>Ga0307474_10000916_pt1 | contig 21248 bp, 21 predicted proteins | sample atmos_gasesECM1C_2_FD_203312 | JGI IMG/M metagenome (GOLD analysis project Ga0307474, IMG submission 203312) | Hardwood forest soil microbial communities from Morgan-Monroe State Forest, Indiana, United States - atmos_gasesECM1C_05 | ecosystem: Environmental > Terrestrial > Soil > Temperate... | reverse complement strand
GAATCGCGTCATGAGAGCGCAGAATCTTTCTACATGGCTGGGCGAGGGAAGGGATGTTGCCCCTTCCCTCGCGCTCCCATCCCCAAAAACAAAACCGGGTCGTTTACACAAAAGAATTGACACACCTATCGATTTTACCAACGGTGAAAATGCTCAGACAACCGCTTCCACTTAACTCTGGTTTCACGGCGGGTCTGCCAGCAGGTCCGGGATAAGGCAGTCGGGTTACCCCTGAGGTCGATTCTTGGCTTGCTCCATGGCGATCTGGTTTACATGTGACAACGCCTTCGACCCAGAGGCCCCCTCGATCGCCTTTACGGCGATATCCTGCACCTGCTGCTTAGCCTCTACTAGTTGTTTTTCGAGCGTCACGATCTGAGCAGCCTGGCGGGCCAAAGTCTCCTCCAGGGTCCTCACGTGCAGTTCAGCAAGCCGCTTTTCGGTCTCTGCGTCCTTCTTCAGAACGAGCACCTCCTGCTCGAACTTCGCTTCCGTCTCGCGCCGCACCCGCAACGCTGCGGTCTCCGCCTCATTCTGGAGACGTGCAGGAAAGCCCTCCACTTCCTTTCGTAAATGCGTCAGTTCGTCTTCCCGCGCTTTCAGTTCCGCCTCGCGCTGTCTCCAGCCTTTCTCCAGAGTCTCCTGACGCTCCTGGTTCTTCTTCTCCACGAGGCGCATCTCTTCTTCATATTTGTCCTGAGCTTTCTTCCGCTCGAGCGCCTTCTTGTACTCATAATCTTCGATCTCGCGCTGACGCTGCTTCTTAAGATTGTCGTCCTGCTCCTTGCGCTCACGCTCCATTCGCGACGACTCTTCCTCCCACGACTGGCGCTGCGAGCCTATCTCCGCCTCCGCCCGCTGCCTTTCCCGCGCATAATCCTGCACCATCTGATCGAGCGCCGTCGCTGCCACATCTATCTTGTGGAGCTGCTCCAGTTCCTTCCGCTCGAGCACCACTGCTTCCCGCAGCGTAGCCAGTACCTTCACCTCCTGCGTGAGCTGCTCGGAAATATCGGCAAGCGCCTTCCCGACCTCCAGTCCCAGCCCGGAAATCTTCTGCACTACGGCTTCGACCGTAATACCCTCGGCACCCTGCCGGACCTCGTCCGCGTGCAGTCGCGCGGCCCCCTCGGCCTTGGCGTCTGCGGCCTCGCGCGCAGATACCACCTGCTCTTGGATCTCCGCGAATTCCTGCTGCATTTCCGCCTTGCTGCGCTTTGCTCGCACGGGTGCTTTCATTGCTTTCACGGGCATCTCGTATTCCTTTCGCAGGAAGATTATCAGATTTCCTGGCCTTTGGGTCCAATCAGAAATGTGCTCAAAGATTCCGGATAGCCTTTAGTTCGTCGGCCGAATCGGGATCAGAGGTTGCACCAGTCACTTGGACGCTCCGGGAGGAGCTTCCGGAAGTCCGATCGCTTGGCGGCGTGTTCGGCCGCAGCCCCCTTACCTCTTCGGAGTAAACGCGTAGAATCTCGGCCACGCTCCAAGCCTGAGCAATACAGCCGCAGGGGCGATGGGGAGCGTCCCCTTCGAATATCTCCGAGACATGACCTAACCCAGCTTCCGCAAGGTGAGACTCCAGAGGAGACAGCCAGGCTTGCGCTTGGCGCCTGGCCACCTCGCTTCGTCCATTCACCTTTATATACGCAGTAATGAATGGTCCCAGCAGCCATGGCCAAACCGTTCCCTGGTGGTAGGCTCCATCGCGCTCCTGGGGGCCTCCCGTATAGTGTCCACGATATAGCGGGTCGCTCGGTGCCAGGGTGCGAAGCCCGAAGGGGGTCAGCAGGTGTTCTTTAACTCTCTCCACTACGCTCCCGGCCCGGTCTAGTGGCAACACGCTGTGAGGCAGACTCACCGCGAAGATCTGGTTGGGGCGAATGGATGGATCGGGCGGACCGCCGTTTACCACGTCGTACAGGCAACCGAGCTTTTCGTTCCAGAAGAGCCGGTTGAAACTCCACTGCGCGACCGCGGCCATGTGGCGATAGCCCTTTCGCGCAGCCTCGTTCCCGAACCTGCCAGCCAAGTCTTCCATGATGCACAGCGCGTTGTACCAGAGAGCCTGGATTTCAACGGGTTTGCCACGACGCGGCGTTACCACCCAATCGCCGACCCTGGCGTCCATCCACGTGAGCTGGATTCCCAGTTCGCCGGAAGCCAGCAAGCCGCTGGGATCCACTTTGATTCCGTAGCGCGTGCCCCGAGCGTGCCAGGAGATTATGTCAACCAGCACGGGGTAGAGTTCGTCGCCGACGAACTCCAGATCGCCTGTGTACGCAAGGTATGCGCGAGCCGCCTCGAAAAACCAGAAAGTGGCATCGACCGTGTTGTATTCCGGCGTTTCGCCCGCGTCAGGAAAACGGTTCGGCAACATGCCTTGGTCTACGTGAGTTGCGAAGGTGCGCAGGATACTGCGCGCGATCTCATACTTGCGGGTCGGTAAAGTGAGTCCTGGTAGGGCAATCATGGTGTCACGACCCCAGTCGTTGAACCAGTGGTAGCCGGCGATGACCGTTTTCTCATCGCCACGCGAAACCAGGTATTGGTCTGAAGCAGCGGCGAGGCTTTGGGCGAAGCTATCCTCAATAGGGGATGCCACCATCGCCTTCCGGCGGCGTGTGATCTCCGCCCGCCTATATTCGACCGTTTGGGTAACATCACGCTGCTCGGTGGAGGCGATGATCGATGCCTGCCGGCGCGAGCGCAGATTGAAACACAGGACAAAGGGATTGAAGAGATCTTCAGAAAAATCGAGCCCGCGTTCGCGCTCGGCGTCATATTCAAAGTTGCGATACCAATCGCCCGTTTCTTGTAGCTCGGTTGCATTGTGCGCTAAGTGAAGGCTAGGCAATCCGTGATAAGGAGTGACACTTACCAATCCAGAGTGTTCTTGCACCGCTGGATTAATGGCGCCGTTTTCGCGGGTTGTACCGTGGTAATCGCGGAATGCAATCAACGGACGGATTTCTAGCCGCAAGTTCTTCGGTACGTCCCGACGATTGTTCTTCCTCAATTCATAGCGAATGACTGTACTGTTTTCAGCGTGAATCATGAACACGGACTTCTCGAACTCGAGGCCCTCGACTTCGTACGTAAACACTGGAAATGGGTCGAGGCGAAACTGTTTGAGATAGTGGAATCCTTGCGGGTGAATAAGACCTGGATAATGGTTGGCCGATAGGTCGAAACGCTTCCCATCGATAAACAGCGTCTCTTCAACCTTGGACAGGAGCACTAATCGGCCGACAGGTGGTTTGGTGGCGGCCACCAGAAGACCGTGGTAGCGGCGGGTGTTCAGACCGATAATTGTTGACGAGGCAAAACCGCCGAGCCCGTTGGTTTCCAGCCACTCCCGCCGAAGAGCAACTTCCAGATCACTCCAGGTCTCCCGTTCGAACTGAATCATCATCGCTCCTTACAAATTCAGTCTGCGCCTACTGTGGCAATTGCGGGCTCGGAGTTCTTGCGTTCGCGAAATTCGCCGCTCTGTTGCATTAACTTGGTGACAACGCCCGTCCATCCGGTTTGATGGCTGGCGCCCACCCCGGAACCGGATTCGCCGTGGAAGTATTCGTGAAAGAGAAGCAAGTCGCGCCAATGAGGATCCGTCTGGAACTTGTCCAAGTTGCCGAACACCGGTCGGTGGCCCTTTTCGTCACGAAGAAAGATGTTGGTCATCCGGCGCGACAGGTCACCCGCCACTTCCCACAAGGTCTTCATGTTTCCCGATCCAGTCGGGAACTCGACTTTGAAATCGTTACCTAGATAGTGGTGGAATTTCTGCAAAGACTCGATCAAGAGAAAATTAACCGGGAACCAGATGGGGCCCCGCCAGTTCGAATTGCCTCCGAATATTCCGGTCGACGATTCGCCAGGCTCGTAGTCCACTCGGTGTTCGGCTCCGCTGACGTCGAGTGTATAAGGGTTTGCGCGATGAAACCGCGACAGCGCGCGGATCCCATGCGGCGACAGAAACTCACGCTCGTCCAGCATGTACTTAAGAATGCCGCGTAGCTGATCTTGATTTGCGATAGACAACAACCGGCGTTCGCCCATTCCCTCGCTGCGCATAAAGGCGAAATTCCCGGTGAGATCAGGACGGTTATCAATAAACCATTCCAGTCGCCGCTTGAAGTCGGGCAGCCGATCAAGCACTTCCGGCTCCAAAGTCTCCACCGCAAACAGCGGGATCAATCCCACGATGGAGCGGACCTTCATTGGAAATTGTGAGCCGTCAGGCAGCTTCAGCACATCGTAGAAAAACCCGTCTTCTTCGTTCCAAAGTCCGATGCCGTTTTGACCACGATGGCTCATCGCATTTGCAATGTAGATAAAGTGCTCCCAGAATTTGCTGGCCAGGTCTTCGTAACAGGGTTCCTCCTTGGCCAGTTCGAGAGCAATAGTCAGCAGATTTAGGGTGTACATTGCCATCCAACTGGTTCCGTCGGACTGCTCGAGATAGCCGCCCGTGGGCAGGGGGGCGCCGCGATCAAACACGCCGATGTTATCCAGCCCGAGAAATCCGCCCTGGAAAATATTCATGCCCCCAGCATCCTTGCGGTTCACCCACCAGGTGAAGTTCAACATCAACTTGTGGAAGATGCGTTTCAGAAATTCACGGTCGCCCCTGCCTGTGCGCTTCTTGTCGATCTTGTATACGCGCCATGCGGCCCAGGCGTGCACGGGTGGATTAGCGTCGCCAAAGGCCCATTCATAAGCCGGTATCTGTCCGTTGGGATGCATGTACCACTCGCGGAGCATGAGCGTGAGCTGCTCTTTTGCGAAGTCGGGATCGACCAAGGCAAGCGGAATACAGTGGAACGCCAGGTCCCAAGCCGCATACCACGGATACTCCCATTTGTCCGGCATGGAAATCACGTCGGCGTTGTACAAGTGAGTCCATTGATGGTTGCGACCCTTCCTTCGCTCCTCGGGTGGTTGTGGGTTGTCCGGGTCGCCATGCAGCCAATCCTTGATGACGTAGTGGTAAAACTGCTTGGACCAGAGCATCCCAGCAAAGCCCTGGCGCATGACGTTCTGGGCGTCTGCTGAGAGATCCTGAGGAATAACCGTTGCGTAAAATTCGTCGGCTTCCCGCCGACGCATCGCGAACGTTTTGTCGAAGTCGTCAAACGCGTTCCTTGCTTTGAAATCCGAGTCGGCAAGTCGCATCCTTATTACAGCCGCGTCACCCGAGCCGAGTGAGAGTCTGTAATGGGCAGCTGCTTTTGAGCCAACATGTTCGGGATTGACCGCCTCCGTGAAACCGTGCACGACATGGTCGTTGATGCCGTCTTTGACGAAGCGAGTGAGATTCTCGATTCCAAATAGCCTTCGAGCATTCGTCTCGTTCTCGGTAAAGAGAAGGTCCGGAGAGCCTTCACAATGGAGCCAGTGAGCCTCTGACTGAGTTTGGGTTACCCGGGAAAGGTTCAGTTCGATGACGGGATTAGGAGCGGGACGCGCTTCGTACAGCTTCGGCCGTCGGGCACGGTTTCCCCAGGACCAGGTATTGCGGAACCAAATTGTGGGCAGGACTCGAAGATTAGCGGCCTCCGGGCCACGATTTGTGACCGTGATTTTGATCAGAACGTCTTCGACATCGGCCTTGGCATATTCCACCAACACGTCGAAGTAGCGATCTCTGTCGAATATACCCGTATCGAGTAGTTCGAATTCCGGTTGATTCTTGTCGCGGCGTCGATTCTCTTCTACTAACGTCCTGTAAGGAAACTCCGCTTGCGGGTACTTGTAGAGATACTTCATGTAGGAGTGCGAAGGCGTGCTGTCAAGATAGAAGTAATATTCCTTCACGTCCTCGCCGTGATTGCCTTCATTTCCGGTTAGACCGAAAATCCGTTCTTTCAGAATCGGATCACGCTCGTTCCACAGAGCGAGCGCAAAGCAAATCATTTGCCGGCGATCACTGATTCCGGCCAAGCCGTCTTCGTTCCAGCGATAGGCGCGTGAACGGGCATGATCGTGTGGCAGGTATTCCCAGGCGTTCCCGTGCGGGCTGTAGTCTTCCCGCACAGTGCCCCATGCGCGTTCGCTGAGGTAGGGTCCCCAACGCTTCCAGTGCTTTTTGCGCGCGGCAGATTCAACCAGTCGAAGTTCCTCTTCCGTCAAGAAATTCTCTGCCCTTTCAAATCACGTTCAAGGGGTACTCGAACTCAATTGTCAAACCATCGCCGCAGCTGTTGAAGTTCTGTGCGCCGCTCGGGCTCGCTTCCACTTCGCGAACGATAAACGGCTCCCGGTATTCGAGTTCCAGAGCGAGTGTCGTGGTGAGAGCCTTGCGAATAATGCCGCTGTTCATCGGTATCTCCTTGCTGATTCTCTTCGATTTGCATGGTATGGCCATCGGCGTCACTTTCAGGCTCTCTCAGAGACTAGAAACTAGAAACCAGACTGGAATCTGTCCCCATCGTCATATGCATCGCCAAACTTCCGTCATGCCCTGACCCGAGAATCCAGACGTTGCCGGATGCCGGGACAACTCCGGCCCACAGCAGATCACAAGGAAATCCGCCCTTCGCTGGGCTGGGACTGGATGCGATCGTCCAACTGGTCCCGTCCCAGTGCAATAGCAGTGTCATCTGGTGGCCCGATCCGTCGGCCGGAAAATAGGAACCAAACGCCCAGATGTCATTTGCCGAATTCGCTGTCAATCCAAGCAGGCGGTTCGACTGATTAGGGCTATTCGGTCCGACGTTCGGACTCGGTACGATCGCCCAACTGGCGCCGTTGAAGTGCTCGATCAACGTCAGCGTGGCGGCCTGCTTGGGAGGCGCGACCGGCGTCGAAGAGCCCACCGCCCACACGTCGTTCGGCGCCAGCGCCAGCACGGCGTTCAACTTGTTTGTGCCCTCGCCCAGGTTCGGTGTTGCCACGCTCTTCCAGCTCGTTCCATCCCAGTGCATCGCCGAGGTTTCGATGTTCTCTGAACCGTTGAATCCCACCGCCCATGCATCATTCGCAGCGTCGGCGGACGCACCAAACAAAAACTGATTGTTCGATTCCACTGTGGTCGCCATCCAAGCCGTGCCGTTCCAGTGCTCGAACAGAGACGAGACAACCCCTGTGCCGAGGTTCATCAGGCTTCCAATCGCCCAAACGTCATTTGCCGAACTGGAGGTCATGGCGAAGAGATTCGCTTGGTCTTTCTTCCCGAACTTCGGACCCGGAAAAATGCTCCATTTGGTTCCATTCCACTGCTCGATCACCTGCCCCGAATGTGCTCCGTCAGTCACGTTTCCAGCCGCCCAGGCCAAAGTCGGAGAAATGGCGACAACCCCCTGCAGAAAGCTGTTGTTGTCTCCTTTGATCATCGGAGCGGGAAACGCCGTCCACGTCGTGCCATCAAAGTGGATCGTGGACTGTCCCACCGCCCAAATATCGTCGGGAGAAGACGCCGACGCCGCAAAAAGTTCGCTGTTGAAGTTCTCGTTCGGGGTTGGGACCACCTCAAAAGTCGAGCTAGCCTGCGTTTGTCCCTGGGCAGGCAAGTCTTGAAACAAGGCAACACTCAATCCGAAAAACGTTACCGCGCTAAGCGTAAGTCTCACAATTCACCTCAATGGGGCTGTGCCAGGTTTTGACATTCACCAGTTGATAACTGACACCAGTGGCTCTTATTCCCTACTCACAGTTACCTTTTCGAACGACCCTCAAGACGCGTGCGACGTTCAGCCTCAAACAGTCGCCCTGGGCTTTGAAGGTTCTGTAGGACGTTGGGATGTCTCCGGTGGAGAACCGAATTAGGCCGACAGCTCTAGTCGCAGTTCGGCAGGGGCGATATCGCGTCCGACGAGCCGCACTCATGCCTGCGTAACACTTGCTGGTGCGACACGATCCAGACTCCATCTCCGTTCGCGACATAAAACAAGTTTTGGGCCGAGTCCTGCAAAATGCTAGTGACTCCGCCAAAGTTCTGAACGGTCCGCGGATGCGCGGGATCGCTCACATCGAGCACGCGAACCGACTCGAGAACACCGCTTCCGTGGGGGCCTTCTGCGTTTCCAGTTGCAAGGGAAGCGCCCACGGTCGCGGAATTCTCCGGAGTTTCGAAGATCGCAAGTCCGAAACTCACCATGGTCAAGTTCTCCAGGGGAACTTGGTTGACCACCTTGGGCCGTTCTGGCTTGGTGATGTCAATCACCGTAACCCCTTTCTGGGAAGGTTGCTGCACGTACAGGAATTGTCTTCTGCCTTCTTGCTGCAAAAACATTCGTCGTATTCCGCCGGACAGTGGAAGGTAAGCGATCACTTTTGCCTCCAAGTAAGCAGGATAAGAAACACTGTCAGACGCGTCAGCGCCCGGCGTAGACAAAAGTGCTCCGACCGCCAGCACCACGTAAATAAGAGTTCGAATCTTCAAAATCGTTTTCATGGCATTCATCCTTTTGTGGGTTGTGTGCGTGTGATCCGGGCCTTATCCTGCTTTCGTTAATTTGACCTACCGATCAGCCAACCCGGAGCGGCATTCCACTCGACTCCGTGCCCGAATGTGCTGCTACTGACAGTTCCTGGACTTTATGGAGAAACCTCAGATCCAGAACAATTGTCGTTTGGTTACCGGTCCTTGGAGTGCATTGAAGGCCGCTGTAATCTTCCCTTGCGGAGGCGAGCACATCACAATTGTTATCGCGCATTGCTGCGTCCACTGTTCCAGTGCATGGGGCGCCGACATAGTTTTCCCCGACTTTAGAGGGCATGTGACAGACTTTGTTCTGCACAACAGCTGGCCAAGTCGTCTCTTTTATTGCACTTGACGGTTCAGGAAACTCGCCATGGTCGACGCGCGCTGACCCTACAATCTCTAGCACTCCTACTTTCTGCACCAGTGCTGGAATCAAAGGTGCCGATAAATGCTCGGGGCTTACACTAGGAAATAGAAACGTGATTTCGCGTGTTTCATTGTGAATGACAGGACCGCCGTACGCTGGCCCGTCATAGGCTTCAGTAGGCGTCGCTATGACGGCGCGCTCCACGCGAGTCAATGTAAGATCTCCGACGACTTCTAACCTGCCGTTGCCTGTCCTCAGAATGCGGATGGACTTGAATGTCAGCAGGGTCCGATCCGTCGCGTTTGGGACGTAGATGGTCGGTAAGCTACCCCCAAGACTGAGTACATGCTCCCAGCCCTCATCGGCAGGATAGATACTAAGATCGAAAATTGAGGTTTCAAGATCGTTTGAGTCCAGCTTTACTTTCCCGGTCACGCGTCCGACAGCGGTATTCGATGACTCTGGATTCGCGGTGGAGTGAAACAATCGGGCATTGGATGTGCTGGAGTCGAGAATCCAGGTATCGCTAGCAAGCGCTATAGAAGTAATAAAGAAAGCGGCGGACGCAAATTTTACAGCTCGATCTTGCATGTTGTATTCCTTCCATCCGTTCGACACATTTCAAGTAGAACAGCGCTTCTTTCGCGATATTGCCAACGCTAGCGCTTTCGTTAAGGCCAGCGAAATAATAGGCCCCCAGTAATTTAGTGCGGCCTTTTAACTCCTTCTGAGTTCCCCCCCCCCCACAAACACACCGACGTCTCCCAAGACTCATAAACCGTAGTGATTTTCAGGATTTGTCATCACGATGACGCCCGCATCGATCATCCGATCATCCACCACAGTGACCTCTTCGCGCTCGCAGTCGCTCCCACGGCCCACCGCTCGCAGAGCCGCAACAATCGAGACAGGGATACAAGAACCGATTAGTACAATCAGGGTGCTCAAAACAAGACCGAACAGCAACTCGAGGATGCTTTCCAGCATTCGCATGTCCTTCCGTCTTTAGTGGAGAGCTTTCGAAGCTCGTGTATTCAAAGAGTGGGCGTACAGATTGCGGTAAAGCCTGCGTTCTGAGAGATTCCAACTCTCCGAACGCTGTTCCCATGCTCCTCAACAAACCGAATGACGCCACAGCTGTAGTTCGATGTTCCAACTAGCGTCGCAGTGCCTACATAGCGCCTGGGTTCTGATCAAAAACCAGCGCCTCTTTTTGATGACCGAAATCGATCTCTTTCAGCGTTGACGTGCCCGCGCCTGTTGCTTCGGTCACGATGGCGTCCTGTCTGACTTGATCGTCATTCGTCCTCAACGTTCCTAGTGACGTGACCACAGTCTTCCCGTTCTGCTGGAAACTCACTTGTACTGCGGGGCCGGTCCCCTGCCACTCCACCTTGTAGTTACCCGGTTTCAGTGTCGTACCGCCGATTTGCACGACGTGATAAATCTCGACCGAGTGTGTGTTGTTCCCTGCAGCGTGGGCACTTCCGCCAAACCCGAGCAGGCAACAACTAAGACTAAGTACGGTTGTGAAACACGATGTTTTCATGATTTGTCCTTATTAATTTAGAATGTTTTGAATGTCACTATCGATAACCGTGCTCGCGCGGTTTTATTCCGTATGTGTCTCTTGACTCCATCTGTAAGTGTGGAATGGACAGTTGGTTCGCGCGGCAGATTTATTTTGGACCGTGGACTCCCCACAGTCGGTGAGGCAAAAGATATGTGAAGCCGGCAAACCCTCCCCACTGCGTCGAGGAAGAAGTGAGGCCATGATTGAATCCGGCATCCACTACGAGATTTTTCCTGACCGGATACGAGACGGCCCACAAAATTCCGACCGCGTTTCGGTTGATGAGTGGCTGCGTGAAATGCCAGAGTTCGCCTGCGGCTGTCAGTCGTCCCAGTGAGTGTGGAATCGAGAAGGTCTGGCCGAATTGTCCTCGGCGTATTATGCCTTTCGTCTGTTCGGAAAAAATGCCGTTCATGTCGAAGTGGAAACCTGCGAGGTCGTAACTCAGAAGGATCAGCGCACTATTCTTGAACGTGCCGATATCAAGTTCCGGCGCGGGACTCGCGTAGAGACGGCGAATGTAGCTGAGGCTTACTGTAGGTTTGTGCCCCTCCCCGGGCAGTACGACTGCCTGAAATCCCGCGAAGACCTCGCCGGGGCGACTGCCTGAGAGAGCATCGCCGGTAGCTCCACTTGCTTGAGCAAGTGGCTCCGATAGGGCGAGCAGCTGAAAGCCGGACGCAACAGTGAGCTTGGCGACCTGGTTAATGCCAAACAGCGTTGTGAACTCGGGTGAGGTTTCGGAATAGAGTCCGCCGGTCTCAAATTGCAGGTAGCCCACCGGGGTCAATGTTGCAGGAGTTGAAACCGTGGGACGACCGGGATTCGCCTCCGGTGTTTCCACGGCAGACGACTGCGCACCAATCCGCGCGACAAGTAAAAGGGCAGCCGCCCCCACAAAGCCGCAGCGAAGTATTCTTCTCACAATAGGCTCCAGAAATAAGAGTGGTCGCACGCGAAGCGTTTTTTATGCCGTTCCGTTCTGGGCTACGCGCTTGGAATCAGGAATGGCACTGAATAAAAGGGCTCCGATAACGGTCGCGCTGCAGAATCAAGGGACCCTTTACTCGCTTCACCACGACTTGGCCGGTCATTTTCGGATGGTCCGGGCAGTAGTAGGAATAGGTTCCTGCCTTGGTAAACGTGTTAAGAGATAAGAGAACTGTTCGTCTGTGTCCATCACCTTGGACTTGAACACTCCATCTGTGCTCACGGCCGTGTGAGGAATGTCATCACGGTTTGTTCAGGCAACTGTGGTTGCGGCGGGGCACCGTGATCGTCTGCTGCCCAAAAACGAAGTTATCCATTTTCGCCGCCACGTTTGCAGAGAAGGGATGGTCGGTTGCTGGGACGCGCGGTGATTTCGCGAACAGCAGCAGTATGGCAATCATCACCGGCGTTATCCCACCTGCAATCCGCACATTGTTCTCCGTTATTTGTCTGTGTCCTTATATTTGATTTTCCGGCTTAAACCAGAGGTGTTTCACTCCTCCACGACCAGTGTTCCTTTCATACTTCTGTGGCCTATGCCACAGACATTCGAGCAGCGAAATTGGAAAGTGCCAGCCTTGTCAGCGGTGAACTCGACGACCACCATCGTTCCCTTAGGAATTTTCTGGTTAATGTTAAAGTCGTCTAGCTCGAATCCGTGATCGTGGTCCGTGGCGGCCATGACTAGCTTGACCCGCTCGCCTTTCCTGACGCGCAGCGCGCCAGGGCTAAATTCGTACTTCCTCAGCGTCACTTGGATTTGATGTACCCCTCGCATCGACGTTTCCGACTCTTCAGCTGCTTGCGCAACTGTCTTTGCGGATCCTGCAGACAAGATCGTAAGTCCGATTAACATCGTCTTCAGTCTGTGCACATTGAATTCCTTTCTTGAAACCCAGGCTTCCTGTCACTAGCGATAACCAAAGTGTTGATCTCTTATTCCATACCGCCCGGGGTACGGTTCCTCAGGTTCGCTGCAGTTGTTCGGGAATTCTCAAGTTGGCTTTGTTGCCGGTAGGTGATTAGTATCTGTTTTGAGGTGTGTGATTGCTGTCTGAGGAGAGATCGGCTGATTAATTCAGGTTGTTGCCAGTTGGGAGCAGTCGAAACTGATCAGAATTCTTTCGGAGTCAGGCTCTTCGGAGCGGAAGATGGCATTCTCGATGCACGCTGGGGTGCCCGCATCCGCACCGGCGATTCCGGGGCGGGTAGGTCGGTTTCGCAGCGAGTTGCCGCTCCGATAGTGCTCTGTTCCGCAAGAATCACGGTCGTATGAGGAAATTGTGGAATATTTTCTTCGGTCCCGCGTTCTTAATAACGGTAGTAGAACGTGGAGGCAGGCCCCATGCTAGACGACTGGGATGAGAGCGATGAGGTGGTAGCGGCAGGGTCGATTTGCCCAGTTCCCGACTGCGGTGCATTGGTTATTTCCTACGGGCTATCAGACCGCGCGGGACGCGACAGTGCCAGATCGTGGTGTGAGTTCGCGTGTACGCGCTGCGGAACCGACTTCACCGTCCCTGAAGATGAACTGATTTTTCAGTCAGTGCCGAAGGAATGGCTATTGGCGAGAGTCCAAGCGGCATAGTCGGGGAGCCGCTAAGGAGTGACTCGCGAACTGACTTCTGCGCTCTGGCCAGGCGCGACATAACGGTTCCTATCGGGATCGACAATATTTCTGCGAGCTCCTGGTACGACATTTCCTCCACTTCACGAAGAAGGAGGGCCTCACGGTAATGCACCGGCAGATCGTCGATGGCGCGCCGCAGCCGTTGGGAATCAGAGTGATTCATTAGAATCGTTTCGGGAGTTTCCATATCAACTGCCAGTTCAGGTCCGTCCTCCTCTGAGACCATCGCATCGGTCATGCGCCGCTCCAGTGTTGAGCAAGAACTCAGAAACGTGTTCTTCAGGATTCGAAACATCCACGCCCGGAAATTGGTGCCGGACCGAAATGAAGCGAAATTGCGTAAAGCCTTGAGATAGGTCTCTTGTACGAGATCCTCGGTGTCGCTGGAATTGTGAACCAACCAGTGCGCGAAGTTGTAAAGGGAGTCGAACTGGGGCATGGCTAACTCTTCGAAGCCTGCAGAGGGTTGATCGTCCTGCGAGGACGAAACCCCAAATCGAACCACCCCTTGTGAGCCAAATCCAACCCGCTTCATTACCCTTCTCCCGAATCAGTTTGAAACCCTGTTCCAGCTAGGCCGACTTCTTTGTCTGCGAGCAAAACTCGATGACCTTTCCGCACTGCAGCTGAGGAGGCCAATTCAACGGTTTCCGGAAGTTTTTCCGTAGGTAAAACTCAAACACCTTTGCCATGATGACCTCCTTGATCTTGTGATCTCTGCACAATCTGACGCGCCGCTCTCAGGCGTCAATTCACCGAATCCTGGCTGGGGTCTGACGCTGGGGTCTGTGAGAAGTGCTAGACTTCGGTGCGAAACCCAAGTGCGCTATGGAACCGCTGCGCCAGACGTCCGTCCTGCAATTCGGAACTTACGAGGTTTCTCTCCAGTCGGGTGAAGTCCGAAAGGCGGGTTTGCGAATCAGAGTGCAGCAGCAACCGATGAAACTGCTGGAGATCCTGCTGCAACATCCGGGGGAAGTCGTCACCCGGGAGGAATTGCGCAGCCGAGTCTGGCCAAACGAAAGTTTCGGTGATTTCGATCAGGCCCTCAATATCGCGATCGGGAAGCTCCGTAGTGCTTTGGAGGACTCGGCTGAGAATCCGCGATTCATCGAGACTCTTCCAAAACGTGGCTATCGTTTCATTGCGGACGTGTCCGTTCTCGATGCAGGCGCCCCCCCAAAAAGACCAGAATCTTCGGCTGGAGATCTGCCTGGGTCACAAGAAAAGAAGACAGAGCCTGGGCACAAGCTTCAAGGCGCCGGGCTGCCGGTTGGGGCCAAACCCCGGCTGTGGCCGACGCGTTGGGTCATCGGTGCCTTGGCGCTCGTCCTGAGTATGCTGATTTTCTTCGTTTGGCGATTTCGTTCGCGGCCCCCTGCGGCTTCGGGCATCCGATCCATAGCGGTGCTTCCGCTCGAAAATCTTTCTGGCGACGCTTCCCAGAATTACTTCGCTGATGGCATGACGGACGAGTTGATCACTGACTTGGCCCAGATCAGCGCTTTACGGGTTATCTCCCGCACCTCGGTAATGGTATACAAAGGAGCGCGCAAGCCTCTGCCTCAGATCGCTCGCGAGCTGAATGTGGATGCCGTCGTAGAAGGCACCGTGCTCCACTCCGGCGACCAGGTCCGTATCACGGCGCAGTTGATCGAGGCCTCTACGGACAAGCACTTGTGGTCCCAGAGTTATGAGGGTGAGTTGCGTGATACCTTGGCGCTCCAGAACCGCGTGGCTAGTGCCATTGCAGATCAAATTCGGATCAACTTGACTCCGCGGGAGCAAGCAGCGCTAAAAAGCGCAAAGGCTGTTAATCCGGAAGCCTACCAGACCTATCTCAAAGGGCGCTATTTCTGGAACAAACGAACGGCGGATGGCTTGAAAGCCGCCCTCGCCTATTTCAACCAGGCAATCGAAGAGGACCCGAAATACGCCAAAGCCTACTCTGGCTTAGCCGACACGTATGCATTGTTGGGAGATTGGCAGTACGGGGTGATGAGCACCAAGGAGGCGCTCCCCAAAGCGAAGGCCGCAGCGATCAAAGCTCTGGAACTGGACAGTTCGCTGAGCGAAGCTCACACCTCACTTGGATACAGCTTGCGCGCCTTCGACTGGGATTTCGACTCTGCCGGGAAGGAATTTCAGCGAGCCATTGAAATAAACCCAGGCTACGCAACTGCTCACCACTGGAATGCTATGAATTTGGGGCTATTGGGTCGGCCCAAAGATGCTCTTGCGGAAATGAGAAAAGCGGAAAGTCTGGATCCGCTATCCCTGATTATCAACGCAGATTTGGCGGAGTTTCTTCTCCTGACGCATTCTTACGACGAATCGGTAAAACAGAGCCGTAAGATCATCGAAATGGATTCTACTTTTGCCATCGGACATAAACAGCTTGGCGACGCCTACCTGCTAAAACAGATGGACAAAGAAGCGGTTGCGGAACTTCAAAAGGCGGTCCGGCTGTCCGGTGGCAGCCCGATATGCATCGCTGATCTCGCCCGTGCCTACGTGGCATCCGGTAAAATGAACGAAGCGGTGAAGCTGCTGAGCGATCTTAAGAAAAGCTCAACCGCTGGTCTTGCAAATGCTCCACAGATCGCCATGATCTATGCATCCATGGGGGATAACGACCAAGCCATGCATTGGCTCGAAAGATCGTACGAAGAACGATTTAATCCGAGCATTCTACTGCGCTCTGGATTCGATCCCCTCCGCTCGGACCCGCGCTTTGAAGAGCTTATGCGCCGTATTGGCTTGCCCGTGTGAGATCTGCGTTTCCGGCCTACCAGGGCTTGCTTTTACCGTCATTCCTGGTCAACCGCTTCAACGGCAGCTCGTACTCTCTATGGCCGCCCCCATCTCCAAGAAAGACAAAGTTTTCACTGTACGCAATGTACCTTTCGTAGGAGCTGGGCATAAACTCGTCGTTAGCTCTCTCTTCATGCGCTGTTAGAGCGTCTCTGGAGTTTTTTCACAATGTCCATGCTGAACCGGCATGTCCTGACCCTTTTCGCATCGCTCTGCGCCACTCCTTGCATCGCTTTATCCACTCACGATGGGGTCGGGGCGACGGCGGCCCCGCCGACACCGGAGATCTTTGCTCCCGGTGTCGTCTCTGGCCCAGCGAACGATGGTTCGTCTGCGTTTTCTCCAGATGGCAATACGATTTTCTTTACCCGCACTACCACGAACTGGGGAGTGATTGTCGAATCCCATCAGGTCGACGTTCATTGGACGCAACCGACGCTCGCTCCCTTCTCCGGCGAATGGCCTGACTCGTCCCTCGCCATGTCGCCCGATGGGTCTTATCTTGTATTTGAGTCGAACCGGCCGGCGATTCCGCGAACCTCTCATCCCAAAAAGGAGATTCCCTCCCTGGCGTCGTCTCCAATCTTTGGCGGGTGGATCGCGTGGGCACAGGCTGGAGCAAGCCCACGCGCCTACCCGATACAGTCAACCTTGTTGGCCAAGCAATATGGAAGCCTTGTATTGCCGCCGACGGCACCATCTACTTTGTCTCGATAGAAAAGGGTGGAAAACGCCTGTTCTCTTCCCCACACAAAAATGGAGCCTACCGGCAGTCTCAGCCGCTTTCGCTCAGTGACGGCACAAAGGTGGATGTCGATCCGGAGATCGCACCGGACGGATCGTTTTTGGTGTTCTGCAGCGCCGGCCGGCTAGCGGGCGACTCGAAGGATCACCTTTTCATCGTCTTCAGAGAAGCAGAGAAATGGCGTGCGGTTGTGCTGATCCGTTATGACGGCGATGACAAGAACGGCTACAGTACCAACGACGAACCGCACCTGGGACCCGATCATCGCACGCTCTACTTCAGCAGCGATCGGGTGATCCCGGCGCATTTTCCACGCTCGCCCGAGCAAGCGCACCTGGACTTCAATCGTCTGGACAGTTTGGGCTGGTTTAGCGGCTACGCCAACGTATGGTCGATCCCGCTATCGACCTGGCCGAATGCCGATGATACCGGTAGTCCCAGTGGAACGAAGTAATTCTATGCGAACTGCGATGTCCCTTCGGAAGCTGTTAATCGGACTGCTTTGCTTTGCCCTATTCGCTCGGGTCGGGCCAACTTTGAATCCCGCTGAGACCGAAGCGAGAGACAACAGCTCCGACAAACTTCGGGCCCTCATTGAGACGCCTCCGAAACTGCCCCTTCAGCAGACGGACCTGTTGATAAAGCTACCAAAGGACCAGGAGTTGGGCATGGTTTCTTGGCTGGCGCGCGACGCAAAAGACTTGTGTGACGTGGCTCATTCAGCGGGGCGACAAAGCGAATCCAGTCATAGCGGTTGACAAGGGAGGCCGCGTCCTGCGCTCGTTTGGTAAAGGCCTGTACAAGACTCCACACGCGATCCGGCTCGACCCAGAGGGCAATGTCTGGACCGTCGACGCGGGAACCTCGACAGTCATCAAGTTCAGTCCGAAGGGGGAAAAGCTGCTTGAGATCGACGTCGGCGGGTTGCCGAAACCAGCACTCAGCACTTTCCGCGAACCTTCTCTCGGAACGACTGATATTGCGTTCGCGCCGAAAGGCCGGATTTTCATCAGCGATGGATACGCCAATGCGCGCGTCGTCGAGTATGCAGCCGATGGCAAGAAGGTTCGCGAGTGGGGCACTGCGGGCACCGGTCCGGGGCAGTTCCATCTACCGCACCCCCTCGTGGTAGATGAGCACAACATCCTCTATGTTGCCGACCGCGAGAACGGCCGAATTGAGGAATTCGACCTCAATGGAAAGTTTTTGCGCGAGATTCCAAACCTGGGAAGAACGTATTCACTGAAGCTGGGCGCGAATGGGACGCTATGGGCGGGAATGCAACCGCTGAATGAGCCTCCCGGATCTCCCGGTTGGCTAGTCAAGTTGGATCGCAAGACCGGCCAGATTCTGGGCTACGCACCGGTGACCGAGAAGGCAGGCCTTCACACCGTGGAAGACGCCGGCGACGGACAGCCCCTGACAGACATCGGTAACAGAGTGGTCTGGTTCAAGAGGCGCTCGTTTCGCAGTGTCCAATAAAGCGCGTGGCACTAACTGATCTATCAATTTAAGGTGGCCTGGAGGAGCGGGAATAATGTGCCGCACCCAGTGGCTCTCTGTGGAGGACCAGGAGGTCGTTGAGAAAATGGCTGCAGTCTATAAGCTGCGAGACTGAGTATCTTGTTAGCTCGAGAGAACTCACAGCTTCCCGGCAAACACGGCTTTGATTGGAACTAAATTAACTGGGCTGAATGCTGGATTAGCGGCTTAGCAACAATGTCAGCGAACGCAGTCCACATCACACTCATCAAACACCGATCCCTCTCGGTGAACGGAATCAAGCAACACATTGCCGAGCCGCCAACCAACCGATTTTGTTAGATCTTTAACCGGACAGCAGTGATCTAAGGTCATGAGTAATCCAAATGATAAGAGTGCCTTTTCCTTTGTCCTCCACCTCCCTGTTTAACGACTTGTACGACTCTGAACCCTGTGTTTTATTTCCCTGATTTGCTCGCGGCGCTCACATTCTGAACTATTGGCTGCCCACGGACCCTGCGTTGACGGGATCTTTCACCTGCACCGACATTGGCATTGCGCGGAAGCGCGAGGATGTAAGCATGATCTGTGGCGTCGACCTTGGTGAGAACGTTGAGAACGTACTTGCCACTACGCGGTTGAGGCCAAGCGCCGCCGCAGGAGCACCTTATCGCGAGCCGGACATTGGATAATGCAGACACTCGGCAACGAGGCCGAGGAAACGTCCAGTTCGGTTATTCAGCGGCACGGCCTCCGCACGCGGAGATTGCGCGCTGTTGCTAAAATACCTGTTGAGGAGGGCGCGAAGTTGCAATCGAACTCTCCACAGGCGCGCCTTTACCGCGGAACTGCTCAAGTTCATCGCCATTCCTGTCTGCTCTATGGAGAGCCCTTCAACGTCTCGCAATACAAACACCGTCCGCGAGATCGGGCTCAATTCTGCCAAGGCGCTAGCCAGGATGTTGCGTAACTCAGATGCCCAGTAGAGCTGTTCAGCATTGGGAGTCCAATCGGCAAGATCACGAGGGAACAACTCGCCATCCTCACCGAGGTCGTCCTCAAGGAAGAATTCTTTAGCTGTGTTGCGTTTTCGCAGCTTCATCAGCGACTGGTTCAACGTGATGCGAATCAGCCAGGTTGAGAACTGAGAGGCCTCTCGGAACTCGGCCAGGTGTTGAAATGCCTTCAGAAAAGCTTCCTGAATCGCGTCCTGAGAGTCCTCTCGGTTATGCGTGACGCTTTGGGCGATTCGGAACAGTTTGCGATCGTAGCGCTTCACGAGTTCCTCGAAGGCAGCCATGTCGCCTTCCTTGCTGGCGTGCACGAGCTCCAGGTCGCTGTTTGCCACCGTCCATTTTTCGCGTTTTACGGAATGTGCGGTCATATTAGTCCCAACTCAGTATTGGCCTCGCTGACTGTTTAGAACAATAGGTGCCTATTTCACCACGACTTGCCCGGTCATCTTCGGATGGATGGTGCAGTAATAGGAATACGTGCCAGCCTTGGCAAACGTGTAGGAGAACTTTTCGTCAGTGTCCATCACCTTGGACTTAAACACGCCGACTGTGCTGACCGAGGTGTGAGGAATATCATCGTGGTTCGTCCAGGTAACTGTAGCTCCAACGGGTACCGTGATCGTCTGTGGGCCGAAACTGAAATTATCAATCTTCACCTCCGCGTTTGTTGCAGAGGGCGGGCCGGCCGCTGTCGCAGTCGGTGATCCTGCTAACAGCAGTACTACCGCGATGATTACCGCCGATATGAAGGCTGCAGCCCAGACGTTTTTCGACAACATTGCTCTACTTCCTTTCTGCGTTTGATGTTATTGCTCCAGCTTCTTTCTTGGACCCAGATCCTTAGCGGTCAAACCGAGAGTCAAATCCACCATCCGCACCCCGTCCTTCAAGCCTAAGAATTTGAGGCTCCGAGCGGCGAATCGACAACTGCAAGACTGCGACCGCTGACCACATAGTTGACGTCAGTAATACCCAACACCTGTTGCAAGTGCTCCGCCGGCACCTTCATCGGTCCGGCCGAGGCGGCCGTTCCAGGCGCCGGTTGGGGGAAGGCCGTCGACATGGCGGTGTGGAACGAAACTTTACCTTCTACTTTCTGCATGATCTGGTGAATATGGCCGTTCAACACCGTCACGGAGCCGAAACGCTTGACGTAAGACAAGGCCTGTTCGCTGTCCTCGGTTCCCCATCCCCAGTCTGGATAGATGGTCCATAGCGGGATGTGCGCAAAGAGCACAATTGGAGTGCTGGCAGAGCGGCCGTGGAGATCACCTTCAAGCCACTCGAGTTGTTCGTGACCAAGCGATCCCATTCCTCCCGCTTTCAGATTGGCAACATTTACGAGCCCCACAAAGTGCACACCCTTGTGATCGAAGCTGTACCATCCAGTGCCCTTTGTGCCTTTCCCATAACGCTCGAGAAACTGTTGGCCGTTGTCGGAGAGCATGTCGTGCTCGCCCGGCACAAAATAAATTTGTTTTGTGGATGCGCCTTTTAATGCCTGGCCCAGCGTGTCGAACTCGCTGGGCTTCGAAAGCTGAGTCAGGTCACCGGTGTGGATAATGAAGTCCGGTTTCTGGGGCATGGCGTTGATCTTGTTGATCGCCGTCTGCAGCGTAGCGGTGACGTCCGGATTGGCCGGCTTATTAAATCCGATATGGCTGTCGCTGATCTGTACGAAGGTGAAGTCCGCACCATTGCCGGCATCCTTCCCATAGGTTTTTGCGAATGCCCGCGAGACTGGAATGCCGCCGCTCATAGTCCAGACCAAGCCGGTGCCCGCCCATGCCATGCACTTCAGGAATCCCCGACGATCCACTCCGTCGTTGTTAAGGTCTTGTAAGTTTTGATCGATGAGATCTTGCTTGTTGTCGCCCATTTGTCCACCGTGGTTTGTAGCGTTCAGAGTTGATAACTGGTACGGGGCATTCTTATTCCCTGATTTATTTCATTTCCTGATTTATTTCGCCGGCTGGATTGTTTGGCACGGAAAGCAGGGCTTCTGTGGAGGCATGAAAGCGAGGTCAGAGCTGCTGAGGCTATTGACTGTACGACTCCCTTCCGAGCGACGGGGCAATAACAAGTTCGCGGATTGCGGCGGAGTACCGCTCAATCTCGATGAGGACACAGTTAAAATGTCAGTTTAGCGCGATACGGCGGAGACGGTTCTACTTGAGCGGTCAAATCGCGCGGAGTTCCAGAC
>Ga0307474_10000915_pt1 | contig 21259 bp, 16 predicted proteins | sample atmos_gasesECM1C_2_FD_203312 | JGI IMG/M metagenome (GOLD analysis project Ga0307474, IMG submission 203312) | Hardwood forest soil microbial communities from Morgan-Monroe State Forest, Indiana, United States - atmos_gasesECM1C_05 | ecosystem: Environmental > Terrestrial > Soil > Temperate... | reverse complement strand
GAATGTTGATCAGGAACAGGATGACGTATTTGTTGTCCGAGATCGACAGGAAGAACGCCGTCATCTTGGCCGGCATCTGCGTCAGCGCCATCACATAGCCGACGCTGGACGCACAGGCGATCAGCGTCAGCACCATCGCGACCGTGCGCAGGGTCCGATGCAGCAGCACCGGCAGGTCCCGCCACTTGTAGTCGCGGTAGATGAACATGGTGACGAAGAACGCCCAGATGCAGGCGACCGCGCCGGCTTCGATTGCGGTGAAGATGCCGCCCAGAATGCCGCCGAGGATGATGACGAGCGTGATCAGGCCCCACGCCGCATCGATCGTGATCTTCACCGCGTCCTTTGCCGCCACGCTTTGGCCGCGCGGATGGTTGTCGCGATAGGCGAACACGAGACACAGAACGATCAGCGAGAAGCCGAGCAGCAGGCCCGGAAACACGCCGGCCATGAACAGCGCGCTGATCGAGATGGTGCCGCCGGTCGCCAGCGAATAGAGCACCGCATTGTGGCTCGGCGGCACGAGCAGCGCCTGCACCGACGACGTGATGGTCAGGTTGGTGGCGAAGACGCGGGGGAAGCCGGTCTTCTCCATTTGCGGTATCATCACCGAGCCGATCGCCGAGGTATCGGCGACCGCCGAGCCGGAAATGCCGGACAGAAACGTGGTGGCGAGCACGTTGACGACCGACAATCCGCCGCGCACGCGCGTGAATCCCACCAGCACGTCGGCGAACGCGACCAGACGCTTCGCCATGCCGCCTTCGGCCATGATCGCGCCGGCCAGGACGAAGAAGGGAATCGTCAGCATCGCGACCTTGCTGACGCCGTCGGAGATTTTCAGCATCACCGCTTCAAGCGGAATGCCGATCGACCAGGCGCCGGCGATCGCGGCAAACGCCAGCGAATAGGCGATCGGCATGCCGATCAGGAAACAGAAGATCATGGCGGCGAGAAGAACGAAGATGTCCATGGCCGGTTCTTCCTGCTCTTATTCAAACGGCGCGGCTTCGCCGTGGGAGGGCATGGTGTCGTGAGACGGAATCGGATCGGGTGGCGCTCCGAGCCAAACCCGCTCGATAATAAAGAGCAGCAGGCAGACGCCGCCGATCGGAATCGGCAGATACGTTACGCCGACCGAGAGGAAGGGGAAGTCCGCGATGGTGTTGTGCCAGGTGACTTCGACGAGGCTTTCGCCCCACACGATCATGAACAGCGCGATCAACGCCATCATGACCTGCACCAGCAGGTCGAGGAATTCGCGAAACGGCGGCGGCGCCTGCTTGGCGAAATAGCCGACGTTCATATGCAGATTGAGCCGGTAGGCCGCAGCGGCGCCGATGAAGGTCACGACGATGGTGAGGAGAACCGCGAGCGGCTCCGGCCAGGACGCGGCGCTGTTCAGCACGTAGCGTGTAAACACCGCCCAGGGAATGACGGCCGAGATCAGCACCAGCGCGACGCAGCCCACGATCACGCACAGCAAATAAAGGGCGTCCATCGCGCGGCGATATGTGGCTGCCATGATGTGATCCCCCGTTTTGCCGATTGTGCGACTACTAGCTCTTGTTATTCGTCATCGCGAGCGCAAGCGAAGCGATCCAGTCTCTTGTCATTCCGGGGCGCGAGAGCAACGAGCGAACCCGGAAGCTCGACATTCCGGGTCTGGTCCTTCGGACCATCCCGGAATGACCAAAAGTCTGGATTGCTTCGTCGCTTCGCTCCTCGCAATGACGATGATAGGAGAACGGACGAAGGCCGATTACGCAATGGCCTGAATGCGCTTGATTGTGTCCTGGTATTTCGGGCCGTACTTGTCCCAGACCGGCTTCACCGCATTCTGGAACGGCGTCTTGTCGGCGATCTCGATGATCTGGCTGCCGGCGGCCTTGGCCTTGTCGAGCGCCTTCTGCTCGTACTGCATCCAGAGTTCGCGTTCCTCAAGCTGGGCTTCGCGGGCGAATTTCTTGATGAGACCCTGGTCGTCGGCGGACAGGGTGTTCCAGGTCCGCTTGGAGAACACGAGAACCTCGGGGATGATCAGGTGCTCGGTCAGCGTGACATATTTCGCGGCGGTGTAGTGGTTGGCGAACACATAGCTCGGCATGTTGTTTTCGGCGCCGTCGATCACGCCGGTTTGCAACGCGCTGAACACTTGATCGTAGCCCATCGAGACGCCGTTGCCGCCGAGCGCATTCATCATGTCGACGAAGATCGGATTGCCGATGACGCGGAATTTCAGTCCCTTGATGTCCTCGATCGTCTTGACCGGGTGCTTGGAGTTGTAGAGCGAGCGCGCGCCGGAATCCATCCAGCACAGCGCGACGAGGTTGGCGTTCGGGCTCGCGGTGATCTTGTCGAGCAATTCCTGGCCGATCGGCCCGTCCATCATCTTGTTGGCGTGCGCGGTGTTCTTGAACAGGAACGGCATGTTGACGACGTTGATGTCGTCCACGATCGGTCCCATCGAACCGACGCTGGCGCGCAGCATCTGCACCGCGCCGATCTGCGTCTGTTCGATCGTCTCCTTCTCGCCGCCGAGCTGCATCGACGGAAACATCTGCACCGACAACCGGCCCTGCGTCGCCTCGGCGAGCTTCTTGCCGAGATTTTCGGTGGCGGCGACGGTCGGGTAGCCGGGCGGTTGCACGTCGGACGCCTTGAAGACCATCTTGGTCTGCGCGCTCGCCTCAAAGGGCAGGCCGGCCGTCAAACCCGCCGCTCCAAGTCCTGCGGCTGCCTTCATGAAATCGCGGCGCTTCATCGTTTCTCCTCCACTGTTCAATGCGCGGTCATTGCCTGACCTGTTTTTATTGCTTTGAACGCAAACTACCCGTGACCGGACAAATCCGAAAACCCATTCGTCGATTTGCCGGTTTCCCGGGGCTGTGGTACAACTTGTACGATGACCCGACAAGCTTCGTCAAGCTCGACCCCGACCGACGCCGCGCGGCGCCAGCGTGAGAAGTTGCTGCGTCCGGTTGTCACGCCAAAGAGCCTGAGTTCTGAAGTCGTCGACCGCCTGGCCGAGCAGATCATGACCGGGCAATTGCCGGTCGGTGCAAAACTTCCGTCGGAACAGGAAATGATGCGCGGCATGGGCGTCAGCCGCACCGTGGTGCGCGAGGCGGTGGCGGCATTACGCGCGCGTGGCCTTGTGATTACGCGGCAAGGGGCGGGGGCCTTTGTCGACCGCGACGCCGGCCGGCAACCTTATGCGATCGATCCGGAAGGTCTGGGGTCACTCGACAGCGTGCTCGACATTCTCGAGCTGCGCATGGCGGTGGAGTCCGAGGCCGCCGCGATCGCGAGCGAACGGGCGACGGCAGCCCAGATCAAGGCGATCGGTGAAGCGCAGCGCGTGTTCAGCCGCGCGATCACAAGTGGCGAGCGCGCGATCAAGGAAGACTTTGCGTTTCATCAGGCGATCGCGGCGGCGACGCAGAACAGCCGCTTCGTCGAGTTTCTGGAATTTTTGGGCCGCCTGATCATTCCCAGGCAAAGCATTCGGTCCTTTGAGGGCAGTGCGGAAGGCCCGCAGCAATATCTCGGCCGCATCGAGAAGGAGCACGAGGCGATCTTCCAGGCGATCGCCGGCCATTCGCCGAAGAGAGCGAGAGACGCGATGCGCGGGCATCTGCTCAAGAGCCGGGAGCGCTATCGCGAACTGGCGTCGCGGACATCGACCGCATAAGAGGCCTCATCCTTCGAGACGCCGCTCCCGCGGCTCCTCTGGAGAGGGGAGAGTACAGCTTGTGACGTGGTAGAACTAAGCCGTGGCGCTCGGATCGAGGAAGCCAGCCTGCACGCGCAACGCCTTTTGATCTTCAGCGGTCAACAGATCGATCAGGACTTGCGCTTCCCGTGCATGCGCCGCCCGCGTCGTCACGGCCGCCGTATACATCGTGGCGAGATCAAATCCCTTCGGCAGCGCGCCGGACAGCTTGATGCCGTCGGTTGCAATGATCTCGGTCGCCTGCGTGCAGCCGATGGGATGTTTCGCATCGCTGTCGGCCATGTGGCGCATGGCGGTGGCGCCATTCGGATAGATCTTCAGGCGATCCACGACCTCGTCGGCAATGCCGAGTTGTTGCAGCACTTTCGCCACGTGAATGCCGGCGGTGGAAGCCTTGGTGTCGGGCACGAAGATCGCATCCGCCGCCAGAAACGCCACGCGCAGAGTTGCCGCATCGGGGGCAGCAACGAGCGGGTCGGCCTCGCGCACCGCAAGCGCGGTCTCGACGCGGCCGACGTTCTTGACCGACGTCGCATCGGCGAGGCCTTCTTTCGCGAGGCTTGCGATCAAGGCAGACGTGAGAATGAGAATGTCGGCCGGCGTGCCGTTACGCAATTTGTCAGCCATCGCGCCGACCGCGCCGAACTCGCCTAATATATCGAAGCCGGTTTGCGTCTTGAATTGTGCGGCCAGACTGCCGACGAGTCCCTGCGCCGCGCCGCCGCTCAAAATAGTCAAACTCGTCACGATGAAAGCTCCATGGCCGCGATCAGGCGATCGCGCGTGATCGGCAGTTCGCGCAGGCGCACGCCAAGCGCATCGAACACGGCGTTTGCGATCGCCGCCGTCACCGGGCCGTGCGCCGCTTCGCCTGCGCCGACGGGGTCGATCTCGGGGCGCGAGATCACCTCGACCTCGACGTCGGGCACCTCGGAAAATCGCAGGATCGGATACTCGGTCCAGGAGTTGCTGGTGATACGCGTGGTGTCGAAGCGAACGCGCTCCTTCAGCACCCAGCTCGTCGCCTGGATGGCGCCGCCCTCGATCTGGTTGATCACGCCGTCGGGATTGATGGCTTCGCCGACATCGACGGCCAGCGTCAATTTGCGGACGCGAATATCTTCGCCGACCTCGACCTCGGCGACCGCAGCACAATAGGCACCGGTGTTCTTGTAGCGGGAAAAGCCGATGCCATGACCGACGCCGTCTGGCTTGGCCAGTTTCCAGTTGGCTCGCTTGGCAGCAGTGCGGATCACATCGATAGAGCGGGGGTCGGACAGATGGCGCAGGCGGAACGCGACCGGATCTTCGCCGCGCTCGAAGGCGAGTTCATCGAGAAAGGATTCGACCGCAAACACGTTGCCCTGCGCGCCCAGCGTCCGCAAGGCCGACGCGCGCACCGGCATGACCTTGAGACGATGCGCCTCGACATGCCATGACGGAAAATCGTAGAGCGGGACCGAATTGCGGTCCGAGCCGCCACCGGCTGCGGCCGGCGGATCGACCGCGATCGCGCGCGGAAACGGCTTTGCCAATTCGCTTGCGGCCAGCAGTGTGGGTTGGTCGGCGCGGCCTGGGCGCGCGGTATGGCCGTTGCTCCAGATATCGTGACGCCAATTCACGATCTCGCCCTTGGCGTCGAGACCAACCTCGATCTCGATTGTCATCGCCGCGCCAAAGGGCGCGTGCGACATCTCGTCAGCGCGCGACCATTGCACCCGCACCGGTCGCCCCGCGACGGCGCGTGCGAGCAACACCGCATCGAGCGCGACATCGTCGGCGCCGTTGTGGCCGTAGCAGCCGGCGCCTTCCATATGCTCGACCGCAAAATTCTCGCGCGGCAGCTTGAACACCAGCGCGAGATCGGAGCGCAGCATGTAAACGCCCTGACTGTGGGTCCAGACCCGCACATGATCGCCATCCCATTGCGCCATCGCGCAGGAGGGGGCGATCGAGCCATGGGCAATGTAGGGCCGGTGGTACTGCCGCTTGATCGTTCGCGCGACATGCACGGGCGAGGTGGCCTTCTTGTCGGAAATCACGGCCGTGTCCACCGGCTGGCGCTTCAGCCATTCGGCGAGATGATCCTCGTCCGGTAACGCCTCGCGCGGCGACCATGTCGCGCCCTTGCGTAGCGCGGCGATCGCGGCTTCGGCGCTGGCTTCGGTGTCGCAGACGATGCCGACAAAATTGCCGTCGCGCACGATCGCGACCACGCCGTCGACCTTGCGTGCGCGCGCCTCGTCCAGTTCGACCAGCCTCGCATGCGCGAGTTCGGCGCGGAGCACGCGGCCGTGCAACAGGCCAGGCAAGGGAGAATCGTGAATGAAGCGCGGTCGGCCGAACACCTTGTCGGGAATGTCGAGCCGCTGCTGCGAACTGCCGGCGAGCGTGCGCTGGGAGATCGATTTCGGCTGCGCGCTCGCCGTCGCATCGCGGTCGAGCGAAACGTCGCCAGCCAATTCCCAATAGCTGGTCGCGACATTGCCGGGCCCGGAGATGGCTCCGTCGCTGATCGTGAGCACATCGGGCTTAACGCCAAGCCGCTCGGCGGCGGCATCGAGGAAAATCTTCCGGATCTCCGCACAGGCAAAACGGATCGCGCGGCCGGAATGCTGCACGGACAGGCTGCCCGACGTGACACCTTCGTTCGGGCTTGCGACCGTGTTGGTCCGCACCATCTTGACACGGGCGATATCGACATCGAGTTCGTCGGCGGCGATCTGCGCCAGCGCCGTGACAATGCCCTGGCCGATCTCGACCTTGCCGGGAGAGACGATCACTTGTCCCTCGGCGAAATTGATCCACGACGACAGTTTTGGATTCGCGGCGAGCGAAGGCGGCAAGGGCGCCACAGGCGAGGGAGTGGGCTTGGCCGTCATGGCGCGCGCGTCTCTTTTGCTGCACGCAACTCTTTCGCTGCACGCAGGATAGCGCGCACCATGCGATTATGCGACCCGCAGCGGCAGAGATTGCGGTCGAGTGCGGCCTTCACCTCCGCGCTGGTCGGATCGGTGTTTTGCTTGAGCAAACCCGCCGCGCTCATCATGATGCCTGAGAGGCAATAGCCGCATTGCAGCGCCTGCTCGGCGATGAAGGCACGCTGCAGCGCATGCGGATGTTGCTGATTGCCGAGGCCTTCGATTGTCGTGACGTTCTTGTCGGCAACCGACCACAGCGGCATGTCGCAGGAGGTCAGCGCGCGATCGTCGACCAGAACCATGCAGGCGCCGCATTCGCCGGCGCCGCAGCCGAAATGCGCGCCCGTCAGGCCAAACTGGCCGCGCAAGGCCGTCAGCAATAGCGTATCGGGATCGGCGTCGATCTCGGTCTCGATCCCATTCAGGCGGAAACGAATCGTCGGCAAACGGGAAATCCTGGTTCTTCTCAAGGCCGCTCGGGGAATCGTTTGACGACCTCGGCCCATTTCACGATATCGCCGCGCAGGAATTTGTCGAACGCCTCGGGCGTCATCGACATCGGCGCGGCGCCCTGGTCCGCCCACAGCTTGACGATATCCGGGCGCTTGATCGCGTCGTTCACCGCGGCGTTGAGCTTGTCGACGATAACTTGCGGCGTGCCTTTAGGGGCCATCAGGCCGAGCCAGATGGTCGCCTCATAGCCGGGCAGACCGGCTTCCTCCGCGGTCGGCACGTCAGCCAAGACTGGCGATCTTGTCGTGCCTGACGTCGCAAGCGCGCGCACCTGGCCTTGCGCGACGTTCGGCGCCATCGTGGTCACCGCATCGATCATCATCTGCACCTGTCCGCCGATCACGCCGTTGCGCGCTTCGCCGCTGTTGCGATAGGGCACGTGAACGACGTCGATGCCGGCCGTGGCTTTGAACAACTCGCCGGCCATGTGATAGGGCGTGCCTTGCCCCGAGGACGCATAGTTCAGTTTGCCCGGCTGCGCCTTCGCAAGCGCGATGAAGTCCCTCAGCGTGTTCGCCTGCACGGACGGGTGCACGACGATCACGAGATCGGCGACGTTGAGCGGCGCGATCGGCACGAGGTCGCGCATCAGGTCGTACTTGCGCTGGGGCACCAGCGATTCATTCGCGGTCTGGGCGTTCGACATCAACAGCAGCGTATAGCCGTCGGGCGCGGACTTCGCGGCCTCCTGGGTGCCGATCACGGAGCCTGCGCCGGGGCGGTTCTCGATCACGAAAGGTTGTTTCAGCATGTCCTGGAGCGCATTGCCGACCACGCGCGCCGCCACGTCAGCCGGTCCGCCGGCACCGAAGGGAACGATGATCCGCACCGCATGATCGGGATAATTTTGCGCAAGCGCCGCGGTCGACGAAAAAGGCTGCGCTGCAAGGCAAGCCACCGCGAGCGCAAGAACGCACGCGCGCCGTTGGCCTGTCGCTTCCATGTTGGCAAACCTCAATCGCTTAACTCCCGCTGCGTCCCGCTGGGTCTTTCATTTTCGTCTTTTGGCGCGATTGGGCATCCATGTCCAGCAAAGGGGGTCATGGACTTGGGCTTGGCGGGCGGAATAAAATAGGCAGGGTTAAGCCGCCCGTTGCCGGCCAAAAAAGCCCGCTTCGCGCAGGCCAACAAGAAATCAGGGACGAGATGAAAAAGACCGAAATTTCCCGGAGGCAAGCGCTGAAGGCGGCAGGCGGATTGCTGGCGACGTCGGCATTTTCCACCCGCGTGCTGGCGGACGCGCCGGCGGCGGAAGCCGTCACGCCCGCTTTGATCGAGGCTGCCAAAAAGGAAGGCCAGGTCATCTATTACACCTCGGTCGATTTGCCGGTCGCCGAGAAACTGGCGAAGGCCTTTGAGGCGAAATATTCCGGCATTTCCGTGCGCGTCGAGCGCACCGGCGCCGAGCGCGTGTTCCAGCGCATCGGTCAGGAATATTCGAGCAACATCCACGCCGTCGACGTCGTCAATTCATCGGACGCCGCGCACTTCATCGTCTGGAAGCGCGACGGCATTCTCGATGCCTATGTGCCCGAGGACGTCGCAAAATTCTATCCGGTCGAGCAGAAGGATCCTGACGGCCAGTTTGCGAGCTGGCGCGTCTGGCTGTCCATCATCGCCTACAACACCAACATGGTGAAGGCCGAGGATGCGCCGAAGAGTTTCGCCGATCTGCTCGATCCCAGATGGAAGGGCAAGATCGTCAAGGGCCATCCCGGCTACAGCGGCACCATCATGACCGCGACCTACCAGTTGCAGCGCGATCTCGGCTGGACCTTCTTCGAACAGCTCGCCAAGCAGAACGTGATGCAGGTGCAATCCTCGGCCGATCCGCCGAAGAAGCTCGAACTCGGCGAGCGCGCGGTGCAAGCCGATGGCAACGAGTACAATATTTTGCAATTGAAGGACGCCGGCCGCCCGGTCGAGCCGGTCTATGCCACCGAAGGCTCGCCGATGATCGTCGGTCCCAACGGCATCTTCAAGGGCGCACCGAATCCGAACGCGGCGCGGCTATTCCAATCGTTCTGCTTCACACGCGAGGCACAGCAACTCGCCATCGATGTCGGCGGCTTGCGTTCGCTGCATCCGCAAGCGAAGGAAAAGCCGGACTGGAAGCCGCTCAAGGACATCAAGACCTTGAAGGACGATGCGGCTGCCGTGGAGCAGCAGGGCGCCAGCATCAGGCAGCGCTACACCCGCATCTTCCGCGTCTGATTTTCCGAGCCATTTTCATGACCGTTGAATTGCCAAAGACCGCCATTGCCGAAACGCTGGCGCAAAAGATCGCCGCGCTGAAGCCGGGCGTCTTGCCGGAAACGACCACGCGCAAATGCGAGGACCTGCTGATCGATGTCGTCGGTCTTTGTGTGACGGCGCGCAACGAGGATTACGTCAAGGCCGCGCTTGCCGGCTCCGATGACGACGGCCCCTGCACGGTGATCGGCCACGCCCGTACGCTCACGGCCTCAGGCGCAGCCTTCGTCAACGGCACCGCCGCGCATGGCGAGGATTTCGACGACACCTTCGAGGGCGGACCGGTCCATGCGGGTGCGGTGATCGTGCCGGCGGTGCTCGCTGCCTGCGAGCGCCATCACGCGGACGGGGTTCATGCGCTGACCGGCATTGCCGTCGGCACCGAAGTGCTGTGCCGTTTGAGCCTGGTGGTACCGAAGGCCGTTCACAAGGCGGGCTTTCATCCCACCGCGATTTTCGGTGCGATGGGCGCTGCCGCCGGCGTCGGCGCGGCGCTGAGTTTGAACACAAAGCAGATCGTCGATGCGCTCGGCATTGCCGGCAGCATGGCGGGCGGCATCATCGAATATCTCGCCGAGGGCGCCTGGACCAAGCGGATGCATGCCGGCTGGGCCGCGCAATCGGGCATTCGCGCGGCGCTGCTTGCGAAGCAGGGCTTTGTCGGTCCGCGCACCGTGTTCGAAGGCGTGCATGGGTTGTTTCACGGTTTTGCGCACACCACGAAAGGCGACTACGACGCGCTTGTCGGCGACTTCGGCACGCGGTGGGTGACGGATACACTGGCGTTCAAGCCCTATCCGTGCGGAACGATGGCGCAGCCTTATATCGATTGCGCGAGGCGGCTCGCTGCGCGCGGTATCAAACCGGAAGATGTCGACGCGATCCTGTGTGAGGTCGCGGAGGGCACCGTGCATCGGCTCTGGGAGCCGCTCGCGGACAAGCAGCGCCCGCGCAACGGCTATGCGGCGAAGTTCGCGGTGCCGTATCTGCTTGCGGCCGGGTTCGTGCATGGCGGCGTGGGCTTAGGCGCATTCACCGAATGCGCGATCCGCGACGAGCGCGTGCTGGCGCTGGCCGCAAAAGTGAAATTCGTGATCGATCCGGATAATCCGTATCCGAACAACTATACCGGCCACATCAGGGCGACGCTGAAGGACGGACGCGTCATCGAGGAGCGGCAGCCATATTTGCGCGGCGGCGCGCAGGAGCCGCTGACGCGGCAGGATGTATCGGATAAATTCGCGCTCAATGTTCAGCACGGCGGCTGGAGCAAGGCGCAAGGCGAGGCGGCCGTGAGGAGTCTTGCCGGGCTTTACCAGGGCAAGATTGATTTAAGCGCGTTGCGAATTTAGTTGTCGTCATGCCCGGGCATATGCAGTTAGAGATCGTCATGGCCGGGCTTGTCCCGGCCATCCACGTCTTACTTCGCGGCGACAAAGACGTGGATGCCCGGCATAAAGCCGGGCATGACGGGGAGAGAGAGGGGCAATGACAGGCGAACTCACCGGCAAGGTCGCGATCGTGACCGGTTCTGGCCGCAATATCGGCCGCGCGATCGCGCTGGCACTGGCGGAGGACGGCGCCTCCATCGTCGTCAATTCGCGCAGCAACAAGGACGAGGCCAAGGCGGTCGCGCGTGAGATCGAAACGGTCGGCCAGAAAGCGCTGGTTCATATCGGCGACATCGCGGACCCTGCCGCCGTGCAGGCCATGGTCGACATGGCGATGAAGGAATTCGGCCGGATCGACATCCTCGTCAACAATGCGGCGCTGCGGCGTGAGAAGCCGTTTTCAGAAATGACCTATACCGACTGGCGCGAGGTGATGAACGTCATCCTCGACGGCACCTTCCATTGCGTGAAGGCTTGCCTGCCGCATCTGAAAGCGAGCGGGGCAGGGACCATCGTCAATCTCGGCGGCCTGAGCGCGCATACCGGCGCCAGCGATCGCGCCCATGTGGTGACGGCGAAGGCCGGCATCGTCGGCTTTACCCGCGCGCTCGCCCATGACTTGTCGGCAGATGGCATTACGGTGAATTGCGTCGTGCCCGGCATCATCGGCACGCCGCGGCCAAGGAACACGCCCGAACCGGCGCATCATTTGATCCACCGGACCATCACCGGCGAGCGCGGCAAGCCGGAAGACGTTGCGGCCGCCGTCAGATTCCTGTGCAGTCCCGGCGCGCGTTACATCAACGGCCAAGCCATCCACGCCAATGGCGGCGCCTATTTCGGCGGGTAGGGGAATGTTGCCGCCGCGATGAAAGGGCTTATCGCATATCGCCATCGATCGAGGTGGCCTCATGGTTCGAGACGCCGCGCCAAGCGACGCGGCTCCTCACCATGAGGGTCAAGATCGAACCACAAACGACCTCATCCCGAGGAGGCGCAAAGCGCCGTCTCGAGGGATGAAGCGATCGCGCAAATGGTTACTTCATCGCTTTCGCCCAATAGGTCATCCCGGCCTTCAACTGCTCGTCGGCATCGTGGAAGAAGAACTCGGTGACATAGACGTCTGACTTGATCTTCTCGTTCAATTCGTCATTGAACGAGAAATGCACGCCGTCACGCCCCGACGTCTGATGGCATTGCGCGCAGGTCACGCGATTGAAATCGATGGCATGCGCGTCTTGCCGCTTGGGGTCGCGGTAGAAGCCGACCGAGATATCGTCCAGCACCTGTTGCAACTCCTGCTGTCGCGCGCCGGTTGCCTTGCTGGCTTCTTCGCGGAGCAGGTCGTTGTCGTAGATCGACGAATAAAAGCCGACGTCAATTCCGTTGCGGACAATCCGGATCGGCAGCAACTCGCGCGCCGGGTTCTGGTCGCGGCTGAGCGCGCCGAAAACCCAGATGCCTGACAACGACGAACTGAACGCGACTTGCTCAACCGGCCGCGCGGAGGTGAAGTCGGCGATGAATTTCTGCAACAGCTCTTCGCGGTTGGCGGCCTGCGTTTCGCGGGCGTGGGTGAGTTCGTCGACCCTGTTCAGGAATTCCCGGTGCTGCGTCTGCTGGACATCGGTGCTCGCAAGGCGGTCGACCACGTCCCATTTGAGATGCAGATAAAGCTGTTCGAACGCGCGGTCCGGCTGCTTTGGATCCATGAGCTGATAGACGAAGCGGATCTGCGGCACGACGCGCAGGCCTTCCCAGGCCATATCGTCCTGCTTCTCGTAAGGCTTGATGCTCATGGCGACGAGCCTGAAGTGCTTCGGGTCGGAGACGTCGCTCGTCACGTCCTTGATGTTTTCGATCTGAAGCCCCGATGTGTAGACGTTGACCGGCGTCACGTCGCTGAGGCGGAAGGTATCGTGCCCCGGCTCCTTCTCCGGATCGTAATCCGCGGTCGGCTTGCCCGACCAGAAGTTCAGGAGTTTTCCGAACTCCTCAGGCTTGAGCGCCTTCGAGAGCGGGAACGCCGCCTGCGTCTGTGGCGTGGCTTCGACCACCATGTGCCGCGGCAGCTTGAAATCCATCATGCCGCTTTGAGGGCGCGCCTGCGCGATGCCGAAATCGAAGGCGTGGCCGTCCGGATAGTACCAGAGCGAGTTGGAGGCGAGCTTGTTGAGGTCGAACCTTGCGCCGCCCGGGTGGATCTCCTGAACGATCTGGCGCAGCACGCCGATCTTTGCCTCGAAACGCGCCAGCTCCCTCTGCGGAAAGTCCGACAGATGCATCGCGTCCTGATACTTTTCGATGAACTTCATCGGATCGAAATTGGCATCCGCGTCGTTGGTGATGTGACGGCCGCAGGTGATGCCCGGCTTGAGGCGCGTGTAGTAATCGAGACGCAGCACGACCAGCGCGTAGCCGTCCGCGCGCTCCTGCTTGTATTCGCTGTCCGGGTACTCGCTGATGGCGCGCGAAAGATAGGTGCTGTCGACACGGCATCCGTCGACCGTGTTGACGGTCGCAAAACTGTCGATGTGAACCCAGCGCTTGCCGAAGAAGCTGGGGATCAGCCGCGCATAGCTGCCCTGGCGGCCTTTTTCATGCATCGGATAGACCGGCTCGGCCGCGCCAAGTCCGGCATCGAGGAATTCATAGTTGAATTCGGGGCGGGGCAGGCTGAGCAGGACCTCGTAATAGCTGGACGTGTCGTAGACCGATCCCGGCCGCAGCGTGACGTTGTTGCTTTCCAGGATCTTGGTGCGCGACAGATTTTGCACGCCGGCAAGAACGTTCGAACTGTGAACGGGATCGGTGGTGGTGCCGGTGATGCTGGAACTGGCGAGCAATAAGGCTGGAACGAGTACGCAAATTCGTAGCGACGTCACGAGAGCATTCCTCCCCCAAAGGACTTTTCCCATCGCATGATTGTAGCTTTGTTGCGGTGGATTGTCGTGTCCTGAGCGCCACACCGCACACGATATTGGGGAATCGCTTCGGTTGCTGCCGAGCAGGCCGGCGCGGGGTGGGTTCCGGAAAGGAGGCGCTTGACGAGCAGGGCGCGGTCGGCGACCGTCGCGGAATGTCCAATATTCTCAATATGCCCGGCGAAGCGCTGGCCGCGATGTTCAGCGGCTGGCTGGTGACCTGGCCGACGGGCCTCTTGTCCTTGATCTGGCTTTGCTGGGTCTCGAGCTGGGTCATCGCCTCGGTCTGGTCCGGCCGGACCAAATCGTCGGTGCGGACCCTCGATTCCTGGGAATACCGGTTGCCGATTCTGCTGGGTTCAATTTTCCTGATGCCTCCGGTCGAGCGTCTGCTGGGCGCCGAGCAGCTTTATCGCCTTGGCAATGCCGGCACCTATGTGGCTGCGATTGTGGTCGCGCTCGGCCTGTCCTTTACCTGGTGGGCGCGTATCCATCTCGGCCGGTTCTGGTCCAATGCGATCACCCACAAGGAGGATCATCGCGTCATCGATACCGGGCCTTACGGGATCGTGCGGCATCCGATTTATACCGGTCAGATCATCGGCCTGCTCGCGACCGGCATTGCGATCGGAAACTGGGCCGCCATGCTCGGCGTCGTCCTGATTGCGCTCGGCGAATGCCAGAAAGCGCGGATGGAAGAGCGATTCCTGTCCGTGGAGCTCGGCTCCGATGCTTACGGGGCTTATTGCCGGCGCGTGCCGATGATCATTCCGTTCCTCAAGCCCATGAAGGGTTAGACAGGAGGTCAGGCGACAGGTCAGAGGCGCTGGCACCCGGCCTCCAGCCCTCGCATGTGCCTATTTCATCCCTGCATTGCCCGATAAAGACGCTGGCGACTCCGGTTTTTGCGTCTATCATAAACTCATGAACCAGCACGCCAAAATCGAGACCGAGGCCGCGCGCGCCAAGGTCCATATCCGGCACTCGACCTGTCCGCACGATTGCCCGTCGGCCTGCGCGCTCGATATCGAGGTCATCGACGGCCAGACGATCGGCCGTGTCAGAGGTTCCAAGCTTCAGAGCTACACGGCGGGCGTGATCTGCGCCAAGGTCGCGCGCTATGCCGAGCGCACCCATCATCCGGAGCGGCTGACCCATCCGATGTTCCGCGTCGGGCCGAAGGGCTCGGGCAAGTTCGCGCGGATTAGCTGGGACGATGCGCTCGACGAAATCGCCGGTCGTTTCAATACGGCCGAACGCGAGTTCGGCGCGGAATCCGTGTGGCCTTATTACTATGCCGGCACCATGGGCCTCGTGATGCGCGACGGCATCAACCGGCTGGCGCATGTGAAGAAATATTCGCGCTTCTATTCGACGATCTGCTCGACCATCGCGCGCGTCGGCTTTGCCGCCGGCACCGGCAAGATTGCGGGCGTCGATCCGCGCGAGATGGGCGTCTCCGACCTCGTGGTGATCTGGGGCACCAACCCCGTGCACACCCAGGTCAACGTGATGACGCATGCGATGCGCGCGCGGAAAGAGCGCGGCGCCAGGATCGCGGCCGTCGACGTCTACAACAACGACACGATGAAGCAGGCCGACATCAAGATCCTGCTCAAGCCCGGCACCGACGGCGCCTTCGCCTGCGGCGTCATGCATGTGCTGTTCCGCGACGGCTATGCCGATCGCGCTTACATGGACAAGTACACCGATTGTCCGGATGAACTGGAAGCGCACTTGAAGACGCGCACGCCCGAATGGGCGTCGGCGATCTCAGGCGTTCCGGTCGAAGAGATTGAATCCTTCGCGCGCCTGGTCGGCCAGACCAAGCGGACCTATTTCCGCCTCGGCTATGGCTTTACCCGCAGCCGCAATGGCGCAACCCAGATGCACGCGGCGCTGTGCATTCCGTCCGTCACCGGCGCCTGGCAATACGAGGGCGGCGGCGCGTTCTTCAACAATTATGCGCTCTGGAAATTCGACGAGTCCATCATCGAGGGACATGACGCGATCGACTCCAGGACGCGCCGGCTCGATCAATCCAAGATCGGCCGCATCCTCACCGGCGATCCGGCCGCGCTTCATGACGGTCCGCCGGTGAAAGCTATGCTGATCCAGAACACCAATCCGATGACGGTGGCGCCCGAGCAGGCGCTGGTAAGGCGTGGTTTCGCGCGCAAGGACCTGTTCGTCGCGGTGCATGAGCAGTTCATGACCGAGACCGCGCAGATGGCCGACGTGGTGCTGCCGGCGACCATGTTCATGGAGCACGACGATCTCTATTACGGCGGTGGTCATCAGCACATCTCGGTCGGCGCCAAGCTGATCGAGCCGCCCGGCGAATGCCGCTCCAACCATCAGGTGCTGCAAGGCCTCGCGACGCGGCTGAAGATTTCGCATCCCGGCTTCGAGATGTCGCCGCGCGAATTGATCGATGCGACGTTGAAAAAGAGCGGCCATGGCGGCATCGCCCAACTCGAGGCCGATCTCTGGCGCGACCTCCAGCCGGATTTCCGCACCTCGCATTATCTCGACGGCTTTGCGCACAAGGACGGCAAATTTCATTTCAAGGCGGACTGGACCAGCGTGCCGCTCGGCAATGCCGGCATGATGGGAGCGTGGGACCAGATGCCGTCGCTGCCCGACCACTGGGCCGCGATCGAGGAGGCGGATGACGCGCATCCGTTCCGGCTGGCGACCAGTCCCTCGCGCAGTTTCCTCAACACGTCCTTCAACGAAACGCCGTCGTCGCAGGCGCGCGAGGGCGCGCCCAGCGTGATGATCCATCCCGACGATGCTGCAAAACTCGGGATCGAAGACGGCGATGCGGTGACGCTCGGCAATCTGCGCGGCGAGACCTCGCTGACGGCGAAATATTTCGACGGCGTGCGCCGCGGCGTGCTGATCGCGGAATCGGTTCATCCGAACAAGTCTCATATCGGCGGGCGCGGCATCAACATGCTGACCGGCGCTGAAGCCGTGGCGCCGTTTGGTGGCGCCGCGTTCCACGACAACAAGGTCTGGATCAAAAAGGCTGACGCCGACGCGATTCCGACGCCTTGATCTTCTCTTCATCCCTCCCCCCTGCGGGGAGGGAAGGCCGGAGCGCCGCGTAGGTCAAGGTGGGGGACCTCCCATTTTCTCGAATGCAGCTATAAGGTCTTGACCGTCATTGCGAGGAGCGAAGCGATGAAGCAATCCAGCTTCTCGCGACGCTCTGGATTGCTTCGCTATCGCTCGCAATGACGCGGAGGCAAACCCATGACCGAGACATCGAGCGTCCTGATCGACAAGCGCGGACCTGCGCTCTGGATCACCATCAACCGGCCGGAGAAGCGCAACGCCGTCAATGCCGACGTCATCGCCGGCATCGCCAAAGGCTACCGCACCGCGCATGAGGATGCCGAGGTGCGCGTCATCGTGCTGACCGGGGCAGGGGAGAAAGCGTTTTGCGCCGGTGCGGACTTGCAGAATACCGGCGGCGCGTTCGCGCATGATTTCTCCAAGCCCAATGTCGACTTCGCCGATCTCTTGCGGATGGCGCAGAACGCGACCAAGCCTGCGATCACGCGCGTCAACGGCGTCTGCATGGCCGGCGGCATGGGGCTCCTCTGCATGACCGACATGGCGATCGCGGCCGACAACGCCATCTTCGGCCTGCCCGAGGTGAAGGTCGGGGTGTTTCCGATGCAGGTGTTGAGCCTGCTGCAATCGATCGCGCCCAAGCGGATCGTCAACGAGTGGGCGCTGACCGGCGAGCCGTTCGATGCCAAAACCGCGCTGGCCGCGGGTCTCCTCAACTATGTCGTGCCGCCGGCCGAACTCGACGCTAAGGTCGAATGGCTGATCGGCCGCATCACCGACAAATCGCCGACCGCGATCCGGCGCGGCAAATATGCGATGCGCGCGATCGCCTCGATGTCGTTCGACGAGGCGATTGCCTACACGGAAAGCCAGATCGCGTTGACCGCGATGACCGAAGACGCCAAAGAAGGCCTGAAGGCCTTTGCCGAGAAGCGCAAGCCGGTCTGGCCGGGCAAATAAGCATCGCCAGCCAGGCTAGACGAAAATGCCGCCCTCGGGTTTTCGAGGACGGCATCGCGTGTTGCGGCTGAATAAGACGAACTCAGTACCTCGCGACGAGCGGACCGCCGCCGATATCGAACAGGTAGTTGGCGCCGAATTTGAAGATGTGTTGAGCCACCCCGAACGAGGTCGTGCCGGTCACGGCGCAGGGGCCGGGGACGTTACACTGGCTCAGGGTAACTTCCTTGGTCCCGAAGTTGATAAAGTTGTATTCGGCCTTGATGGTCCAGTTTCGCGTCAATGCGTGTTCGATGCCAACGCCAACCAGGAACCCGTCGAGAGTGCCGGCAAAGCTGGAGGTGCTTCCGGTCTGGCCGACGGAGCAACAGAAATCCACGACGTCGTTCTTGAAGTGGCTCCAGGCCCAGCCGCCCTTGCCGTAAATCATTGTACGATCAAAGGTGATGCCGGCCCGCGCGGCAATGGTGGCGATGTAGTCTTGCTTGGTGGTGTTGCTGAAGGTCTCGAGACCGGTCGGATTTAAGATGTTGGGAATTTCAGTGTCCCGCGTGGTTGCAGTGACGCCTGACCACGAGCCTTCGCCCTCAAGGCCGAAAACCCAGTTGCCATCCTGATAATTGCAGCCGGCCTGGCCGCCGCCGAGGGCGCCCTTGCCGAGCGCGCCTTCAGAATTGAGCGACGTCGTGCCGCCACCGACATGCGCACCGAGGTAACATCCGGTCCAGCTGAAGACCGGCGCGGCCATCACGGGCGATTTGGCTGGCATCGACATCGGCAGGTCCGCGGCCATGGAGGCGGTCGCGGTGAGTGCCAGACACGAGGTGGCAAGCAAAAGCTTTTTCATTTTCAAAACCCCGAAGGAAAATAACGCGTTAAATTCGTATGTTCGATCGTAACTGTATAGGAGATTCCGTACCCGACGTGTGTCACCCGGCTACAACACGTTCGGATATTCCCCGACTTCCCATTACCTCCGGCCGCTACCTTTGGAATAGCTATACCAATCAATCTCTTGGGTTCATCGCCCGAGGGTCTTTGCCAAGAGCCCCGTTTCAGATACGGCACCAGCATGCAGTCCAGCTTCAAAGATCGCTCCCAGAACGTCAACGGATTGGGGGATCAGTCCTTCAACTTTCTCGATCCGGAGGGCCATCGCGTGGTCGGCCACATCGCCTCGATCGACCTGATCGAGAACGGCGACAAGGCCGCGCGCGAGAACTGGCAAAAGAAGCAGCTCGGCAACCTGATCAACCACGCCTATATCAGGTCCGATTTCTGGCGCGCGCGGATTCCAAGCGGGATCGGACGGTCGGATGTCCTGCCGAACATGCCGATCCTGACGCGCAAGGACATCACCCAGCAGGTGCAGAAGGAAGGGCCGCTTTACGGCGACAAGAAGCAGACAGCGACCTACGAAACCACGGGATCGACCGGCACGCCGCTGAAGGTGTTCGTCGCCGAACAGAACGGCTACTACAATATCGTCCGCAGTCTCGCGCAATTCTTCTTCGACGATCTGCCGCTCGATGAAAACCGCGTCAAGATCACGCCTGTTTTCAACACCGCGGAGCTCAAGAAAAATCTGGGCGTGCGACGAACCGAGCCGGCCTGGGCCGGTCCCTTGAGCAAGATCTACCGCAACGGCTCCAACAAGACGGTGATGTTCAACAAGGACGTTGCCGGGCTTCTGGAGGAGTTGTCGAAGGATCGCGTCGGCTACCTCGTCTGTCACAGCCGGGTGGTCGAGCAACTGCTGGACCACGCCGGCGACGATGTCGTCAAAGGGCTCGGCATCAAGGTCTGGCTTCACCTGTCGGACTATCGCAGCCACGATGTCGTCGCGCGGATGAAGCAGATCGGCGTCCCCAGCCTGTCGAACTATTCGGCCGGCGAAATCGGTCCGATCGCGTTCGAATGCAAATCGCATGAAGGCCATTTCCATGTGGCCCACACCAATGTCATCGTCGAATGCGACAACAGCCTCACCACCAACTTCGACGGCGAAACCGTCGGCCGGCTGTTGATCACGCATCTGCATTCCTACGCGACGCCGATCATTCGCTACGACATCGGCGATTTCGGCAAGCTGCACGCCCAATGTCCCTGCGGACACAGCGGCCCGACGATCTCGCACATCTTCGGACGAGGAAAACACTTTCTGCGGCATCCGGACGGACGATATCTGCCTTTCTATCTCTCCACCCGGCTGATACGTGAAGCGGTCGACTTCAGCGAATGCCGGTTTCGGCAGGACACGATCGATACGATCACGGTCCAGATCGGCGGACGCAAGGCCTTGAGCCCGGAAGAAGAGGACAGATTGAAAGCAACCATCATCGCCGCCACCGATCCCGCCTTCAAGGTCGTCGTCAAACCCGTGAAGGACATCGACTGGTCGGACAACCCGAAACAGCTGTTTTTCTCGAGTTCGGTGGTTTGAGCGCAGCGCGGAAGCCGTTGCCGCAAAGATTTATGTTAACCCGCCAATTGCATCGCCAGTGATTTCATGCCCCTTCAACGAAAATTCTCCTTGCTCGCAGCGACGCGTCATGTCGGCTGGGGCGGTGTCGGCAAGCTTCGCCTCATCCTGGACAAGTTGCCGCAGGCCAGCATCACGCTGCATGGCGATGAGCACGCGGTTACCATCACCAGGGAGTTCCTGGGCTCGCGATACGCATTCGCAGCCCATCCGCCGCCGAAATTCGACGTCGCGCTCGTGATCAACGATCCGCCGGCGGTGAATGGCATCGCCGATCTCGGTGCACCGATCGTCTTCGTCGACAGCCTGTCCTATGTGCGCAAGACCGATGCCGAATTTCCGCCGCTCGACCGGCTTGCGTGTTACTGCGCGCAAAAATATCCGATCGATCTGTTGCCGGTCGCAAGTCCCTTGCGCGATCGGGCGAACGTCAGGTGGATCGATCCGATCGTTCCCACGCCGCAGACGAGGCATGGCGGCCGCGGTGTCGCGATCAATCTCGGCGGTCTCTATGCCTACAATCTCGCAGGGATATCCGACGATCTGGTGAACAAGGCCGTCGATTGCTATCTCGATCTCGTGCTGTTTCCGCTGGTCAGGCTGCTGCAAGGCTCAAACCGGAAAATCCTGGCGATCTGCGGCAACATCAACGAGGCGGGCTGCCGGCGTCTGCGCGCGATGGTGCCTGACAGCGTTGCCGTCGGTCCGCAAGCAGGCGATGCCTTCGAGCGCATCCTGACCGAGGCCGATCTCTTGATGTCCGCTCCGGGCAGCACGACGCTATTGCAGGCGATGTCGATCGACCTGCCGACGATCCTGCTGCCGTCGCAAAATCGCAGCCAGATTCTCAATGCGCGGCTTTACTCAAAACCCGGCTCGGATCTCATGGAATGGCCTGATCGCGTGATCAACGATGCGGAATTCGAGCAGGTGCGCCTTCAGGGCGTGCGTGCGGTCTATCAGTACTTCTACCAGGCGATCATCGATGCGGCGGC
>Ga0307474_10000914_pt1 | contig 21267 bp, 35 predicted proteins | sample atmos_gasesECM1C_2_FD_203312 | JGI IMG/M metagenome (GOLD analysis project Ga0307474, IMG submission 203312) | Hardwood forest soil microbial communities from Morgan-Monroe State Forest, Indiana, United States - atmos_gasesECM1C_05 | ecosystem: Environmental > Terrestrial > Soil > Temperate... | reverse complement strand
TTGTAATCACGCTTAGACAATTCTTCTGGACTTACAAACTTACTTCTGCCTGGGTTTTTAATGCTATTCAATTCCGACATAGTTAGAGGTTCGTTGTGTTTCTTACCAACATAAATCTGCCCGCACTTAAATGCTATTACACTAGCTTCTTGTAAAGACACGCCACTTTTTATACAATGTACGATAATAGCTAGGAAAGCATCACCGGCGCCAACACTTGATTCTTTAACAACTCTTTTGTTATCATTGTACTCATAGTATTCCTTTCCGAACTTACAAGATACACCTCTCCCTTCCATCGTAATAACAACATTTTTACAGTCAATCAATTTTTGCACGTCATCTAGTAAAATGTGGTCACTATACACTAAACTGTCCGGATATCCAGCAAAACCAAAAGCTTCCTGTAAGTTTGGCTTTACAAGATAAGCACCAGACCATTTTTTAGGGTTCTTCTTAGGATCAACAAAGGTCATTTCGTTGTTTTTCAATAGCTCATTAAACCAAAGTGTATTATTAAGAATCCCCTTGTTATAGTCAGAGAATATAATATAACTATCTTTTATGTTGCTAGTTATTTGCTTAAGCTTACGCAATAAATCAGTAATTCCCCCTGTCGATAGCCCATAATTTGGCTTCTCTATATCCCAGCGGCCAACAGGGTAGTCCCCGCATGTGAAGCGCTTCTTTATGGGATTAAAACCACCCTCGGTAATTACACAATATTCACAATCAATATTAAATCGCTTTTCCAGGATATCCTTGGTTTTCTTGTCAACTATTCCTACAAGTTTAACACTTTCTTTCTCAATATGCTTAAATTGGTAAGTCAGATTGGCGGCACCCCCAGGTTGTAAGACGGTAGGTTCCATATCGGAAGACGACCACACGGGAAAAGGGAACTCAGGTGAAATCCGATTGATGTCCAGATTGTGGTAGTGATCGACGAGTATATCCCCTACGACGTATATTGACATTGCATTTGTACTTAATAATATGAATAATGTGATAAAGTCGCAATTTTATATACGAAAGCGACATACCTCCATATAAAATAAAGGAGTGGATTGAAAAATCTTTTTTATCAATAAATATTTATATGCAATTCAAGATGTGGCTGGAAGCTTTATTACCAATTAAAAGAAGGCGATATTTTGTTTACATACCTAAAGCGTACTTCCCACCAAGACCAGACCCGAGGGTTGTAGCCGAGGACTATGAACAGTGGAATATCCTAGCTACATCTAGACAAGAAGCAGCCCGAATAGCATGGCAGACACATGGAGAAAGATTATTAAAATTGATGAAACCCAAGCAATCTACCGTGCGTAAGATATCACTATTCGTCTCTAACCCAGAGACGAGAACTCCTGCCGGTAGATTGATGCCAATTCAAGTTCATATAGAAACTTAATCTTCGCTACTATCGTATTTATTTTCGTGCTCGGCTTCGGATTCATCTATTTGTGTATTTTTTCCAATTCGGCTAATTATCCACATCATGGCAATAACCCCTATAACAAATAGTATCACGCAAATAGCTACAAAGTGAGCTAGGATGAAAAAAAGCAACATATTATCCTCCTGACGGACTAATTAGTTTTCGTCCTTGCTTTTAGCATCTTGCCATGTTCCTCTAATTGGTTTTCGCACTTATCTAACCGTTGAGAAACTCCTGATTGTTGCTTATCCATAAAGTGGTAAAGAACAAAAGCAACCAAAGCTATGATTACCAATAGTGTAAAGTGACTCAAAATGAAAAAAAGTATCATAATATCCTCCTTAATTATAAATCATGATGAGGGCATCCCTCGTCTACCATCTTATTCCCATTGCTGTGCTTATCTATATGTCTGTCATCGCTTGCACAACTTTTGTAGGTACAATCTTTACAACACGAGTAACCGCCATGACCACAACATTTACCGCACTTACAAGTGCAAACAACGCAACCAACATCAGTACATTCTCTCTTTCCACATTTACAATCCGAACAACACGGCTTATCCAAGCAACAATTACCACAACATCTAACGGTATAACCTTGAGTATTGCTGCTTAAGGCATAGAAACAAATCACAATAAAGGCAATTAAAACAAGTAAAAATAACATTGTCATATTATATCTCCTTTAAGTTATTTGTCAGTATACTTGTCATCTTCCAGTTTTACTTCTGGTTCTGGTTTTACTTCTGGTTCATCACTGTTCGACATGCCGACAGAAAAAACATAGACCAAAACAATTCCCATTATAATGGCTATCGTTATCCAAATTAACATATTTACCTCCTTGCTATGTCTAAGTACTATATTATATATAATTATGAAAAAAAATTGTAGGAAAATGACTTGTGTAAATGGTAAAACAAGTTACAATACAAGAAAGAATTGGAAGTGAAATATGAAAAACCCATTGTGGAAAATATTGAGTAAAACGAAAAATGAAACAGAACCCGCTCGACCCACTTATTACGACTTGATAGATAATGCCGTAGCAGAGAGTTTCAATCCTGTCTGGTTGCTAGAAGATATGGACCCCTGGCGTCAAAAGGTTATTCGTATTCTTCATGAGAACCAGAGATTATATCAAAATCTGGGTACAGCGAACGAACATGACTACTTACCTATCGTAGATGAAGTTTGGAAGCGAGTTCGTATTTTTGACTGGATTAGTGTGTACCCTATGCTGGGTCCATTAAGCGTTCCTCCATCTGGACAAGAGATAGTAGCTAAGGCACGCAAATTAAAGACAAGATGGGCCAATTATACATCTGTCTCCTCCGTTCTCCACAGTCAACAAGAAATAATAGATTCATTAGTAAAAGAAATTGAAATGGAGGTTCTAACTGATTTGAGAAATAATGTAGGTACGCTTGCCAAAATTGAAAAAGCAAAAATGCACGAACACTCACTTTATGCCAATATATGTGAAGTATCTGGTTATATTTATAAAAAGATTTGCCGTATTCGTCCAGAGAAAGGAGCAGATTGGATTGTCGCCCCAAAAGGTTTGCTTGAACAAAAAGATATACCTACTTCTCTAAAATACCATGAAGCCCCAGAAGGGTTTCCGGAACATACTATTCTAATTGGAGCTAAATCAACAGAGAAAGAAGGTTATTTTTACCACCCTTATATACCTTTTTGTGATAGTCCTAAAATCAATGATCCAGATTTCAATCCGATACCAGGTATAATAACTCGCTTTGGCAAAAATTTAACACAACAAGGCCCAAAGTTTTTCGCCAGGATTGTTTTGGAATAAGCCATATATATTGCATGGGCTTAAGTTTTAAGAAATGGTTATATGAAGTGGAGTTGCCGGATAATACGGATATGCCAGCAGGTCAAATGTTGACTCCCGCACAAAGGCAGTTGAATGTACAAATCAATCAGGCGATGGCGGCAGACCCCAAAAATATAAATAACGCACTTAATGCTAACCCCGCAGCCAAAAAACAAGCCCTTGCTGATGTGACTAAAAAAGTAGTTCAAAATACCGCTAACAATCCGGTAATTTCTGGCCAAAAAGGTACCAACGTCGGTAGCGTAGTGAGACAAATCGGGCATCAAATCAACAAAATGCAGCCACAACAACCGAAAGCAGGGACTGCTCCTACACAAACATGAGAACCTTCATTGAGTTCGCCTTATCTACTATTGGAAAATCAGGGGCAGGCCACAAGAAAGGGCTCCGTCCAGATAGCCATTCCTTTGGCGATATGCGTGGTGGTGCCAGAAAACCCGATTCTCCTATATCTTCTCAAATTAAGGCAGGTCTAAAAGTCCCATATGCAGGACTTGTTTTAGGTCAAGCATCTAAATGTAATAAAAGAATGGATAATTGGCTAGGTCAAGCTGGCGAACCTAAAATCAAGCGGTCTAAATTACCTTCAGAGTTACAAAGACGAAGAAAGTAACTATACTAGGTAATGAAAGTTTATACATTAAGAAATCAAGACACCCAAGAAAATCTTTTACACCCTCGTATCGGCTTATGGTACACTAAGGACTTGGAAGAAGCCAAGTCCATGCTTGAATCCTGCTGCGAATATGTGAGAAGCTTGAACATGGACACAAAGGCATTTGTAATTGTTGATGCCGAAACCAACGAGGTTATAGAATGAGAATCCTTGTAAGCGGTGGGGCGGGTTATATAGGCAGCCACATCACCCGCCTACTCAAACAAAAAAACCTCAACCCCATAATCTTTGATAATTTATCTACTGGACACGACGATATACCTAAATTACTGGATGTACCATTTGAGCAAGGTGATATTTGCGATACCGAAGATTTGATATCTACTTTCAAGAAATATGAAATTGATTCAGTTATACACCTAGCTGCTTGCTCTGAAGTAGGAGAATCAGCCGTTCACCCGGCGAAATACTACGATAACAATGTTGTCGGTACAATTAGTGTCCTTAGAGCAATGAGAATGGCGAAGGTCAAAAATATTGTATTCGCATCGAGTTGTGCGGTGTACGGGGAATATTGCGGGTCACTTTGGTATCCGAACAGCGACCGGGGATTTTTGTCAGAGGAATCGGGGGAGAGAAAACCAACTAGCCCTTATGGGCATAGTAAATTGATGTGCGAGCAAATAATTGCTGATTACTCAAAAGCATATGGACATAATTACTCTATCTTAAGGTTCTTTAATGTAGCCGGAGCAAGTACTGATAACTTAATCGGCGAAAGACATAATATACGCCTTGTGCCACTTTGCGTACAAGGAGCGGAATTACCAGTGTACGGCAATGACTATATGACCAGAGATGGAACTTGTATAAGGGACTATGTACATGTAGAAGATGTCGCAAGAGCAGTGTTCGTAGCATTAAACAATATCGATAGTCCCGATGAAAATCTGGCAATTATGAATGTCGGCTCTGGCGAAGGACATACCGTTTTAGAAGTCATCAAAATAGTCGAAGAAGTCATCGGCAAAAAAGTAGATTATACAATAGACCAAAGAAGAAAAGGTGATGCGGCAGTGGCAGTAGCAAATATTGATAAACTTAAAAGTTTAGGATGGAAACCGCAATACGATTTAAGAGCAATTATACAAACGGCATATAATTACATGTTAAGTCAATAAGTTTCTTATGATACAACAAACCGAACGACCTGCGGGACCATATTTATCAAAATGTCTATTTGCATCTTCTTCTGAAATACAAATAAATCTTTCGGCAGGATATTCGCCTCCAGCATTTTGGTGTCCAGGGAAGTAAAACTCGTAATATTCATGAGTTGCCAGCCACTCTTGTTTCGCTTCTTGCCAAAAATCCAACGAACGATTTTCCGGTCCACCGGCATTTAGCCATTTATAGTATGCCATTTTTTCTATTTCTTTATATATCGCATCATCAAGTATTGTGGTCATAGCAGTGTTTCCACCAATTCTGGTAGTTTCTCCTTCGCCGTTCCTTTAAGCAATGTGTAATTAGACACCCTCTGTGGATTAGTATCCACGATGTATTTGCGTGGCACTTGAGAAAAGAATGAAACCAGATATCCTGCGGGATATACTTGAACAGAAGTCCCTACGCAGATAAATACGCCATCATTATACTTAACTTCTTTTACGTATTCAGCAATCCAATCATACGGAAGATCGACGGCTTCGTTAAAGAATACTACATCTGGGCGTAGCTGAGAACCACACTTAGGACATAAATCGCCTATTTTAATGGGTTCTTTGGCAACATCCCGATAATCACAAATATGTCTAGTGTCGCCATCTAAAACAGTAATATCTTTATGCCACTCGCACTTCTTGGAACGCATTTTACCGTGTAAATGATGAACCTCGGTACAACCTGCTTGTTCTAGCAAGTTATCTATGTTTTGAGTTATATGTACGACTTTATATTTCTGTTCTAACTTTGCTAACGCACAGTGTCCTTCATGCGGCTTAGTATCCTTATATTTGTTAAATCTCTCTTCGTAGAAACGTAAAACAAGTTCTTTATTCTTCCACCAAGCATTATAGTCGGCAACATCTTCTACTCTATGGTCCTCCCATAAGCCATCTTTACCTCTAAAAGTTTGTATGCCACTGTCAGCCGATAAACCAGCACCACTAAATACTAGAATCGTTTTCATATCATACCCTCTATCATCTTCCGTGCTTTCTTAAATACACTCTCCCAATCTCCGGGGTATTCCTGCCTAATTAAGGTTACATTTTTGTACCAATCCGTTGTTTCACCAGTTAGTTTCCAACGCCAATCCGGTACGTACGGGATGAGAGCTACTACTGGCAACCCCATAGCCCCAGAAAGATGAAAAATCGCCGTGTCCACGCAGATTATCAAATCCATTTTACTAATCAAATTATATAATTCAAGAAAATCCTTCATTGGTGTATGGTTTATTACGCCTTTAATCTCCATATCATCTTGGTGGTGTAAATTATGAAGTTCTACTCCTTCCATAGATAACTTTCTAAACCAATTAGGGTCGATTGAACGAGTTGAATCATTGCCCGACGAACTATTGCCTTTACAGATGATACCTATTCTTAAAGGACGCGTAATACTAACAATATTAGAGAATCCATCTAAAGTATATGGCGACCTAAGTTTTCTAGGTAATTCATCCGTCACCTCGGCCATACTACAATACACCTCTTGCTTCGGCTCATATTCTTTTAAGAGATAAGGGAAACTCATTATGGGAAAATGAAGGTCATATTTTGGTATATCGCCGGCAATGGCGAAGGGAGTTGCCCCTATTTGTACATTTTCCTTTGGCAAAAACTCATCAAATCCTTGAAACTTCTCCTCAAATAGTGTTTTCAATACTTTGGAGGCATTTATGACTATATGTGCTTCTGGATACCTCACTTTAAGTTTAGGCAAATATCTAGCGAACATTATACAATCGCCCAATCCCTGCTCCGCGAATACAACAACTTTTTTGTTATTTAGGTTGTCTTCGCCATTCCATCTCTTCTCAGGGTCAAAAATGTTTCTGTAAGTAACCAATTGGTCAAAGTGATGTAATCTATCTTCATAATGTGTCCAAAACTCCTTATATTTTCCAAGGTGAAACAAACAATAACAAATATTTACAAAAGCTACCCTAGAACGCCTATTAGAATATTCATATGCTTCTTGGAATATGGGCAATGCTTCTTCGACATCCTGTTTGGACAGAAGTTCCATCCCTTTTTCTATGGTTTCGTTTAGTTTCTGGTCTTCTGGTTCGCAATAGTTAGAGAAAAATGCTTGACGGACATAACGAAGGACAAGTTCGGCTTCGCCATATTGCTTTTTCTCCAAGAAACCAAGACAACCATCAAGAGCGGTAAGAATAGAGCCGGAAGTATCGACCATGTATTAGTATAGTAGCTATACTTTAATTGCTCTTATGCTTTTAATAGCTTCAAGCGGGACGCGATATTCTTCCATAGAATATAGATACTTTTTAACTTTAGATAAATCTACTTTGGCTTGAATTATACCTACATTTGCAGGGTCTAAATCGACAAAGTTTTCTGGTTTTACAGCAAAAAACAAAGGGTCATATCTTAAATTAGAATAAGCTAGATAATGACGGAATAGTTCCCAAGCGACTTCAATCTTCCTGTTTGGGTCTTTCTCATATGATTTCCACCAAGTCTCACCACCCCTAGCCCTTAAATCAATTCTTTCCTTTTGAGCCATCTGAATAACCTGTTCTGGTGATACATGCCCTCGTGCTATAGCAATCGCTTCTCTTATTCCCCTGACTATCGCTACTGCTATATTGAAATCAGCAGTAAAGCTAACCGCATCATCTGTGTGCCCACCCAGAGCCTGAGTTTGATTTATCATAAAACCGTTAGCCAATATTTCCTTCACTTTTGGAGTAGCATGAAATAAAACATCTACTCCTTCAGATTTAGCAGGTTTCTCTTTGCCGCCACTATTAAAATGAGCATCGATTTTTCTGCTTAGCAAATCACCATAAGCCTTCAGCTTTCTTTCATAAGCATTTATCTGTTTCACGTATTCTGCGAGCGCTCTAACTAATTCTTTACCCTTTTCCAAAATAGCAATTGCTTGAGTATCCGTAAAACCATCTTCTTCGGGATCAAAAACGTTCTTAATATCTTTAATTTCATCAATCATATTATCAATATAGCCACCACCGCTACCATCTGAATATTCTTTGCCTAGCAATTTATTCACCGTTTCCCAGAACCTAGTGTTCAATTCTGGATCGGCATTAAATCCATATGATAACTTCATGTTTATCATTTTCACTACATCCCAGGGCAGCACACCTTTGTAGTTTGTATAATCTATGAGCGTCTGAATCTCGTCAGAATAAGGCTTAACTATACCCTTTTCTCTAAAATTATAGGGCAAATATCTAGCAAGGCGATAAAAATGATCCCGAGCATGACCTTTTATAGCCGCCTCAATTTTCTCTAATTTGGGCCAGAAAACCCCCATCGGCTTTAATTTACGTTCTAGTTCCTTAAGTTTCGCTATCGTCTCTTTGTAGAAGAGATGCGGCATATGCGGAGGAGTTTGTATAATTTCACTGAAGACGCTTTCTGCTTTTCTCTTCTTCTTTTTCTTAAAGAAAGGGTCTTCTTGGTCCCAAGGCCACATACGAGTAGTCATACCGATAGCTGGCCTAACAAATTGAGCGACACTAGAAGTACTTGTGCCAACTTCATTCAGGAACCATTTCTTGAAGTCCATATTGATATTTAGAAGAACTTAATGATTATATCTTAAAAAGAAATGTTTAATAAGAGGAGCAAACTCTTTATCATGCAGATATTCTGGTTGTCGCATCTCATAACCTTTTGTTTCCGCCCAATATGCTAATTGCTCAAGAGTTAGTAGGAAAAGTGCCTTATTTTCTTAATGTATCCACCTATCGGCATAAGATAATTATCTTTAATTCTAAAATCTACCCTTCCTAAATTGCCGCCTTTGTTGCCATCAAGAATATCCATCCAGCCCACTTGGTTCTCTTGATCTTTCCCAAGAATTGGATCAAATAGATAATTTGCTGCTCCGAACATTTCTTCAGATGCCTTTAAGTGGTAATATCCTACAAGATACACATCTGGCCATTTAATACGATAACTGCCGTGTATTGAATCAAAAGCTAAACTGGCTTTTGGTCGTTCCTTCTTGATCCTTTCGGCAAGTTCTTTTACAAGATATTTGTTTTTATTAAAAAAGTCCTGTATAAGAAAATCGGCTTGATTATCTATGGGGTTTCTATCACCAATAAACATTGGATTTCCAAATACTGCCATGAGCACATTCTCTAACAACCAGTGTTGAAACGATTGATTGAGTAGTAGGTTCATTCCTTGGTCTACGGATAAATCCAACGCTTGCCAAAGGTCGCATTTGGAACGCAGAACTTGAAATATATTCTTTTGAGTTAAAAACATCACATTTTTAGCTTCGAGGGCAACATCTGCAAATCCTCCAGATGGAACAACACGGAAGCCGGTACCATTTTTCAGATAATCACCAAAGTCAGTGCCTTTCCGCAAGACAAGATTATCTTCTAAGGCCCTAGTAATTTGAGCCATTATGGCCTTGAAGCAAAGACCGCCGAGACCGGCCCATTGATGAAATCTTTGACCGAATTTGCTTTCCCAATCTTCGTTTCCGCCGCCTCCGTGGTCGTCTACATCGGGTATTTTAGGTGGGGCAGGTGGTTCTGCTATAGCAGCTACTTCTAACCACTTCTTAAAGTCCACCTGGGCCTCCCATTGAAGGAGGGGCTCCCATTCCGCTCATTGCTCCCATAGCTGCTTGTGGAGATGATGCCTGTTGTAGACCCGTATTTAATAAGCCGTGGAGTTGCTTGGCATTTACATGAACTTTGATTTCTTCGACAGGAGTTGGATTTTGATACATTTTCTTATCCATTTTTCTACCCACTTTGCCTGTTTGTGTAGGCAAATATCCTGGTGTAATAACTAGCGTGCCACTAATGAAATTACCCTTTTCGTCTAGTTGTAAATTATCATGAATGTCTATTCTAGCCGGTAGCGGAGCAGAATAAACTCTCCCATTTATCTTTAGTTGTCCCGAAAGTTCGTCTCCTATCATAAAGGGAGTCCCATTTAAGACGCTCGCCATTTGGTTTCTTTCGATACCTAACTGGTCGAATTCAGCCCCTAAACCTTCCTGAAAAAATTGCTTAAAGTTCAGCATTTAACTCCTTATTTAATATATATTAGCATGGACACGAACTTCAATGATTACTTCCATAACTGGACGACTTACTTCGATGCTGCGAGCAAAATAGAAGAAGCCATAGAAAGAAGCGATGTAGTAATGTTTTTCAAGTCAGGAGGGGATATATTCGGCACAGACGAAGCTAACCGCATTGCTTTCGCAGATATGAAAGGGGATGTCAAAGACGGTGATATTATGTTCGCTGCCAAGAATATGAAGGAAGGCAATGTAAAGGTCTTTGATAAGAGAGATTTGCCTACTATAAAAGTCATAGACAAAGACGAAGCAATCAAAGAATTGAGCGAGAAAAAGGAAGATGTGGAAAATCTACCAAAAGGATAAAAGGAAATGGACTTGCTTTGTGTGTGGCGTGGAACATGAAACATACGAAGAGTTTAAGAACCACATAATAACCGAACACGAGGAAGGTCAAGATTACATCAAATGCCCATTACATCGATGTGACGCTCCTGTAAGAGACGTGAGAGCACATTTCAAGCGATACCATCCCAACGATAAAATACCTAAGAATTGTCCACTCAAAGCGTTAGTGTGGCGGGATTACAGAACCAAAAAACGACACAAAACAGTAAAGTTTAATGATGGCTACTTTATGAGCATCAAAAATAATAGTCGGTTCTTTTACAGAAGCGGTTGGGAACTGGAAACATATGAGGGGCTAGAACAATTAAACGAGGTTGTTTCCTTCAAGGCCGAGGCAATCAAGATTCCTTACTTCTACAAAGGGAGACAAAGAAATTATATCCCAGATTTGGTAGTTCAATTTAATGACGGAAGAATTGAAATATGGGAAATAAAACCTACGAACCAGACAATATTTGAGAAAAATAAAGCTAAATGGGCAGCAGCAAAAGTCTATTGTGAAGCGAGAGGTTGGAAGTTCATAGTACAGACCGAAAAGGGTATGCGTGAACTACAATTTAGGGTTAGAAAACAAGGATTACAATAATGCTAGGATTCAAACTTTTCTTTCTAGAAGCGGAAGATATGCACCCATTTGAACAATGGCATAATGAATATAAAAATGCGTTTGCAAAAGAGCGACAATCTAGACAGAGCGACCCAAGACGGATTTCTAGTACATCGCCATATAAAACTAAGAACATGCACGAAGACCCTCGGGCGAAAAATCTTCTTGTAGTAGAAGTAATTAGTATAGATGGATTTAGTTCCGGACATCGTAGCTTCGGAGATACACCCGAAAAATCAGCAGGCAATCCGTTCATAAATGCCGATTGGACATTTGACCTTGACCCTAAGTTTGAGAAAGAATTGATTGGAAAAACCGGATTTATTCTTGACGAAAGTGGCGGATCATTTCACGAAAGATGGGGACGATTAAAAGCATTTGTAATTGTAAATGATATAGTAGACAAAGATAATTACGAGGACTTACCCGATGGTGAAAAACTCCCCTACACTTCTTTACATCCAAACCAGTACTTGAAAATTGAGAAGTTCTTCAAGTTTGAGGGAATGGTTAAAACAGCAGAATTACTAAAAGATATGCAAGGTCAGTTGGAATATCCAAAGCCCTCATCTTACGATTCCAGTCACGCATATTGGACTAGACTTATCGCCAAAAACATGCCACCAAGAGAAGACGACCCAACTGGATATAATCCTCGTGATGATTATTTCAAGCACTGATATAATACAAATATACGGCAAAATAATGGCAAATACTCGCCAGGATTACAAATGAATGCCAAATTGCGTGATAGTATGGTTTTTTGGTATCATTCATTAAGAAATATGTTCCCACAGTATAGAAACCGCCTCCTAAGAATATCAATGAACTACAACTAAACGGAAGAGATTTCATTTCTGGCCAGGCAATAATAGGAATCCAACCCATTAAAATATAAAAAGTTGGATGAACTTTACCGCAGAATACCCTATAAAATATTCCAACGAACGCTGCCGACCACATTAAAAAAAGAACTAGGGCGGGTCGGAATAATATAAAAGACGAAGGTATAAAAGCTGTGAATGAACCGGCAACCAGCAGAAATATACTTATTTGGTCAAGAGCGTGGAAGCGTCTTTCAATTTCTCCAATAAAACTATGCGACAAAGTAGAAAACAAATAAACCGATATAAGAGAACAAGTATAGATTATACACTGGATTGTAGGAAAATGATGAACTAGATATATGGAACCAATGATAGCGAGTAGTAAACCGAAGCCGTGAGTTAGTTGATTTGCACGTTCTGGGCCAATCTCCAACTCAACACCACCCTAGATAATCATATATTTCTAAAGCATCCATATCATTTTCTTTAGCGATTTGTTTGACCCATTTATCGAATCTATCTAAATCTTTCTTCATCTTATTTTTTTCTACCTTAAACTTCGGATTATTTGCCGTTAAAACATCTTCCCAAACAACATCCTCATTGTTAAATATAAACTCCCAATCTGAAACCTTTATCCCCATATCTTCTATATCAAGACATACTCTAACTTCATTAGAAAGTTTAACATCCATATTAAACTCCCTGCCGTCCAGCAAACTATCGCTCAGCATTTTTAATTCATTGGGTAATATCCTGCCGAGTTGCAACTTATGAGATTGGGATTTCTTTTCTATCTCTACTAATTTCAGATTTAATCTTTTCAAGTTCTTTTATTGACTTATTTTTTAGTTGTGTTTTCATTTTTCAACTTTCTTTTTAACTCTATATTTTCAATCTCAAGAGACAAGGAATGTAATCTTTCCTGATGTCGTTGAGACATATCAAATATATGGTTGGGCTTTATATACTCTCTGACAGGCGGCAATTTCCCATTGTGATATAAAGGATATTCTAATTGCTCTATATTCTTGTCCTTTAATTTTATAGAACTCTCCAGAATTGAAATCTTACGTTTCAACAATTTTTCAGTTGCCATATTCTTACCTTTCTAATTACCATGCGTAGTTTCTATCTTTCTAATCGTACCACTCTCGCTTCGCATCGCTATTGAATGGGTTACGGGACCACGAGAAGTGAATCGCACGCCTTTTAGAAGTAATCCGTCTGTAATTCCCGTAGCAGCAAACAATACATCGCCGCCAGCAAGGTCTTCTAATTCGTAAATCTTATCGTCGGCTATAGTACCATCTGTCTCTACTAGCATGCCTTGCATAAAACCGCCCATACATTTTACAGCAGCAGCAGCAATAACACCTTCTGGAGACCCGCCCGTACCTAAATATACATCAATCCCACTTTCAGGAAGACATGTAGCGATGCAGGCAGTAACGTCACAATCTTGTATAAACTTTATACGACACCCGATTTTTCTTAATTCGCAAACAATAGATTCATGTCTGGGCCGGTCGAGAATACAAGCGGTTACTTTGTCTATGGGCTTATCTAGAGCAAGAGCGACAATTCGCATCGTAGAAAGTACGTCATCTGTAACTTTGATTTTTACTCTGCGAGCAACTTCTGGCCCATATGCTATTTTCTTCATATAGAAACATTCGGTAGATAAAAACTTGCCTTCTGGAGCCAAGGCGATAACACTCATCGCCTCATATCCTCCCTTAGCAGTAGGCGTAGTTCCTTCGATGGGATCGGTCGCAATATCCCAATATTGGGGCTTCACTAATTGTATATCTTTATCTTTAATTTCTTGAGATTCACTATGTAGCAAACCCAGTTGACCAACTATTTCTCCATCATAAAGGCCAAAACTTTTGTCTTTTTTACCTTCGCCTATAACGACACGTCCGGCAAAATCTATCCTGTTAAGTCGCATACGCATAGCATCAGTAGCCGCTTTATCCGCTCCTTCTTTGTCCCCGCGACCTACGTAAGCACCAGCAGCAACAGCACCGGCCTCAGTGACACGCACTAAATCTAAATGTATATTTTTCATAATATTCCCTATAACAGATTAAACGATATTTTAGTAGCATCCCATATAATAGCTTTCAATCTATATCCTACTGTGGGCTGCTGTCTAATCGGAAGTCGCCCCATTAAATCCATCAACATACCTCTAAGGTAAGCAGTAGTATGATAATGATCCTTGTTTTTAAGTTCCGCGAGAAAGTGCGACAATACCGCGACAAAAATAGTCCTGATTTCAGGATAAAGTTCACAAGCATCTAAATGAACTACCGATGCCCTGATACTGCCAGCGAAGCGACTTATTGAACTGGGTAAATGTGCGTGTTTCCAAGTAGAAGCCCCGTAGTTATCGTCTTTTGTACTGCATCCTACCAAATAAGTACAAATACAATAAAAGAAAAAAGCAATATGCTCGGCTTTTTGCTCTTTTGTTACTTGTGTATCCAAGCAACAGACATAGAAGTTTTCAAGAGTGCTATTTATTTCTTCGCTTAACCTTGAATTCAATTTATATCTCCAAGTAGTTTAGCCACCTTAACAGATTTTTCATATAAACGGTCTAAGTCACTATCGTTTCTCACAAAAATATCGATATATTTTATCTCGGGAGGAGCATTATGCCATGTGCTGTCGCTTAATTTCCAATTATGAACTAACAATTCACCCTCTTCGCCACAATTCTTACACCAGACAACAGCAGGATATATTGTTTTCTCGGAATTATGGTTTATTGAGTTTTCCCAACCCTTACGCCATATAAGGATAACTACACCACCATTTTCTTTAATAAACTTTAACTCATTCACATACCTTACATCTGGGATAATATAATTCTTATTATGGTCAAGACGATTAGCCATCTTATTCACCCATATCATAGGCATAATATCGCGATAACCATCCCCGATATACATTAGGGCTTCTCGTACCGTCTTAACCATACCCGGAGGACATAAATCTTTAACCTTCCATTCTTCTAACTTGGTTTCATCAAAATCAAAACCCTCGCAGAATGTCTTTTTAACGGGATTAGCAAAGGACTCTTTAAGCCAATTTTCACCATATATTTTGATGATGTTATCGGCTAGACTATCCTTTCCATTTTGACGTTGTGCCGTAATTCCAATTAGTTTCATATAATAATTTCTCTAACTCCAATTTCTCCTATCAAATTGCTTCAAGTCATCAGGAATATCATCAAAATCTAGAAACTTGAAGTAATGACTAAACGATCTAATACCGTCTGGGGTCTTACTGCCTGTAATTATTGTAATATTATTTACTTGATATTCACGAGCCATTAAAGCAACATTAACTGGCAGCGAACATCTAGTTTTACCGGCCCTGACTATCTCATCCATCCAAATTAGGAAATTAAACGCAAGTATATCTACTTTTTTAAGAACAGCATAATATCCAACAAACGTCCTATGAGAAACTACTTCGCCAATTATGTTCTTTAATAAGTTTTAATTCTTTCCAATAATTCATTCTACCTTCAATACCTCATTTATCTTTTTCTCAATATCTTCGGACTTCATCAATCCTACTATCCTATTCACTTCCTTACCGTCTCGCATAATAACCATAAGCGGGATACTACTTACATCATATTTCCCAGCTAAATCTTGACTATCCTCAATGTTAAGTTTAAAGAAATTGACACTTGGCATCTTAAGCTTTAGGTCTTCCAGAATTGGCGCCAAACTACGACATGGCATACACCAATCAGCATAAAAGTCTACTAGAGATACGCCCTTAGCAATACTTTCATCAAAATTTGATTCGTTTAAGATTAACATGAAAACCTCTTGTGAAAAAAGGAACGATTTACCATATTATATAAAAGAGGAACGAGAATGCAAGAACAAAAATTCAAACGATGTCGGGATTGCCAACTATTTGTCAAAAAGCACAAATTGTGCGGCATTACAATCATCAATGATGGGGCGTATCAAAATCTCAAAGTTGAACCGGACGATCCATGTTTCTTCGAGGTAAATAACTTTTCTGAATACATCCAGCAAATCCGAGCTTATGAAGAAGAGACCCCGACAGGCAAGAAGGTAAAAATTGAATATCCCGACTCATAATTTGCTAGTTTTGATAATGAACTGTAAAGCAAATTACGAAAGGCGACTCGAACTCTGCCGCACTTGGGTCACCGATTTACAAGATATACCCTACTACTTCATAATAGGCGAAAAATCATCATCACATCCTCATATTCTCGCAGTAGATTGCGATGACGCAAATCTGCCAATGAAACTTTATCTCGCTTACAAAATTTGCTTTGAGAGAGAAAGATTCGATTACGTTTTCACATGCGATGATGACACGTATGTAGTCGTCGATAGATTACTAAACTGTGGCTTCGAAAAGTATGATTATATGGGTCATATATACAAATCGCACGCCGAAGGAGGAGCGGGATTCTTCCTATCTCGCAGAGCGATAGAGGAGATAACCAGTTTTTCTCCAAATGACCCCCTAATTTCACAAGCCATAGCGAGCGATACAATGGTAGGGAACTTATGTCATGCTTCTAAAGTTGTGGCACATCACGATAACAGATTTAAGCAAGGATATAGCTCCGAGAAGAAACCAGACCCCGTATTACCACATCCAGACAACAATGTTATTACAGGACATTACTTAAACAGAGAACAATTCAGGCAAATATATCAGTCATTTCATCCGGAAAAGAATATGTTTTTGCTTTAATAATACCTTAAAATCCGAGGCCGTTTGGGAACGATTTTCTTTCTTAATGCTCCGAAACTCTCATTGTCCTCATAAACATAAACAATAGCCTCTTGCGGAAGACGAGCTACCGTGTTCTGTAGAGCTTCTTCGAAAGTAGCTTCTTGGCCATTTACGATATAAGGATAAGGCCAGATACAAGCCATATGAAGATGTTTGGCAGGCCCCCATTGCTGAAGATAAAAATCGTATGCCTCCCATTCTGCTTCATGCTCTACCCCTGCTACTTGCCAAACATACATTCCCGGCTTCATTTTGACAACTTTACACATTACTTCCTAGCCGCTCTCCTATCAACTTCTTTTCTTATATAAAGATGCATAGAATCAACCGTATCATATAACTCATCGGCGGTCTTCGCTTTTGATAATTCGTAATCAACTTTTTGATTCTTCTCTAGAAAATTAAGTACCTCTGCTAAATCTCCGGAATATCTACGTGAAAGTCGAGAGTCAAGAAACTCTAACTCATCACCGGAAAGACCCAAAACATACTCTACTAAAACGTTATGAACAGACATTGCTGTACCTCATCATGAATATAGTAAACAAAGAAAAATTGGAAAATCTACTGTTAGCCAATTGGCCAACATTCTTAGATCATAAAAGCCTGTTAGAGCTTACGACCACATACATACAAAACAACAATTCCTATTTTAAGGAATTGAGTACCCCTCCAAAAAAGTTGCAAAACAACAAAATCCACATCTCCCGTTTTTCACTTGTTAAAAACGGGTTTTTAATCTGGCTAGAATTTTATGTTCATGTTCAAGAGTATGTCTATACTGGTACATCCGAATTCCTTTTAGGGGGAACTGAATTTAAGCATATCCAAACTATCGGACATAAATTCAGATAACTTCTAGGCGTCGGATTGGTTGCCCTTGTCTATCATATGTTGAATCTTCTATCAAGATTTTACTCTGTTCTTCTGAGTATTGCAATACCGTATTATATGAATCGAGTAAAAATCCTGTTTCTTCTCTTGTTGCTGCAACGTAGCAATAATCTTCTATACAGTTAATAACTTTACCAGTTTCATCTTCTTGGACAACTCCGATTTCAAGCCTGATTCCATCTGGAAGAACTAGATCGATATGACCGACTTCCATAAGGTGCTTAATGAGGAGGGATTGAATTTTCTTAGACATAGAATCCTCCGTAAAATGCTGTTTATCAGCTATTTTATATATGCCTAATAGTAAAACCTAGTAAAAATTAACCGCATTAGGGTTCATCGAATAAAATTCAAATCCATCAAATGAACGAGATTTCGAGTCAGCCGATAGTATACAATCTCCGTTCTTACTTCTTTGAAGAATCCAGCAATACAACTTGCGGTCGATTTTCACGAAATCTATGAAAGAAAGACAATCGCTACCTAGAAAAGCTTTAGCTATTTTACAAACGACATTAAACGGAAGAAATGGTACAAACTCGCTTTGTATTTGCACAATTTCTAAGAGATGGTCCTTATATTCGCTCTTACTGTAACTCACGATAATATCATACCCATCAACAGTGATATTACGTTGCTTTAGAATCTTAATCCGGTTCTCATCTTCCAAAGAAACTTTAGGTATAGTATAAGGAATCAATAACTCTCCCATTCGTTTCATCTCACGAACAGTATCTTGTAAAGTAATCATCTATTCTATATACTCTTCTCCATACACAGCTTGTTGCACATTAGATGGTGCAACCCACTCTTTATTTACTTTAATACCTTCTCGTTTTTCCAGGTCTCCCAATATCGTGGTCAATTGTCGCTTTGATATTTCTCGTCCCACTTTCCAAAAAGAATTATCAACCGAGACATCGCTAATATTGTAATATAGTCGTCCCAGAAACCAATTCCTAACTTGTTTCAAACCTGGGGACAATTCACAAGACCCGTCAAATCTTAGGAACTTAATCACATCGGCAAGGTCATATAAACACAATCCAGAATTAATATTACCCGGTTTATATGGCGGAGGTAACTGAGCCTTTACAGCCATGTTAATAAAATGTAAAACAAATCTAGTCCAATTTTTAGTCATAAAACTATCAAGGCAAGCATCATTTTCCATAATTCGAAATTCAACAGTATATCTCTTTTCTAACCTCAAATGATAAGTATTAAATGAAGTATATTTGTGTTTACCTAGTGCTTGAATAAATACATTAGCCGCTATCTTGCTGTCAACATTTAAGAGGTTAGTAGCACTAATGAGTTGGCAGTATTTATTATTTTTACGCCTGAAAGGGACGGAATCCATTAATACCAACTCGCATTTAATCCAGTAAGCTATGAGTTTCGCTAACTCCTCCGATTTTTCACTGTTATATAAATCAGTTATATCGGTATGGATATGTAAGGAACAACGAAAATCGGCTTGTACATCTTTATCATCGTGTAAAACATCGGCTACTCTACAGAGTTTAGAAAGACCTTCCCAACTCTTTAGCACAGGAGAACAAATCTCAATGCCTGCACTGGCATCTGGCTTAAGTACCCATTCTAAATTGTTATGCGTTTGCTCCCAAGCCTTAACCTGAGCACTTTGCGAAGTACTTTTGTTAACAAGACAGGATACATAATCTATACCTTCGGGCGGGGGGCCTTGAGAACCATGAGCAATTAAATCTAGCGCGTTTATTTCTATCTCGCCGCCATAATCTCGGTAGTCCCGGCATGTCAATCGTTCATTGTCCACGCAATTCTCCCGCTTCCTAAAAAGCTTCGGTCATCATACCAAATCTCTCTTCCCAAGTCAATCAAAAGAAGGTACAATGGTGTTGGAGGTAGAAATGCAAATGAAGAAGTCGGCACTAGTCTTACTTTTAGAAAACGATAAAGCGGAAAGGTTTTTCACGAAAAAAAGCAATCTTGGAATACTGCTTGAATTCATACGCACATTCAAATTAAAGGCATGTTTGGTAAGAGCCGAAAACGTTACTTTACTTGAACTGCCCGATCTTAGCAAGAGGATTTCCGAAAATAATCCACAGAATGATGTGCAATACTCTATCGTTAAGCAAGTTTATCCTCCAACCGATACCCCTCAAATAGTCACGGCTATGGTTAAATCTATCCCTACAATGGAAAGTGCTTTACTTAAAGAAGCAGATCAGGATGTCTCTAAGAAAGAACTTCGCCAAGAGATACGTGAGTATATCGAAAACATGTTTAATAACTACGAAGTAGTCGCAATAGGTAAAATTCAGATTAAATATCCAACGATAAAGAAATCCACCATTTACAATAACTTACACTTCGTTAGGAAAAAACTGGAGTTCCAAGGGGCTAAAATCAGAAAAGTAAGTGTTGGTATGTATCAGATAGAAAAGCCAAAAGATGATTTAGAGTTGTGATTATGCTTCGTCATCCGAATTGGATATTTCATTCTCTTGAATATCTTCGGCCTGTGATTGAGCTATAGCACTATCAAAAACGCTGAGATACTCTGCTACTTCTTCTGTTGAAGTTGCATTGATTAACTTTGGACATTCCAGCAATACTTTAGCAGGAATATCATTTCTTTCTACCGAGGATTTGAACTTATACTCTTCTTTTCCATCCGGAAGATACATTTCATTTACAGCAAAGTTGCCTCCACTTACTACGTGAATTCTATCTTCATCTAAGAGCGGAGTTAGAAGTCCAGACAAAGGATTCATGCCTTTATCAAAAAATAATTGTACGCCCTTAGTACCTCGAAACGGCTTAAAAGCCCTGTTCTTTTTGTTATTAATATTTATATTCACACCCATAGAAACGTCATGATCTTTTACGTTTTCAATCTTACGTACAATTTTTTTAGCAGCATGAGTCTCTAGACGACAAGACGCATAAAATTTTAACGCTTCGCCGCCGCCACCAGGAGTTGTTGGACTCCCAAACATGACACCAATCTTGTTCCTAGTTTGATTAATAACAATTAGGGTTACGTTTTCCTTTGCGAGCATAGGCGATAGTTTTCTCAATTCCTTACTGCAAACCTTAGCCCTTTCACCGGGTTGTTCATTAGCTCCTACAACCCTCTTAAAATCCGCAGCAGAAAATTCATCCGGCAAGTCAGCTTCTCGAAACTCTCGCTCACAAGGACTTACCGTAATACTATCATATACAACTGTAATTGGAGATTCTTTATCTTTTGTACGAATAGCCTTAACAACATTATGTATTTTTCTAAATGCTCTCTCTAATGTAGGCGGATTATAAATTAATATCCTTTTCAAATCTAAGTGGGATGCAGTTTGTACAAAATCTCTATTAATTGCATTTTCACAATCCAACATGATTGCATAACCACCAAGTTTTTGACAGCCATGTAAAATATTAGCTCCAATTAATGATTTAGAAGAAGATTCCGACCCAAAAATCTCAGTGATCTTTCCGCCTGCGATTCCACCATCAATGAATTTGCCACTGCATA
>Ga0307474_10000910_pt1 | contig 21339 bp, 16 predicted proteins | sample atmos_gasesECM1C_2_FD_203312 | JGI IMG/M metagenome (GOLD analysis project Ga0307474, IMG submission 203312) | Hardwood forest soil microbial communities from Morgan-Monroe State Forest, Indiana, United States - atmos_gasesECM1C_05 | ecosystem: Environmental > Terrestrial > Soil > Temperate... | reverse complement strand
ATTGATGGGCTCGACTTTTTCGAGAACGATGTCGCCCTGGAAAGTCGCCTTGCCGCTCCGTTCAACATAGGTGACGAGCATGCCGTGATAGATTCCCTGGCGGATTTGTTGAGCCGTCGCGAACGGGATGATTGCGAAACTCAACGACAGAAAGGCGCAGAGGTGGCGCAGTATCTTGGGCGGCAAAGGAGCCTCCGGGAGTGACTACTACTTCGGGGAGGCTTACAGTTTGGGGTGGATTGGAAGGGAAGTCAAGAGTGAAGAAACTTGCATAGGGGAGTTCGGACAGGGCATGTTTAGCCATCGCCAGACGCGGGCGAGGGCGCCCGCGCCACTCGCCCGCGCCACATGACCTACTGCGGCTGGGGTTGGCGGGCAGTGGCGTAATATCCGGCGCGGGATTGGACTTTATAGTTCTGTTTGCACTTGATTTCGAGTTTGCGGTAGCTGCCGTCCTGCACGTTGTTGGTAGGCGTGTAGCCGAGGTTGTACTGGCTGCGGAGTTCGGCGGCGATCTGGTCGAAGGCTTCGCGCAGCTTGTCGAACTTATTGCCGACGTTGATGACGCGGCCTCCCGTGGCCTCGGTCAGCTTGCGCATCTCACCCTCCCCGGAGTAGCCAACCTGGAATGATCCGTAGAAGCCGCGATCGGCACAGAGTAGAACGTAAATGATGGCGTCGGCCTTCTGCGCGGATTCGATGGCATCTTTAATTTTGAGTTGGCTGCCCTCGTCCTCGCCGTCGGTGAGCAGGATCATAGCCTTGCGTCCGACCTCTTTGGCAAGCATGTCGTGAGCGGAAAGATAGACCGCGTCGTAGAGCACAGTGCCGCGCTGGGAGCCGGGCGCAGTCGGGACGGGACCGCCGCCGGCTCCGGGAATCGGTCCGGTGGTGAATCCAGTATTGATTTTTACCTTATTCAGCGCGGCTTGCAGGCGGTGAACGTCGCGGGTGTAGTCCTGCAAGAGCGAGGCGTCGACGTTGAAGTCGATGACGTACGCTTCATCTTTGTCGGTGAGAATCTGTTTGAGGAACGCGCCACCAACTTGCTTCTCCATGTCGAGGACATTGCGCTGGCTGCCCGAGGAGTCGATGAGCATGCCGAGAGTGAGCGGCAGATTGGATTCAGCGGCAAAATATTTAATGGTCTGCGGTTTTCCGTCCTCCAAAACGTCGAAGTCGTCTTTGGTCAGGTTGGGAATGAGGGCGCCGTGTTTGTCTTTTACATTGAAGAAAAGTCCGACCACGTTGACGTTGACCTTTAGAGTTTCGGCCGGCTCCTGATCGTCTTTATTGGGTTGCTGAGCGTCGGATGGCGTCTGCGCGGCTTGGGAGCCCGCCGAGGGCGGTGCGGGTGATGTTTGAGCGAAGGCAGCGGAAGCTGACGCAGTGGCGGCGAAGAAAACCAGCATCGACACCGCCGCGCCTGAAAATCCGGGAAAAGCTGACAACTTTGGCATGCTTGGATTCCCTCTAAGGGTTTTTTGTTAGTCTAGTCCCAGAAGCTTAGATGCACCAATTGCAACCATTAAGCATCCCAGCAGTAAGGCGGTCGAAATTATTTTACTGTGAAGTGAAATCAGGGGCTGGAAATCGGCGAAAAAGATCGAGCAGATCGGATGGTGTTTGTGGGCATCGGAACGGTGACGAGTAGGGGGAAGAGATCAAGGGCGGCGATGTGGGTCGCCTCGCTAGTCCTGGCGATCGTGGGTTATCTTGTGAGGGGCGGAGCGCTTGAGGCGCAATCGTCCGGTCAGACCGCGCCGCCACAAACCCAGACGCAGGGGCAGAGTTCCGACGTGCCGGATGCGCCGTCGGCAGTGCAGCCGCCCTCGGCAAATCCAGAGCCGCCGCCGCCTCCAGCCAGGCCGCCGGAAGCAGCGAAGCCCGCGCCGGTTGAGAGAAATCCATGGACCAATCAGCCGATTCATAAGACAGAAACCGAACCGGGGACAGAGCCGAGTGAAGGCACGCCCGCAAACCCCGCTCCGACGATGCCGCCGGTGAAGACCATTCCGCCCCGCGCGGGGTCTAAGGAAGCGCCGACTGGCCAGGATGAACTTTACCGGCTGAAGGTCAGCACCAGTTTTGTGCAGGTTCCGGTCACGGTAAAGGATAGAGACGGCCGCATGGTCGACGGCTTGCTCTCGACCGATTTCACGGTGAAGGAAAACGGGCTGCCGCAGAAGCTCAGTTTTTTTACGGCTGATCCGTTTGCTCTATCGGTGGCGATCGTACTCGACCTCGGCATGCCGGACACGGCCGTGCAGAAGGTGAACCAGACTTTTCCCGCGCTGGTGGGGGCGTTTGCTCCCTATGATGAAGTGTCGCTATACACGTATAGCAGCACGGTGAGCCAGGTCGCCGACTTTAGTGCGCCCACGCAGAAGTTGACTGCTCTGTTGAATCAGATGAAGACGGAGCGTGGGCACAATAACGGTCCGCCCGTGCTGGGCGGGCCTTTGGCGCCGAATGGGCCCGTGATCAACAACATTCCAGTGGGCAGTCCGACGGAACCGGTATACACGCCTCCCAAGGAGGCGCACGTGTTGAATGATGCAATTCTGCGCGCCGCCCTTGACCTGAGCAAGCGCGACCGCACTCGCCGGAAAATTATTTTCGTGATCAGCGATGGACGCGAATATGGCAGCCAAGCCAGCTATCGAGACGTGCTGCGGCTGCTGTTGACGAATGAGCTCGAGGTGAGGGCCGTGGCGGTGGAGAGCGCGGCGCTGCCGCTTTACGGCAAAATCGAGCGACTGCACTTGCCGCACGAAGGTTATGGCAACCTGCTGCCGAAATATGCGTCGGCGACAGGTGGCGGAGAGTCCAACGAGCTTTCGCGCAGCGCTATTGAAGATATCTACGCTCAGATCATGAGCGAGGCGCGGAACCAGTACACCCTTGGATACACACCAGCGCGTCCGAAAACGCCGACTGCTGCGCCCTACCGCGAGATCGAAGTGCTGGTACACCGGCCGAATCTGAAGGTGACCGCCAAGGCGGGATACTATCCGGTAGCTGCGGCGCGCTAGGATGTGGCTGCTGAATAGAACATTGGGTTCATCCTGAGCTCGATTTTTTTCACCGAAGGGTTGATCAGCGCGCACTTATAGGCAGGGGTCACCGGAGTAACCTGCCTTGAATCCTACGCGTATGGTATAAAAGCCCGAAGCCCCTATAGGGATATTTTTGCGCGCAGAGCGGCGTGGTATGCCGCTTGATCGAGGAAAGCCTTTGAGTTTCATCAACTTCGCAGCCCGGGAAATCAACTGCAAGATCGTGTATTACGGCGCCGGGTTAGGCGGAAAAACCACGAATCTGCAGGTGATCTACCAGAAGACCGCGGAACAGCAGAAGGGCAAGATGATCTCGCTGGCTACCGAGACTGAGCGAACTTTGTTCTTTGATTTTCTGCCGCTGGATCTGGGCTCGGTGCGGGGATTCAAAACGCGAATCCATCTTTATACAGTCCCTGGGCAAGTGTTTTACGACGCCAGCCGCAAGCTGATTCTGCGCGGCGTCGATGGCATCGTCTTCGTGGCCGACTCACAAGAACAGCGCATGGACGCCAACGTGGAAGCGCTCGACAACCTGATGTCGAATTTGAAAGAGCACGGCTACGACTTCAATAAAATTCCCTACGTATTGCAACTCAACAAGCGCGATCTGCCGAACATTTTGTCGGTCGAGGCGTTGAGTCAGGAACTGCGCAAGAAAAATGAGGCCGTGGTCGAAGCTGTCGCTTTCCAGGGCACCGGCGTTTTTGAGACGCTGAAGGAAATTGCCAAGCAGGTGCTGACCGAGTTGAAGGCGGGCGGGTAGCAGAGTCGGATTGTCTCTCAGCGAGTCTGCGGTTTCATCAACTCGGCAAGTTGTTCGTTCCTGCACCCAAGATAACTACTCTCGCAGTTTCTTCGAAACGATCAGTTGGAGCAGTCCGGCAATCGCGAAAGAACCTCGCGCGCCGAGGACGCAGTAATGCGATCCCAGGAGCCATCCGTTTCATTCCACACTGGGAATAGGATGAGTATTTTGTACGAGCTACGGAACCCGTTGATTTCTTCTACAGCATGCACCCGACTTAAGTTCTTTCCTCGGAAAGGTATGCTTCCTCCAACATTTTCTCCATCCGAGTGTCTATATGGCCGGTCGCAGCGCGGAAGAACTCAGCGCCGAACTCAATCGCCTGATGCAGGAGCAAATCGAGAGTCTGCAAAAGCAGATCTTCGAGGGGCACCGCGATGAAGAGGTGTTGCGCCGGCACGAGGAACGGCTGAAACGCATCCGCGAAGTCTCGGCCGATTTTATCGCTGCGCTGCGAAGAAGGATGCCGTAGTTTATTTACTCTCGGCTCGAAGGGGCACCCTGCGCGGGTTGAACTGCTCGATTTCCTGCTCAACGTCTGTCGTCACTTTCCACCAAAAACTTCTTTCAACAGCGCTGTCGTCTGGGCGGCGGGATTCTTACGGATCTTCTGCTCTTCTTCGCCGAGCACATGGAAGAGGCCGTCCAGAGTCTTGCCGACAACATATTTGTCGAGATCGAATTCGGAGGCCAGCACGCTTCCGCCGGGTGCGCTGCTAATCACGCGGTCGTATTGCTGTACGACGCCGACGTGTTCCATAGAGCGATGAACGATCGGCGAGAAAGCAGTGGTGAGATCGGCGGAGCTGGTACGCTTGAAGTACTCAGTGGCGGCGGTGTCATCGCCGGTGAGAATGTGGCGAGCGTCATCGAAGGTCATCTTTTTGAGGGCGGCGAGAAAGATTAGTTTGGCCTGAGGCGTGGCTTGTTCCGCGGCGCGGTTCATGCCGACTTCGAGTTCGTCCACCTTCGAGCCCATGCCCAACATGCGCAGACTGCTACCCACAGCTTCAAGCTTCGGCGGCAGCACGATCTTTATCGCTTCGTTTTTCAGAAAGCCATCCGGTTTGCCGATAAGGTTTACGGCTTTCCCCGTGCTCACCTGCAGCGCCTGCTTCAGACCAGCGATGATTTTTTCTTCGCTCAAACCCGAGGTATCGCGGTGATCGAGTGTTCCCTCGGCTTTCTTCAGCATGTCGTCCAGTTGTGCAGCGGAGTAGGTGGAACAGCAGAGAGCTAGAGCGACGCCGAGCAGACATGCGCGCATGGAATTCCTCGCTGAGAAAGTTGACGGATGATTCTACCGCATCGCACAAATAGGGACGGGAGCGGATGGAATGAAAGTTCTCTCCTCGATCGGCTAAAATGTAGCGACAAAGTCAGTGTTGATTCCCATGGCTTTTCCCATCAAAGTTTGCAGCATCTGCGGAGAAGAGTTTGAACTGAAGCCCGACAAACCGGGTTTTGCCAACCGCTGCCCGGATTGCAGCGTCGAGGAGTCGGTGGAAGCGCCAACTAAAGGAAAGAAGGACGCGGTGCAACGCAAAACGGAGAGCGAAGCGAACGAGGCCCGCAGACAGGCAATGCGCGATCTTCTATACCGCAAGGATAGTTAAGGCCTTACTGATTCATTGCGCTCACCAGGCTCTGAAACGCTCCATCTGCGCATGGGCAACCCGATTTTGATCGAGCGACGACTGGATCGCCGACTGCAACCTGCGTTCGTCGTCGTCGTAGAAGCCGACGAACTTGAAAGGCTGAAGATTCCAGGAGATGGCGCCCAACATTTCCGCGGCGCCGAGCACCAATCCACTGCAAGTAAGAAACATCATTTTCACCTGAGAGCCCTGATCGAGCGGTTGCGGCAAGCATAGCAAACCGCCGGTGCGGGAGATGATCTGCAATTTTCCGGGGACTCGACGGCCGCTCTTAAAGCGGAGCACAGCCGGCGTAGTCTCCGGAAAGCAAGTCCGCGGAGCGCGCCGTTCGACGTGCGTTGGGGGAAAGTACGGCATGGGGGATTAGACCATTATGTGACGGCCATGCCCGAGATCGGGAGATTACCGAAGGACTATCAAGTCGCCCGCCTATCCCTGCTGGGCCGCTTTGCCAGGGGCGTGCAATCCCTCGGCCTCGCATGGATGGCGGCACTTTAGCGGAATGGATGAGCCTTGAAAAAGCAAATCAGCAGCACCACGGGAACCGCGAATAGTGCTACCACCACCAAGCACAGCCCGATCATGATTCCCGAGCGTGCTTTATTGCCCGAAAAACTGCAAAGTTCCGTTCACCAAAGGGCCGCTCGAGAGCTCGCCGCCGAAGACAATGACCTGATGCGTCGTCGGATTGTGAGCCATTCCGATCGCCGAACGAGCTAACGGCGATTGTTTTGGAGTCAGTTGAACCCAGTCGCTTCCGGTCCACGACCAAGTGTCAGCGTTATCGCCGAACACAATCACCGTCTGCGTGGCGTCGTCAAAGGCGCTGCCCGCCCCCACGTAGGCGGGTATCTGAGTTGTGGGGTTCAGCATCGTCCAGTTTGTGCCGTCCCAGACCCAGGTGTTGTCGCTGCGAATCGTGTCGCCGGTGCCGCCGGTCACGACCACGTTTTTGCGCACCGGATCGAGGGCCGCGATGCCCCAGGCTTTCGGGTAAGGCGGGGTTGCTGGATGCAGTTTTAGCCAGCCTTTCCCCGTCCAGCGCCATGTGGTGTTGTCGACCGGAATGACTTGAGTAGCGTTGTAACCGCCGAACATCATGGCCTTACCGGAGAGTGGATCGGTGAATAACATCGCTCCGGTAGCTTTGGGTGGTGGAACCGTCATCTGTGCTTCGGTCCAGGTCAAGGTTGCGCCGTCAAATTCCCAGGTGTCCTGCAAGTATTGGTCGACGTCGAATCCGCCAAACATGATCAACTTTCTTGTGCTGCGGTCAAAACCCATCGTTGCGCCGTTCCGCACGGGCGGCGCGACTGCGGTTTGAATCTGAGTCCAGTTGGACCCGTCGAAGGCCCAGGTATCATTAAGGTTTCCACTCGCTGCCAAGCCGCCGAACAGAATGATTTTATTGCTGACCGGGTCGTAGGCCATGGCGCAATAGTCGCGGGCGGGCGGGATTGTGGCGGTCGAAATTCTTTTCCAAGTAGAGGCGTGAACAAGTACTGGCTGCGCAGCTGCCAGTGCGAATCCGGCGGCCGAAACGAACATTATTTTGGTTATCTGTCTCCGCAAGAACATGAAGTGTTGATTCCTTCCCCGCACCAATGTCGACCAAGATCCTGCCAATTGTATACGTAACGCGCCAAATGGCAAGCTGGGCACGGGTTTTCATGGAAATACAACAAAACCCCTTTGAAGGCTACACCATAACTCGTCTGGATTGGGCCGCGGTTGCAACGGTCTCAAAAGAAAAAAGGCGCCGGAGATCTTCCGGCGCCGAATGCGAACTCGCAAGGTCTACTGCCGCAATTCTATGTTCCCGTTCCCGTCAGTTTTACCATCGGCGGCACGTCTCCACCGAAATCCTCGATCATCTTTCCGTGCTTGAGACCTGTCGAGGTCGGGGCAAAAGTTACCGTGATCTGACACTGAGCACCGGGAGCCAGGCTCGGCTTGCAGTTGTTGGTTTGGGTGAACATCTTGCTCTCTGGTCCCGGCGGGATAACGATACGGCTGAAGGTCAAAGTTTTGGAGGTCGAGGTGTTCGTCAGCGTTTCCACGAGCGTGCTGTTTTGTCCAACCGGGACGCTGCCGAAAGCGAGACTTGGCGACGAAAGGGAGATGTAAGTTCCCGTTCCGCTGAGCGATGCCGTCTGTCCACCGCCCGGACCGCTGTCTGAAACGGTAAGTGTCGCCGTCTCGAACACATCCTCAAATGTCGCCCGGAACGCTACTCCAATCGTGCAACTCGCGCCTGACGCGAGGCTCGGAGGGCAGTTGTTGTTCTGTTTGAAGTCTGCAGCATTCGATCCGGAGATCGCGATCTGCGAAATGGTGATGGCGGATAGGCCGGCATTGGTCAGAACCAGAACTTGCGGATGCGTCCTGATTCCAATCAGAGTTGTGCCAAATGCGACCGTACTCGGGGCGATGACCACGGGGCTCTGAATGGCAACCAGCGTGCAGTTTATCCCCAGGCAGCTGTTGGCGTCCTGAAAATCTGGCTTGCCGTCGTTATTGAAATCTCCCTCGACAATCGGGCCTGACGTAAAGCCTTGCTGGGTCACGTTAAACCCAATCGGCGCTTGAAATGTGCCATCGCCATTTCCCAGAAACGAAATAATGGAGTCTCCCTCGTTTTCCCCGAAGCGACCAACCGTCCAGATATCAAGCCTGCCGTCACCATTGAGATCAGCGACTCCGAAAGACTGAAACCCGACATTTTGAGCGGGACTGATGGTGATTGGAGTTTGGAAGGTTCCGTCGCTATTCCCCAGCAGCAGCACCACCCCGCTGACACCGCCGCTCAATGGCGTACCCAAGCCGACCAAATCCAGGATGCCATCTTCGTTCAAATCGACAGCTGTCAGGTTGAAGATGTTAGCGAAATAATTCTGGTTAAAGGTGAAGGTGCCATCGCCCTTACCCAACATGATGGTCACTTCTTCCGAATTACCTTCGCCCACCGCGACGTCGAGTTTGCCATCCCGGTTGAAGTCGCCGATGGCGAGGGTGTCCGGGTCTACCCCTCCCGTGGGCGAGTCAATATGGGGCTGAAAGGTTCCATCGCCATTTCCCAGCAGCACGTTCACGTTGTTATCCGAAGTTGCTACAAGAACAAGGTCCAACCTTCCATCGCCGTTCACGTCGGCGGCCGCAACCGAGGCCGGGTTAACGCCGGTAAGGAAGTTCTTGATGGGCTGGAAAGTCCCATCACCGTTGCCCAACAGGACCCCTACGGTATTTACGTCGTCGATGATTGCGATGTCCATTTTGCCGTCACCGTTGAAGTCAGCGACTGTCATGCCGCCGTTGAAGATGGGGATGATGGCGGTCATGATCGGAGCTTGAAAAGTGCCGTCTCCATTGCCCAGGGCGACATACACAAAGCCCTGGCCGCAGACCGTGCCAGCAACGTCCTGCTTTCCGTCGCCGTTGAAATCGGCTACCAATTGCGGAAAAAGCACTGTTGAATTGCAATTCTTGGTTTCGTTTGTGGTGCTCGCAGTGAAGCCCACGCTCGGCGAGGGCAGGGTCACATTAAAGTTGGCTCGATTGGAAACGCCGCCGCCCGGGTTGGGGTTCACGACTGTAACCGCCACCGTTTGCGTTGAGGCAAGGTCGGTGGCCAAGATCGTGGCCTGCAACTGCGAAGCGCTGATGAATGTGGTTGCGCGGGCGCTGCCATTCCAGTTCACTACTGATGCGCTGAGGAAACCAGTGCCGTTCACGGTCAATTGAAATCCTGCCGAGCCCGGCGCGGCGCTGGCGGGCGCCAATGGATTGTTTACAAAAGGAACCGGATTTTGCGCGCACATTAATCCGCACATCGCAAGAAAGCAGATGAGGACACAGCTGCCGTATCGCATAGGTTCGTCTCCGCAATTGAAATTAAGGATTACCCCGGTGGGGACAGAGGCGAACATCTTCGACGACGAAGGGAGAGGTGTCAAGAATGAAAGATTCTGCATAGGGTAAGACCCTGAGATCAGAAAGTGTGGTGAACTTTTCGGCATGAGCGAGATTTTCAGGAAACCTTCCCCGGCATTGTTTGGGTGACGGTATGCGTGCAAAAAAAAGGCGCCGGAGGGTACCGGCGCCGAGAGGCTCGCGAGATGCGGTCAGGCGAGTCTTTTACCTACCTAAATTCATTTGCTTTCCGCGATGGGGCTGGCCCCGAAGTCGCGGCGGTTGTTGGCTGCCGTGCGCGCGGCGCGGACGTTGGGCATGTTCGAGGCCGCGGCTCCGTAGCGCTCGAGCAGGACCGGCGCCATGGTGTTCTCGGCTTCCTTGACGAACATCATTTGCGTCTCCGAAGCCATATCCACACGGACAAAGTCTCCCAGCTTTACCTGAGCGGTCGCCACCAAATTCGCCAGCGGGAACACCAGATGGCGTTCGATGGCGCGCTTGAGATGGCGCGCTCCGTAACGCGGATCAGTGCCTTCCTTTAGGAGAAATTGCTTCGCGCTGGCGGTGCAGTTGAACACGAACTGGTTGGTGCCGGCAGCCATCAAAACGCGCTGCTGGACCATGCCGAGCTCGATCTCAAGAATCCTTTCCAGGTGCTCGTCGCGCAGAGTCTTGAAGACCACCGTTTTATCGATGCGGTTCATGAACTCCGGCGTGAACTTGCGGCGGGCGGCGTCGACCGCAGTGCGCTGAATTTTGTCGTCGAAGTTGTTGTCGACTTCAACGGCTTTGGGCGCGAAGCCGAAGCCGCCATCGACCAGATTGGTCATCTCGCTGGCGCCCAGGTTGGAGGTCAGGATGATGATGCACTGGGAAAGATCCACGCGGCGATTGTCACCGAGCGTGAGCGTGGCCTTATCGAGAATTCCGAGCAGCAGTTGCCACAGCGAATCTGAAGCTTTCTCGATCTCGTCGAATAGAAGAATCGAGAGCTTCAATTTCTCGGTGAACCACTGGTTCAACGCTTCCTGCGTGAGCAGGGGATGAGTCTCGCGATGACCGAGGTATCCCGGAGGCGAACCGATGAGCTTGGCGATCTCGTGCGAATGCTGAAACTCGGCGCAGTCGATCTTGATGCAGGCGTGGGCGTCGCCGAACAGAGCTTCCGCCATGGCTTCCACCACGCGAGTCTTGCCTGATCCCGTCGGTCCGAGAAAAAGTAGATTGCCAACCGGACGCCCCGGCGCGTTCAGGCCGGCCAGAAACATCTGGTAAATCTCGGCGACCTTCTCGATGGCCTGATCCTGACCCACGATTCGGCGACGAAGTGCGGTTTCGAATTCCCCAGCATCATTGCTGCGGCGGTTCGGATCGAGCACGGTGGCGAGATTCGTTCTCATAATTTTTAAGGTCTTTCCGATCGTAATCCTGATCGTTCGCGACTCCCCACGTCTCAGTGACAAAATTTGTCAATCTTTTGTCGCTGGAAACCAGTCGCGCCGAACTCGAGTTTCCGCTCGGCTCCCTTGGAATAAGCAAGCTTCTGGCCATGGACCGGAAGATGGGAGAGAAGGGGAAATCCCCGTTATCTGCCTGAATTTACGGGCTGCGGCCAACATTAGAACGGCTTGCGCAGAAAACCCAAGAGACGGGAACGGAAATAGTTTGCGCATGGTAGAACCGGCAATGCCGAGGTTAGAGAACCTGTCATCCGATGAGACCTATCCTCGGCAGCGTAAAGTTTTCGTGCGGTGCCTAACCATTGACTCACTTACCACAGTTCTCTAAAACTGACTGCCAACGCGCGAACAAGGGGGGAGATGACCGCAAGTAACTAGCGGGTGCGACGCACGCGGGTTAGCATCGCGATCAAGTCGTTCTCGGAGGACCACTTGCGTCGCTCGTCTGTTCTAACCGTTGCAGCAGTTTCGTGTGTCTTGTCCGCCACCGCCGCGATCCGCCTCGGTTCGCACCTCTCTTCGCCTTTTTCCTCGCCCTTCGTTTTGGAAGCGCAGGCTCAATCGGCGCAGCCGCTGCCTGCGGCAAACGCTGCATCGTCGGCGCAGCTAAAGCAGACGAGCGTAACGGTCCCGGCCACGGTAAAGGTGGCGGACCTGACGCCGTTTCCGGGTGCGTCCACTGAAATGTACACAGCGAAGCGCGGCGAAAGTATCCCTGCCGTCGCTCGCCAATATTTGAAGAGAACTGCGTACCTTACTTCGTCCGAACTCTCGGAGGCGATTCGCCACGTCAACGGAGACCGCACCGGCAACATCTTAAAGGCCGGCGAGCAGATCACGATTCCGGGCATTCTCCCGGCACCGATTGTCGAGCACACGGTCCCGGTGGCCAAAGATTTTGAAGTACGGGCGATTTACCTCACCGGCGTGATGGCCGCCAGTGACCATGGACTGCGCATTATTCGCCACTGGCGGGAAGTCGGCGGCAACGCTGTAGTCTTTGACATCAAGGATTCCGACGGCAGCGTCAATATTCCCTTTGAGCATCCGTTGCTAGGTAAGCACCAGGTGTATATCCACGACCTGCCGAAGTTCGTCCACTTCGTCCATTCGCAGAATATGCACGCGATCGCCCGCATCGCGATCTTCCGCGACGAACGCATGGTAGTCGAGCATCCGGAACTCGCCGTGCAGTCGAAGAAATCGAAGCAGCCCTGGCGCGAGAATGGCAAGCTGGTCTGGACCGATCCCTCGAACCCGACGGTTCAGGACTACGATATTGCTCTGGCAGAGTTTGTGAGCCAATCGGGCGCTGATGAAATTCAATTTGATTATGTCCGCTTTCCAGCGGAAGGTGATCAGAAAGATGCGAGCTTCGTATTTCAAACCGAGCATCCGGATTCCGATCAAGCCCAGGCACAGGTGTGTAAGACAACGCAGCCGGAATCACCCGCTGCCCGCCCTGTAGAGGCGACAGATAGTAGCTCGGGGCGGAAGCCCCGGGTAGCGGATAAAAAAGGGATCAAGTCCCGCAGGGACGGCGCGAACACGCCAGCCGCCTGTGAGAAATTGCACCACGGTTACCAGCGCTCCGACGTAATCACCGCCTTCTTGAAAAAGGCTTACGCCGAACTGCATCCCACCGGCGTGTTGCTCTCGCTCGACGTTTTTGGAGTGATGGCCTGGCAGCGCCCCGTCGATCTCTCGCACACGGGGCAGGATATTGTCGGGATGGCGAAATACTGCGACGTGCTCTCGCCCATGATCTATCCCTCGCACTTTTTCGGGATGGACAACATCGAGCATCCTGGGGACGCTCCCGAACACTTCATCGGCGAATCGATGGAGCGCTTCGAGTTGATCACGAAAGGAAGTGGCGTCACGATCCGTCCCTGGCTGCAAGCCTTCCGCTGGCGTACAAAGACCTATTCGCCGGAATACATTAAAGTGCAGGTCGCCACCGCTAAAGAAAAAGGTGGGATCGGGTTCTTGTTCTGGAACGCGGCCAACGACTATTCCAAGCCTTACGTGGCGATGCCCGAAATGCGGGCTGCGGATTTGAAGGAAGGATCAAAGGCAAAATATTTTCGTGGCGACGAGTTGCCCGGCACGACGGTGCGCGCGGCTCTGGCACCGGCTGCGGTTCCACAACTAGAGGGACAGCGCTAGCTTACCGGATCTGCTTAGCCTCGAGCCGAGCTGTAAAGGCGCTTTCCATCCCTACATACCCTTTTCGCATCTGAGTGGCATGCCGATCGAAACGCAGAGCGAAACCTGCCTTTCCAACCGATATCCCTCCATTGACCTTCGTTTGCGGAAGCCCCCCGAGCCTTCACCGGCGCCCATCAGGGAACCGCCCGATTCTCCAGAAAATCCGGATGCGCCGGTGCGGGAGCCCGATCCTGACGAACCGGCGCAGATGCTTACCCGCCGGCAGGTTATTGCGAAAAGAATTTGGCGATGTCTTTGAGACCTGTGACGAGTGCGTCCAGCGCTCCGTCGAACAATCCCATATACGCCATGAGAGCGAGGATCAACCCGGCCGTCAACAGAGCGCAGAAGTAGATAACAGCAACCGGAGCGCGATCGTAAGGCATGCGCAAGCTCCACGTCGGCAGAGGGCCCTGTCTATCTGTGGGCTGGCCGCACTATACAACGGGAAAGTGCGCTTCCGGTATTAAATTTGCGCGGGAACAAGAAGAGTTAGCCGGCCTAACCAAGGGTGCCCAGAAGGGCTCCGTCTTTCACCTCTTCGATGTGAGCAATGATCCACCGGTTGGGTGCGTGTCGTCCTTCCAGGATGAGTTTCTGATAGTTGTCGGTAAGAGCTTCGGTATAAACTGACGTGCCTTGCGCGATCTCTCCGTGTTGGCCACCGGCTGCGAGCGGATTGGGACGAGCGGCATTCGAGTATGCGCCAGGGCTATTCTGCACATTGTTCAGCGTAATTGCTTCCAGTTTCTTCCCCACAAATGCCTGCATGAAACGCTGTTTTTTTCCGGCGGCGAGATCTCGCAGGATTTTGTTGCGCTCGCGGGCGACATGTACTGGAACCTGATTGGGCATAGTGGCGGCGGGCGTGCCGGGGCGCGCCGAGTAGGTGAAGACATGCAGGTACGTAAACGGCAGATCTTCGATGAGGCGACGAGTGGTTTCGAATTCGGCGTCGGTCTCGCCGGGGAAGCCGGTCATGACGTCCGCTCCGATGGCGGCGGTGAGCGTGGCAGCATGGATCTTTTCGATCTTCTCGCGGTAGTGCCAAGGGCGATATTTACGATGCATGCGGCGCAACACTGCATCACTGCCCGATTGCAGCGGGACGTGGGCGTGTTTGGCGATGCGCGGGGAGCCGACGACGAGGGCGATCAGTTCGTCGGTCCAGTCCATGGGTTCGACGGATGAAATGCGGAGTTTTTCGAGCTTCGTCTCATCGAGAATAGCGCGTAGCAAATCTTCGAAAGTCGGAGGTCGACTGTTTGACGCGTTTGCCCTGCGATGGTCCGAGGCCTGAAGTCCGAGGTCCAGATCGCGTCCCCAGCGGCCCAGGTTGATGCCGCTGATGACCAGCTCTTTGTAGCCAGCGGCCACCAATGCGTTTACTTCCTGAATGATTTGCGGCAGCGGCAGGGAACGGCTGTGGCCGCGGACACTGGGGATCACACAGAAAGAGCAGCGGTTATCGCACCCGTCCTGGACTTTGAGGTTGGGCCGCGTCGGGGAGTCCTCATGACTGTTGGAAGGTTCGAAAACCGGGGCGGCGAGGAGTTCAGTATGGGCGAAGATGTCGGAGACGTAGAGTGATCGTCGGCCGTCAGTTGTTGGTTGTTGGCCCAATCGGACCAACGTGGCGATCGGAACGAAATTCTCCTGGCATATCTGCGCTTCCCCAAGGGTTAAGTCGGCAAGTTGGTGTTTGTGGGAGTTGCCGATCACGGCGGTGACGCCGGGGAGGGCGGCGATTTCTTGCGGAGCGCGCTGCGCATAACATCCGGTGACGACGATTTTTGCCAGGGGATTCTGGCGTTTAACGCGGCGGATGGCGGCCCGCGCGTCCTGATCCGCAGCGTGGGTGACGGTGCAGGTGTTGAGAACGACGAAATCGGCCTGGGCGGCAGAAGCATGAGCCAGCCCACGCGATTCGAACTGGCGTTCGAGCGCGGCGCCATCGGCTTGCGTGGCGCGGCACCCGAAGTTTTCTACGTGGTAGGTGGGCACGGAACCTATCTTAACGTAGGTTTTGACATCCGTCTGTTTGTACGGATTGTATGGAAATCGACGCCTCCGCGAACCGCGTCGCCCACGGCGCTACGCACTGGCGGCAGTCTTCCTCTGGGTGAAGCACTCCCGGCACAAAACTGGGCGTCCCTGGCTTGGTCGGAAGGGCACTGTCGTATCCTTGCCGCACTGCGAGCAGGTGGCGCGAGTTTCAATGCGCGAGTAGTGGTTGCCATTGCCGGGTGAGGAATGAGTCGAGACCACGGCAACGCGCTTGGACTTGCAAACCTTGCAGCGTTTGGGTGCGTTCTTGAACTGTTTATCGTGGAAAAACAATTGTTCGCCCGCGGTAAAAACGAACGCCGCTCCGCAGTCGACGCAGGTAAGTACCTTGTCCTTAAATTCCATTGAGGATGGCTCCCTTTTCCCATGAATGCGCCAGTCACACGCGGGGAAGGCGGTGACTCAGAACAAACACAGGTTGTGTACATCCCCCTCAAACTGCCCCTGGACTCGGCCCACCACGCCCCTGGAACGGAGCGTGGATACAGCTTTGCTTCAGAAAATCTGCCGAATAAACGATGAGTATTGAAATGATCCCAGCTGCAACTCTGCACGGCGGGGGCCAGCAGAGCAGGGCCGCCCCAGGGAAGGGGGGCGACCCTTTACTGCTTCAGTGTTGCTCCTTCAAAACAGGCTCCTTCAAGTTCTTGCCTTTTTATCTATAGCCGCTAAAGTCCGCTAATCCTGCTCTTTACGGACTTTTTTACGGGCGCGCTTGCGCGCCAGTGCAGCCTTTACGCGTTTCTTCTCACCGGGCTTCAGGTAAAAGGAGTGGCGTTTTACCTCTTTAATGATGTCTTCCTGCTGCACTTTGCGCTTAAAACGGCGCAGAGCGTTCTCGAGGGATTCACCCTCTTGCAGTCGAATCTCCGCCAAACAGACACACCCCCAGACCTGTCCTGTAGGACCGATTAGTTATTACAAGGATTTGACTGGAAGTCAAGTGGGCGAGTGGGAAAAGTCAGGAAACCTGGGGCAATTCTTCGCCTCATTTCCGGTTTTGAGGGTGAATGAGCGAATGAGCCGCTTCAGGTTCTCCACCAAACAGATCAGAGACATTCACGTGACCGGAATTTTTAGAAAACAAACTTTAGTCCCAGCTGGACTTGGCGCGGGGCATATGCAGCGTTGGGCTTCAGAAAATTCTGTGGTAGCTGGTAGTAGCCAGGGTAAGGGGCGAGGGTCGATGTGGGGCTGCGCTGGGCGAGGACGGAGGTTTGCACGAAAGTGGTGGCGTTGGCGGTGAGGCCGTTGGAGGTGATGGCGACGCGCTGATTATCGCGATTGAACAGGTTGAAGGAATCGACACTCAGGTCGAGTCGATAGCCGTGAGTGACGTAGATTTTGCGGGTGACGCGGAGATCGGCAGTAGCGTAGTCGGGTCCGGTGAAGCCGTTGCGGCTGTAGCCGGGAAGCCGGTCGTTGAGATCGTTGCCGTCCTGGTTGGGATCGCCGGAGACGCTGGCGTTCACTGGGCGCCCGCTGCCGTAGTTGATGATGCTGGAGAGCTTCCAGTCGTTGAAGATGTGGCCGAGAAGCTCGTGTTCACGGTGAAATGGGCGCGGCTCGGCGGAAAAAGCGATGACCAGGCGATTGCGCTGATCGGTGACGCTGGGTCCGCGTTCTCCCGTGGGGTTGTAGGAATTCTGCACGGTCGCGGGAGAGCCTGCGACCAGCGCATCCTGGCCGTCGTCGATGGCATGGGCGTAAGTGTAGGAAAGTCGAAGATAGGTTCCGCGAGAAACCCGGCGATTGATGGAGAGCGTAGCGCCGTTGTAGACGCTCGATGCGGCGCTTTGAAAAACATCGACGGCGCCTAGTTGTGCGATGGGGCGTCCAAGAGGATTGATGCAAGGCGGAAATGGACAAGTCAGCGATTGCGTGAGCTGCCATGTGGCGAAGGAGTCGACCGTGTAGAATCCTCCGGAAAAAATTGAGCCGGTAGAGTCGAAGATGGGATAGTTGAGCGCGACAGGCGGTGGAAGATTTACGTCGAGAGCGCGGATGAGATGCTCGCCGTGGACATAAAGATAAGAGATGGCGGCGGTCGTGTGGTCGGCGACTTCGCGCTCGACTGTGAAGCTGGCTTGGTGCACACGTGGAGTAACGAAGTTGGTGGCGAAGGCAGAGATGTTGTGCGTCACTGCGGATGGATTGTTCGGCACTCCTCCGCTCAACGCAGCAGGCAAAACACAACTCGCCGCAGACAGTACGCAGGTTACGAGCGGGTTGGGGTAGGTCGGGAAGAACTTGTTGTCATAATAATTTGCGTCGTTCAGAAAAACGCTGGAGTTCGTAATGCCGTTTTCGGTGGCGATGGCGGAGTTGTAGATCTGAGGAATGCGCACGTAGAAAAGTCCGTATCCGGCGCGGATGACGAGTGGACGAGTGCGGCCGATCGTGTAGGCAAAGCCGGCGCGTGGACCGAAGTTATGCGGCTTAAGAGGGACTCTGCCGGAGGGAGGGAAGAGTGGGTTCGAGACTAGTCCGGCAGTGGTGAAGGTCTGCAAATCCCATCTCACGCCCGCGTTGACTGCCAGGTGTTCGGTGACGCGGATGGTGTCTTGCACGAAGGCGGCGTAGTCGTTGGAGTCAGGATGCGAGGAGGCCTGACCGAAATTCTGGAGATAATAGTGCGCCTTGCCGTGCGCATAGGCGCGTAGCGGACTGAGAGCCAGACCGTTCCTTTTGCTCAACGGGCACATTGGGTCGCAGGGATCATATGTAAACGGGTTGACGTTGATGGGATAAAACAGATACTCGCCGCTCTGCTGGCTGGGGAAGAAATCGTAAATCCACGTGAAAAGTCCATCGCCGCCGAACTTGAAAGAGTGGCGGCTGGTGTCGAAGCTTAACGTCTCGGCAAGATGGAGACGGTGTTCGCGGGTTGATCGCGGCAAGATGTCGGAGCGGCCGATGGCGTCCATGATCGTAGGAATTTTGATGAGAGTGGCAGTGGAGTTGGTGTAGGACTGCTGCAAGTCGCGGGAAAATTGCGCGCGAAGGTGGCTCGTGAGGCGCGTGGTCAGTCCGGAGGTTAGAACGGCCGAGCCGGTTTCAGTGGAGACCGTTTCTTCTCCGTTGTTGGAGATGGAATCATAGGAGAGCGGGCTGGCGGGGTCGAGGAAAACGTTGTTTGCTCCCCAGTAACGGGAAGTGTTGAATCGAAGCGCCAGCTGATGGCGCGGGGAGAGGTTAATGTCAAGCTTCCCATAGCTTGAATTGCCGATCTGGGCCGCGGGATATTGCCCGGTGAGCGCATTGAGCTGGGAGGCCGCGGCGAAGACCAGCGCTTGATCGCTGGCTTCGTAGTCGCCGGGAGTGAACGGCCCGGTGGCGGCTTGGGGAGTGATCTGCGAGCTGCCGTCCAGGAATTCCACGACGTCGGGGACGTGGAAGTAGTGTTGATCGAATCCGGCGAAGAAGAAGACTTTGTTTTTCTGGATGGGACCGCCGACAGTACCTCCAGCCTGTTGCTGACGGTTATGTGGGCGGATCGCTAAAAAGGGGTCGGCAGCGCCCAGCGAACTATCGCGAAGGAAGTAAAATCCGGTTCCGTGCCAGTGATTGGAGCCGGATTTGGTGACGACGTTGACGACCGCGCCGCCAGATCGTCCGAGCTCAGCGCCGTAGGAATTGGAAGAGACGCGGAACTCCTGCACCACCTCGGTTGAGAATTGGTAGGGAGCGCGATAGCGTCCGCGGGCCTGGGCGAAGAACGCATTGTTGAAGTCGCCGCCGTCGACCAGGAAGCTGTTCTGAAATCCGCGAATGCCGCCAAAGGACAGATCGCCGCTGTTGGCGGAAGTGAGGCTGCGCGGATCGGTGGTGACGCCGGAGGACAGCTGAATGAGGTCGGAAAATCGGCGGCCGTTTAGGGGAAGGTCGGCGATGGCGCGTTCGTCGACGAGGCTGGAGATCGCCGTGGATTGAGTGTCTACCAATTGCGGTGTGCCCGATACGGTGACATGTTCCTCAGTGCCGGCAACGTTCAGGCGGAATTCGACTTGGGAGGCGGCGCCCACTTCGACATGAATCGGTGGCGTGATTTGCGGCGACATACTTTGCGCAACAGCGCGGGCTGTGTAGTCACCGGGTGGAATGAGATCGATGGTGAATCGGCCTTCAGCGTCGGAGGTGGCCGAGTACCGCGCCCCGGTGGCAGCATTGACTACGGCGATGATCGCGCCGGGGATGCGGAGTTCGTGAAGATCGACGACTGTTCCATGGATGGCTCCTGTTGCCGCGTCCTGAGCCGCGGAAAGGGACAGCAATAAAAAGAGAAGAACAATCGGGAGTGTGATGCGAGACATAGGAATCCCACCTATCGTCGAAGTGCGGCTCGGAGGGCGCAATCCCGCGCGGTTTTAACAGCGTCGAGCGGGGCGGTTGGGAAACCTGATTCTTTCTAACATGAGGAATACGGAAGCGACGGTGACGGGAGGAGTTCTTTTTACGGATCAGTGCCAGAGTGGGAACAAGCGTGAGTGATCGGCGCGGGTAATCGACAAGCGATTAGCCCTGAGTCAAAGTTCGTTCGTCGTCGATCACTCGGCGGCTTAGTCGGCCTTGCGCCAAACGCTTAAAGCGGATGCACCGTTGGCAAGCGCGCCCAGGCCCGCTGGTTGTGGAGATGAAAGCGCCGGGGTTGATGAGGCATCGGCATCGTCGGGCCCGGAGGTCACTCCAGTTACGATCGGCTGATCTGGGACGGTTTCGTAGGCATAGCCTCGGATCGCCGAGAACTTGCTGCCGAAGGTGGCGATCCGCGCCCATCCGTAGTGAGTTTCGCCCTCGATCAGGAACCTGAAGCCGACGTATCCACCTTTTCGATCGGCCCAGGGACAGCGGGCGGAGAACTGATTGGTGTAGTCGCCCGCGACCTGCAACATGGTGAGCTGTTTTGCCTGAAAATCCTTGCCTGGACCGACGGTAACCTTTCCACGGAGCCGGGCAGCGCACTGAAGTCCCTTGCTGCTGGTCATGGCGCGAACCTCGTTTCCCGCCTGCTCTGGAACGATGACGAGCGAAGCAGCGTAGAGGCCAAGGGGTTCGCGTGCGCTGCCGAACCGAAAGCTGTCAGAGAAAGCAAAGTCGGCGATGCCGTCATGATTCAGATCGAGGCGAACTAGTCCGGCATTGGCGGCGATGGGTATGTTCGACGGTGTGAAAACAATTTTCGCATCGGCGGGTTGCGCTAGAGAGAGCAAGCCGACGCCAGCCGCCGCAGCATAGCCCGATAGGTTTTTTTCCAACCGGCCAGCTAACTGAATTCTCGGACGAGTTGGGAAGTTGTCAGGACGAAGTGACTTGGCCAATCCAAATTCTCCTTATTATCTGGAATTATCTCGCGGGAGTGGCACCCGACTAACCATATGCTCTTGCAATCCACGGCGTAAAGTCCCAAGCCAGTTTACCGGGACCTCTGGACTTGCGCCACAGCGTAAGGCGGCTCGATCCCAACGTAAAGTCTGCACATTTCAGACAACTACTCACCCCGCCTCCCGTTGCTGTCTTGACACCGAGTTAAGACACTACCCTCCCTCACGGTGGTGTCTGAAATGTGCCAGACACCACCGCCCTCACGCATTAATCAGCCCTTAACAAATGCCTGCTAGGCTGTTTGATCCACGGCGACAGGAGGGCTCCGTTGACGGATGCCGTCCTGTTCGCACTCACCCAACAGGAGTCGTTATGAAACGCAGCGCGGACGCAAGCATCCTGGCATTCGTTTGTCTGGTTCTGATTTCTTCGATAGGTTGCGGCAGTAGCAATCCGAATCCGTCGACGCCTGCGCTTACTCCTAAGCCCGAGACCTTCGCAATCACGGCGGCCAGCGGCTCGGGGCAGAGCACAGCCAGCGGCAAACCGTTTTCTGCACCTTTGGTGGCGAGTGTGACAGCCGGTGGAATCCGGACGAGTGGCATCAAGGTGACCTTCACCGCCCCGACTACCGGACCGAGCGGAACCTTCGCCAACGGAAGCACCACGGATGTTGAGATTTCTAACGCGGCCGGCACTGCTACCTCCTCGGTATTTACCGCGAATTCGACCAGCGGCAATTTTAGTATTACGGCGACGGTATCGGGCGCGCCAAAGCCAGTGCCATTCGCGCTCACGATCCTCGCGCCCGTGGCCAACACTTCTTACGTGTTTTATCTGAG
>Ga0307474_10000909_pt1 | contig 21341 bp, 31 predicted proteins | sample atmos_gasesECM1C_2_FD_203312 | JGI IMG/M metagenome (GOLD analysis project Ga0307474, IMG submission 203312) | Hardwood forest soil microbial communities from Morgan-Monroe State Forest, Indiana, United States - atmos_gasesECM1C_05 | ecosystem: Environmental > Terrestrial > Soil > Temperate... | reverse complement strand
GAAAACAGCGTCTTCGGATCCTTATCCTTCAGCAGCTCGTCTAAAATCTCTTTCTTGATCGCCATACTCTCGCTCCTTTGCAAAGTATGGCTCAAACACACAAAAAATCAGATACTCCCGGCTCGTTCGATGCCGGCGCTCGCGCGCAACGCGACGATCGTCGTCGGGAGGGCTATTTCCGTCTCGAATGAAGAGGTGCAATCGAAGCGTCTGCCGGGCGGGGAGACGCCCCTCACCGCGGCCTAAGTGCGCGTACTCACGGCGTGCTCACGTACGCTATGATATAGCGCTTGCGTCTTGGCGTTGGGCGGTACGCCGAGGAAGTGCTTCAGCAACTCGCGGCAACGCCCGTAGACCTGCAGCGCCTCGCTGTGATCTCCGAGCTGCTGGTGGCAGAGCATCAAGCCCCGATAAAGACCCTCATTGAGCGAATCGAGCTCGATCCCCGCTCGATACAGGTTTGCAGCATCTTCCCAACGTCGCGTGCGTTCGCACTCACGGGCCGCATCGCGGATTGCGCACAGCAAACTGTCACGCAACTCATGGCGCGTTTTCAAGACCCACGGCCTTTCCGTTTCGTGCTGCAGGAAATGTCCTTGATAGAGGCATCGCAGACGCCCGATCCTGTCGATGTCATTCAGCCCCGGATCATGGGGACGCCGCAGTTCTTCCTCGAAATCCCACAGATCGACCCACAACTGATCTCGGTTCAAGCTGACCTTGCCGCCCTCCATGCGTACCGCGTCGCGTGCGCCGAGCAACTGGCGCAGCCTATAAAGCGCGCTTTCGAGCGCGTGGTAGGCGGCATCTCCCTCAGAATCGGGCCACAGTGCGTCGATCAGCACACCCGTGCTCACTTCGGTGCCGCCAAAGGCAATCAGTGCCTGGAGCAGCTCCCGCGGTTTGCGTAAGCGTGGAGGAATGGTGATCGGCGTATCCCCGCCGACTAAGCGAAAGCGCCCCAACACATGCATCCTGAAACGCTCACCGCCAGCATCTCGACTGTTGACCGCGTCGAGTCGATAGGGAGGAAGTTCCTTTGCAATGGCGCTTGTCATGCTGAGATCCTGTCTGCCGGATGTTAATGCCTGTCGTCCTGCGTGCATAGCGGAACCAGTGGGCATCGGTCGCAGCGCTCAGGGGTGTACGACGCGATTATATGAGGGTATCATCATATAACTCTTATTATGAGTAGAGGCTCATAAATGTCAAGTCACGCATTGGCCACCGCGGCGGTTTTGCCGAAACGTCAGCGCGGCAAGCAACGTGTCGCCGAACTGCTCGCCGCCGGCGCGGCTGTTTTCGCCGAGAAAGGTTATGCGACCGCAACCATGACGGAAATTGCTGCGCGTGCCGAAGCGCCTATCGGCTCGTTGTATCAGTTCTTCCCCTCCAAGGAAGCACTCGCCGACACGTTGGTGCAGCGCTATGTCGCCCTGCTCACCGCAGACTTAGAATCGCTCGAGACTCAGGCACGCAATCTCTCCACCGCGGCCCTCATCGAGGGTCTCTTTGGCGTGCTGCGGGCTCACCCGCAGGAGCGTGCGGCGACATTGCCCTTGGCGGAAGCCCGTATGGATGAGCGCGCGCGTCGCGAGACATTTCGCTATGTGCTGCGCAAGCGCATCGCCTTGATCCTGCGCGCACGCTCGCCGAGACTCTCGGCGGAGCGCGCGCGTGACCGCGCTATTGTGTTGTTGCACCTCATGAAGGCTGCGAGTGCGCTCAACGACGAGGAGGGATTAAGCGGCCGTTCGGCCGCGATTCGGGAACTACAGTCCCTGGCCGCCCAATACTTGGAACAGCGCTGAAATCTCATCGCTGCTCACTCATTTCACTGCGACCGAACGAATTCGCCACAAATGTCGATCGTATTGGTCGCGCCACCGCCCATCGGGCTCGAACTGAAGTAATGCCCCAAGACCTTGGAGTCGTAGCTCGCGCCCAGGGATCGGCGACGCCTCGATCAATGAGCCGATCAACGGCGGCGTCGACCGCGGGCCTCAGCCACAGTAGCGGGTCATTGGCGACCCCATAAGAACCAAGAGGCACGTATGGGATAAGAACAGCGAATCCAGTGCTCGCCCAGATCTGGAGATTCAAATCCCAGGCAAACGTCTGATGATCGAGGCGGCTTTCGGTGACTGGCTGGCCCCGGCGTGCATTGCGACTCGCGGCGTCGACAGCATCGCGGCGCGACATGCGATATGGAAGTCGCAACGGATCGAAGCGTGTTTTCGCGCGAAACGCGGAAGGCGGGTTGGAGCCACGCCTCTGGCGCGTCTACCTCGCCGTGCCGGGCGAGGGCAGGGTGAGGCGCATGCGCCGAACGCACGGACATGGATGTGCGGGCTGTCGCAGCGAAGCAGACGCGTGTAGCAGGATAAGAAGCGTCGCGGAACCGAACAGCATGGCCGAAAAAGTCCTCAAGCCTGCGCGGTGGAGCGCACGATGATTTCCGCCACATCCACGTCCGCCGGTTGCTCAATCGCGTAGGCTACGGCGCGGGCAATTGCATCCGGGGACATGGCAAACCTATCTCGCGAAGCGGCGAGCTGGGCTTTCACTTCATTGTTGGTCACACGGTCCGCGAAGTTTGTCCGCGTGAACCCGGGGGATATGATTGTTACACGCAACTTTTCTTCTGCGACCTCCTGCCGTAGCCCTTCGGATATGGCGCGAACCGCGTACTTCGTCCCGGAATACACTGCTTGATTCGGAACAGTCTTGTGGGCGGCGGTCGATGCGGTGTTGACGAAATGTCCAAATCCCTGGGCGCGAAACACGGGCAGTGCAGCTGCGACGCCGTTCAAGACACCCTTAATATTGACGTCGATCATTTCGTCCCAGTCGTCTACCCGCAAATCCTTGAGAGGCGACACCGGCATGACGCCCGCGTTATTGAAGATGACGTCAAGTTTGCCGAACTTCTCGGATGCAAGGCCAACGAGTGCGGACAAATCGGCGCGTTTTCTGACGTCGGTAACAGCGTAGGCAACTTCACCGCCGGAATGTCTAATGCGATCCGCCAGCGTCTTCAGTCGGTCTACTCCCCGAGCTCCCAATACGAGCTTTGCGCCTTTCTCTGCCAGCAGCACGGCCGTCGCCTCACCAATGCCGCTGCTCGCGCCGGTGACGACCACTACATTGTTCTTGATCCCCGCCATTGATTTCTCCTCTGGATTGCGGAAACCGCGGGTTTGCGGTTCTGCGTTCCCAAACCTTAAGTTTAAGAATTCGCAGGGGCAACGGGTAGCACGATCCTCGCTGCTTTTTGCCCAATCGTGTCGGTGGAGACGCGACTGGAGCTCGGCGCTGTCGCGCCAAGAGCCCGCCTGTCATCGACAGGCCTTGGTCTCCAGGGGCAATGTTATCGACGGAGCGCGATTCGTGCGCAATTTGCCACAGGATGTGGCAACGGATCGAAGGGCGTCCTAGACCGAGATCCGGGAGGCGGACCGGAGTCGCGCCTCTGGTCCGCCGCCGTCCGGCGAGGGCAGGACGCCCGAACAGGTGGACTCGACGAAGAATACCCGGCCGACGAAGTAGCAGAGTCGCGGCAATGCGACAGGCGCTCAGGTCGGCAAACGGGTTTAGAATCGCTGGCCGTAAATCCGATCCGAAACATCAGGGAGTGGTTTCTTGCTCATACTCACGCGGCGAGTTAACGAATCCTTACGGGTTGGCGAGGATGTCACCGTGACGGTGGTCGCTGTCAAAGGCAATCAGGTGCGGATCGGAATCAATGCGCCGAAGGATGTCGAAGTGCTTCGGGAAGAAATCTATAACCGGGTGCAGGCTGAGAAGCTGCAGCGGTAGAGTAGGTACTTGCGACGGTAAGCGCCGGAATTTATTTGCCCGTTCTCTAAGGCCGATGATCGCGCGGAGATCGAACTGGGGGCGTTGCGATAACCAGCATGTCGGTAAGGTCGGGATCGTCGATCCGATCGTTCCAGAGAGCGCCGGCGTAGGCGGAATAGCAGAATTTCCTACGGCGGCGTTTCGACCCACGCCGCGTATTTCTCCATCAATCCTTTGTATTCCTCCATGGCCGGGAACTTCGCAAATTTGAGGGGTGCCGGCGTAGCAGCCCAGGCTAGCTTTTCACTCGTATAGGTTTCGATGAATGGGGAGAACCCGCTAGCCTCGTCCAGCATCGTTGCGCGGACGTTCACGAAGTCAAACCCGTCGGGTCGCGTAAACAGCCAGCTCATGCAGTGAGGGCAGAAATAGTGGCGGGGGTTGCCGTGGAGGCCACCGATGACGGGCTCTCCTTGAGTAACAGAGAATGCGCTGCTGGGGAATGCGGCGCTTAAGGAGAACGCGCTGCCGGTCATGCGCTGACAGCCGGTGCAATGACAGGCCATAGTCAGATAGGGTAGGACGGTCGTTTTAAACCGCACTTGGCTGCAGCGGCAGCCGCCTTCGCGAGGTACATTGGTGCTGTTCATCTTGCGGCCCTTCTTCCCTTGAGCACATTTTATCGGATTGAGCGATGGAAACGCGGCGATTAGGGCGCGAGATCCTTCACGAGAGATGTCTTAATCTCGGCGAGTTGCATTTTGTCGTCATGGGCTGTGTCGTAGAGGGCCTTTAGATAGGCTTGGTCCCATGGAGTCAGGCTGGGCGGTGACTTCCCCTCGATAGTCGAGAACAAGCTCAATATCGTGGGCATGGTACCCAACTTCGGATTGGATCGAAGTTCTGCAAGTCCGACCATCGCGATATACGCCGCAATCTGCCCAAAAGTTACCCCTTTCAAGCGTCTCGTGTCGACAATCACGAAGACAGACGCCAGATCTCGTATTGAACTGAATACGATCCGAGAAGCCTTGTGCCACGATCCGCCGGATCCGAGCCTGGTGCCATACCGGTCATACAATTCGGCGTTGTACCAAACGCGAATGGGGCTGGTCGCGCTTCGAAATTCGCGGATCAATGTCGGGTACCCATTGGTGTACATTCGTGGGTTCTTTTTCTCCACGGCCTTCAGCAGCTCATCCGGCTTCTCTGTCACGATGACATAGAAATTGGCCTTGCAATTCTCGGGGCCTAACGGTGCGCCGGCGACACGTGCAATGCGCGATAATCGCCCCAAGATAAATTCTCCGTCATCACGGGGCAATCCGGCAACTGAAGGGCACAATTCAATCGGTTCTTGCCACCGCGCGAGAGAGTCGTCGAATCGTTGCATGGCGATAGCAGAGACGAAAGAGTTTACCTGGCGCTCAAGCGTCTGCCGCTGGGCTTCGACTGTCACCGTGTTGAGTTTCGCGTCGGATTGCCGGTCAGAGGGACTGACCGGCTGGTCCGCGATCGCGAGCGAGGTCAGTAGCGACAATGCGATCAGAGCCAAGCTGCGGGGCGGGCGACTCAATGCTCTCGAGCAATGTCGTCGTCGCGCTCTTTTTTCGCGTGCTTTATCTCGTTCCCGCATCGATCGTTCCTCAACCTTCCCATGGCAATCGAACCGAGATGCGGCTAGCGTGACAATATCTGATTGGACGGTCAAGCTAGTGGCGTTGCGACAGGGAATGTCGCAACGGACGGCCGTCCGTGACGTGAGTTTGAGTCACGTCTCTGGGGCGTCTAATCGCCGTGGTTGGGGGAGGGAATGGATGCCCGAACAGCTCGACCGACGAAAAACTACGCTTTGCCACATTAACGGCAGGTGGTCAAATCATTAAACTAAGCCGCAGCGATGGTGCCGCAGAGCATGGGAGCGCAGGGCAGCGTCGCGTATCCGGTTGTAGATCCCTCGACGCGTCAGAACGTCCGAACGACGGCCCTCAGCAACGCACGCCGGCGATTCCGACTATATTTGGCGCGACACTATGAGCAAGCTGGGCTTCTGGTACAGTCAATACTGCCGCGCCGTGGTTTATGACAAGCTTAAGCAGCACGCGAATGCGCAAGCCATGCTTGCGAAAATGAAGACAGAAGACGGTGATACCGCGGCTTACCAATACGCCGCAATCTATGCACAGTGGGGCGACACCCCGAAGGCACTTGAATGGCTGGACACGGCGTGGCGGCTGCGCGCCCCGGGCCTGATCCAACTGAAGACCGATCCACTGATGGATCCGATACGGCAGGAGCCGAGATTTCAGAAGGTCATGCATGAGTTGCGGTTCCCAAATGAGTGGATCGTGCCGTTCAATGACCAAAATCAAGCATGGCGTCATGATCAGCGCAACTTGGTAGCGTGAGCAGCGGCTGGGCAGACCGCGGTCGGTTGCGAGCGAAGCCGCTTGAGCGCAGTAACCACGTCGCCCCGGAGCTTCCTCAAGGCTGCAATTTTCCCGTCAAAATCGCGTTGCTTGTCTTCGAGCATCGCGATGATCGACTGGAGTTCGCGCGAGTCTTTGGGAGTTACTGAACTTAGGCGACTTACAACACGATGAAGCGGCTTGAGTAAGCCAATTTCGCGCAGCGTGAAGCCGAGCATTTGATTCTGCTTTATAAAGGCCAACCGCTCGAGATCCGCCGCGCCGTAGTTTCGATAGCCTGAGGGTGCGCGGGGCGCCGGCGGCAACAATCCCAGACTTTCGTAGTAGCGAATGGTCGGTACTTCGATTCCGGATTTACTCGCAAGTTCACCGATGCGCATTTGGTTATCTCTCTAATAAAAAAAGCAGGCAAGCCCGTTTGGCTTCGCGCGTCGAGCTAAAAGCGCCCCCACTGTACGAAAGCAAGCCGCCCTCTGGCAATAGTTCGACGCCCAACCGTTAGTCCACGCATTTCGCTTGACCCTAAAGTGTACTTAAGGGTTTAGGCTTCTTTTCGGACCCGTCGATGCAGCATATACAGAGATCCCCTTTTGTCGATTGGGTTCCAGTTTTAGTGGCTACATCACTGCGGAGAGGGACGATGAAATCGCTGAAGACATTGCTCGTTGCCTTGATTCTCTACGGTTCAGTTTTGGCGGCCGACAATCCAGCACTTAGCGGAACCTGGGTCTTCAAGGCGGATAAAAGTAAGGGTGTTGGCATGATGGGCGCCATTGCAATTACAACGAACATCACTCAAAGCGGCTCGATACTCACAATCCACGAGACCACAGTCTCGCGGGGTCGGGAGCAGAGGCACGATGACACTTACGATACTGCCGGCCTCGCGAAGACCAACGAATCGCCGATGGGTGATGCTTCGACTACCGTCAGTCATTGGGAGAACAATAAGCTCATCACGACTTGGACCTCGGCCGGTGCTGTTGCTGGAACGAGCGTGGTGCGGACCGAGACGCGATCGGTGAGTGCCGACGGCAAGAGTATGACGGTCGAGTGGAGTCGAGATGGCAGGACGAGCATGGTGATGGTGTTCGATCGCCAGTAAGCACGACGTTCACCAACAGTCCATGACAATCCGCATCTGGTGGCGATGGTGGGCCCTTGCCGGCATGAGCGCCGCAGGCATCGGGAGCCTTGCGGTTTACACTGCGTTGAGAACGCCGCTCAAACCTTTACCCGCTCCAAGCAAGGCGATCGCGGTACGCCCACCGACGCGGGCGGCCGGCAACATCGTCACCACCAGCGGCACGGTGCGCTTGAGGACCGGCGCCGTCGTTCGGGTCGGCGCGCAAGTGTCAGGGATCATTCAACGTCTGAACGTCATCGTGGGTTCCAAGGTCGAAAAAGGCGCGATCATCGCGGTGGTCGACCCGAGCGCCCAGCTGGCACGCCTCGAGCAGGCCAAGGCGCAGATAGAGATTGACCGAGTGGCGCAGGATAAGGCGATTCGAGACTTCAATCGCGTGCAGAGTATCGCGCAGCGGGGTCTCATTGCGGTTCAGCAGGTCGATGATCTTCGCTGGCAAGTGCAGGCCACCAATGCCCGAGTTGCCAAATCCGAAACCGATCTGCGCGCGGCGCAGGTAGAACTCTCCTATACGACGATCCGCGCCCCTATTTCCGGGACGGTTGCCTCGGTGTCGACGCAGCAAGGAGAAACCGTCGCGGCATCTTTCGCGGCGCCGACATTTGTGACTATTGTGGACGAGGGTGCCCTCGAACTCGTTGCGATGGTCGATGAGACCGACATAGCGGGTGTCGAGCCGGGCGAGTCGATTGCCTTTTCGGTCGAGGCCTATCCGGGCAGAGAGTTCAGTGCGACGGTTCGAAGCATCGACCCCACCGCGCTGATCATATCGGGCGTCGTCAATTACCCTGTTGTCGCCGAAATCGGTGCTCAAACGAAGGACCTTAAGCCGGATATGACCGCGAATATCCTGATTACCAAGACGTCGCGAACGGCCTCCACCGTGGCGAGCGTTGGGCCGTCCGCTCTGCGCCAACTAAGCGGCGCGGGGTCGGTCGTCTCCGGGATGAAACTTTGATTTCTCTCCGCCATGTCAGCAAAACCTATGAGCGTGCCGATGGCGCGCGCGTGGATGCGCTTAAGGACGTGTCGCTGGACATTGATCAGGGCGAATTTGTCGCGCTCCGCGGTGTGTCGGGTTCGGGAAAATCCTCCCTCCTGAATATTATTGGCTGTCTAGACCGGCCGACTGTAGGATCGGTAAGGCTCGACGGACTCGAGCTCGCCCGGTGCCCTGATCAGGATCTCTCCCACATCCGAGCGCGAGCAATCGGCTTTATATTTCAATCCTTCCACTTGCTTCCGCGTTTGACTGCGGTCGAAAACGTCGAACTGCCCCTGTTGTATGCGGGCAGGCGCGCCGATCGGGGCAAAGCGTTTGCCTTACTAAACCGCGTTGGTCTTGCTCATCGTGCAGGACATTTTCCAACCGAGCTTTCGGGTGGCGAGCAACAGCGGGTGGCCGTCGCGCGCGCTTTGATCAACGAGCCGCCGACGATACTGGCCGACGAGCCCACCGGGAACCTAGATTCCGCAGCAGGAGGCGAGGTGATGCAACTACTGAAGGGTCTTCACTCCGAGGGGCGAACGATCTTACTAGTGACCCACGACGACGTTCTCGCCAGGATCGCCTTGCGGCATGTGGCGCTGGCAAATGGGTGTTTGGTGGGACTGAGCACGAATTCGACTGCGCTGGGACCCGATGCAGCCGCTCGAACTTAATCGCTTTGCTCTTCGAGCGCTGCGCCGAAGTCCCTTACGGACTTGCCTGATGACGGTGGGTCTCGTTGTGGGTATCGGCGTGCTGACGGCTGCCAACTTCGTGGGGGAGAGCACTCGGCGGGAAACGGTCAAGCAGATGAAGAATATGCTGCGAAGCTTTGACACGGTGATGATACGGCCCGGGGCCTCCCGAACTCGGGGTATGGTCTCCCTCACCAATGTGCCTCCCACTCTGAAATTCGAAGACGCCACGGCGATCGCAACGCAACTCCCCGAAATCGCGCGAGTCGCCCCGCTGCAAAACGCATTCGATATCGACGTGAAGGCGGGTGATCGCACGGATACCACCGCCGTGTTCGGCGTGTCGACGAGTTGGCTCAGCATTCAAGGTGACGAGGCGGTGTATGGCCGGCTCCTAACCGATGAGGACATGGCTAGCCGCGCGCGTGTCGCCGTTTTGGGGGCCGACGTAGCGAAGGAATTGTTTGCGGATGAAAGTCCGGTCGGTCGGCCCATCCAGCTGGCGAGCGTGCCATTTACGGTCATCGGCACGCTCGCGACGCGCGGCGCGGGACCTGGCGGAGCGAGTCTCGATGACATCATCCTCATTCCGCTGACGACGGCGGCCACTCGGCTGTTTAATCGCGACTATCTGACGATGCTAGTTGCGCAACTGCGCGATCCAGAACACACTGACGCTGCAGTTGCGGATATTACTGCATTGTTGCGACAACGCCATCACTTGGCGCCTCAAGCACTCGATGACTTCACCCTCTCTAGCCCGAAAGCGGTTGCAACACGGGTCACCGAAGCCACCTCGACGCTAGTCCGCTTGGTCTGGGGATCCGGTTTACTGGTGACAGCGATTGGTGCGGCAATGGTGATCGGCATTATGCTGATCAGCGTGGGGGAGCGTCGCAGCGAGATTGGGTTGCGCCGCGCGATCGGTGCAACACGCGCGGATATTCTCGTGCAATTCCTTCTTGAGTCGCTGTGGGCGTCGGTCGGCGGGGCAGCTCTGGGCATCTTCCTGGGCGCGACTTTGGCGCTCGCGCTGATGAGCCTGCAGCACACTCCAACAGTTCTGTCGGGCCCATTCGTCGGCCTGGCGGTGACGGCTGCGATCGGGGTAGGGATCCTTGCCGGGCTGTATCCTGCTTGGAAGGCCGCCCACATTGATCCTGTGGCCGCGCTTCGCGCGTAAGCGCCTCATGATCGCCGCGCGAGTTGCCAGTGCATATCCAACTCATTACAGCCCAGGCGCTGCGCGAACTTGCGCGAGCGCGTCAACGGACAATCCTGGTGGCGCTCGCCGTCATTTTTGGCGTTAGCGGAGCGATCACGGCGGAAAATTACGCTGCGGCAGGCCAGGCGCGCTTGGTTGCTCAACTGGGCCGTCTGGGAATTACGATCATCACGGTCACGCCGAAACAGAGTCGCAATGCCGGGCTCCGGGCGCGAACAGGCGCGCCGGTCAAGACCTTGGACGCGCGCGATTACGCAGAGATTCGACGTCGCGTGCAAGACTTGGACGCAACGTCGGCGACGATCGTCGGATCATTCTTGGCAAAATCGGGCGACTTATCAAAAAACAATTGCACGGTCGTGGGGGTGGAGCCCTCGTATGCGCGCATACGTCAATGGCGCATGCGTTGGGGAGAAGCCTTCAGCGAGGACGAGGAGCGCAGCGCTGCGCGGGTTGCGGTGTTGGGAGCAAGCGTCGCGCGGGACCTTTACGACAATGAATTGCCAATCGGGCAGCGATTGTTCATCAACCGGGTACCATTTAAGGTCGTCGGGGTCTTGGAGGACTCCGGAACGGACCTAGGAGCGGCCAGTCAGGATGATCAAATTTTTGTGCCGTTGCGAACTGCTTCCCGCAGGCTGCTCAATGCGGACAGTTATAGTAGTTTGTTGCTGAACGTGTCGGAATCCTCACGCATGGCGGCGGCGACTGACGGGGTTCGGTCAGTGCTCGCCGTGACGCACCGAACCTCTTTCCCGACACGCGATGATTTTCAAATCCAGACTCAGCAAGCGTTGGCCGATGCAGCTTTGGAGGCGACAGGTCGAGTGCGCCGCTACGTTTCATTCATTACAGCCGGCTCACTTGCGAGCGCAGGTTTTGGCACACTCGTCATGTGCTGGATTGGCGTTGGTCAGCGCACCGCAGAGATCGGGACGCGTCGAGCGCTCGGAGCGACCGCCCGCGATATTTTCCTGCAGTTTCTGACAGAGGTGATGCTCGTCGGAGTGACTGCATCGGTGTTTGGTGTGGCGTTGGGGTATATGCTCACTACCGCGCTGTCTGATTTGCTGAAAATTCCGCTCACCTGGCATTGGTATATCGGTGTGGTCATTGCCACCCTTGAGACTGTTCTTGCGCTCGGGTTCGGTGCGGGCCCAGCGATGCGGGCGTCGCGAATCGATCCGATCCTTGCGCTGCGAACCCAATGATTCGAAATGACGATTTTGAGCGATTGGGGTCAAGGCCATTGGCCAAGACCCTTATAAAAGAGCGCCTGCGGGATTTTGCATTACAGCCATTGAATCTAGCTTACCTGTTGACTCTCAGGTGGGCTTCAGGGTTTATCCTTGAATTTCATTCCACCTGGCCGGCTCCCGGCAACGTCGATGCGATCGAGTTAGAGGTATGAAAATTTGGATAGCAGGAGCTGTCTTGTTGATGGTCTCCGGCATTGCGGTGCTGGCGAGCGCGCCGTCATTTACCGGCGCCTGGATCGTTAAGAACGCGAAGGGCGGGACGGTCGAGGCCCTTGTCTTTACGGTTGGAATAGGCGAGTCAGGCCCGGTGGTCAGAATCAGCAAAGTCAGTGCTCCGCGCGAAGGCGAGGAGCTATATGCCGCGATTCACGAGGCCGCGAGGGTTTCGCAGTCCAACAGTTCTTCTATGAATCATACCTTCGTGGAAAAAAGGCATTGGGGCGGGGGACAATCTTGGTGCAACGGGCAAAATTGCCAGCGCTTCTACATTTTCTTTGGAAGTTATCTTGATTCCGCCTGGGGACGCAAGGATTCGGCGATATGCCGGAACGGGGTCTTACGTTAGGTTCGAACAAGGTGAAGCTGGCTTCCACCGATAGAACAGTGGTCGGAATAAATGGGCTGACGATCTAGATTTGCCCCGACAGCGCGCATAGTTGCGGCTACGCTAAGCGCGTAGGCCGAGAGACCCTACATATAAGAGTGAGAACTCGAAAGGGAGAGCGAGGCGGATCGATCGGCGAACCGGTTTATCCCGGTCAGGCCCAGCTATTTATTGAGGGAATTCCACAACGGTGAGAGGTGCAGGGAATTCCCCGCGCGGCCGCACATCGAGGTCAGCCGGCGCAGGCGCCCACAGCTGAGAGTTCCCGAAGGTCTCTATAGAGGGGTATGAGCCGAGAATTACGAACTGCTCCAGTTGATAGGGTAGTCCTTCTGCATTCAAAGGTGAATTGCTGTCGCTGATGTGAAAGTGGAGATGGGGTCCGGTTGATTCTCCGGTAAACCCTAGCAAGCCGATCACGCTGCCGCGCCGAACATGATCGTTTGGTTTAACCCGGATGCTTCCCGGCTTTAGATGTTCATAAAACGCGTAATGGCCGGCGCCTAGATCCAGAGCCACGTAGTTGCCGCTACCGTCTTCAAGTTTGATCGGGGCGGCGTTTTTGATGAGAGTCGCGCTTTCGGGTACGCCATCGCGGGTCGCAGCGACAACGCTGTCCGCGACCGCCAGGATTTCGGCGCCGTAGCCATACCAATCCTTCACGATTGAACCATCGCCGGCGAAGTATCTGCCCTGTTTGTCGACTTTGATCCAATCGATTGCGAAACGCCCGGGTATATGCACGCTACCCTGAACGGCATACGGTACACGCCGATGCCCACGTTCCCATGAGGTATCGTAGATTGCGACCCACGGGCCGCCGTGAAGGGGAGGGCCGATAGATACCGGCGGATCGGCGTTTACCGTGAGTGCGCCTCCTTGTACGGACGCGCGATCCGGTTGCCCGGAGACTTGGTACTCGATTCGATGCGTCAGACGTATTGGATCTATGCCGCTCGTCCCAAGCGGCACTGAGAGATATGCTAAGACGCGCACGCCCGGGGGGATCAGCAATTTGTCTGTTGTGCCGACGCCATGATCGATGCGCCCAATTATTCTCCTCAGATCCGATTCCTTAAGTTCGCTTAGCACCAAACCGGCCGAATCGACAATTTCGATTCGCTTTAGCGCTAAATCAACGGGTGCAAAATTCGTAAGATGAAGCTCATATAGCAGGATCGTCTTGCCATGAACCATTAACGGTATTGGGCGCCAAAGAATCTGGACGTCGAATGATTGTTGCAGCGATGTCGGCTGGCTCAGTGCAACGCCCGCGCTGAAAAGCGGGACGACGAGTATTAGGCAGCATGCCAGATGGCTGCTGACGCGAAGAACGGCCAGTACGATGTTCCGGCTAAACACAGAGCCTCCCAGCAGCGCGCCAGTAGCTGGCCGGCGCACTCAACCATCTGTCATGGAGCTGACCGGGCGTCGCAGCACTTTATCACGCGTGTCGCAATATATTTTTTCCCCGGAATTGCGCGGACCGGTGCCGCGCCTTCGGACGCGGGTAGCGGGATTGCGCAGCGAAACGGACTGAGCTGAGTTGCCTAGCCATGGGTGAGCGGCGGGATCGGCACAACCTGACGAGTCGCCAACATGAAAAGTATGAACGTCAAAGTGGCAGGGCGTGCGGCGGCAACATCACGCATGGCATTCCTTCGATTACCCGGCAATCTAACTTGGGCCGCACGATTCCCGGATGTCGACTGACGACTGCTCGGAAGCGGCTCAACCTACTTTTGACTGAAGGCCCACCGGCGCGGCAAGCGTCTCGGCTTCGCGTGGCAACTCACTCAACGCGCGGCGCACGACCGCATAAAGGTCCGCACGTACTTTCGCAGAAAGTCCAGAGATACCAGCCGCATACTCGGAAGAGCGGGCGCGGCGCACGCGTTCAAGAAGCGAGGCTCCCTTTCGGGTCACGCTCAGTTTCTTTCGCCTGCGATCGTCAACCGCTTCAACACGGCTTAGAAGGCGAATCGCGAATAGACGGTCGATCATCTGGCTGATTGCCGGCGCCGACATGCGCATCCGCAATGCGAGATCCGACAGTGTGCTCTCGCCCATCTGCTGCAGTCGACGTAGCAGCAACACCTGTTGCAAGGTCACCGACTCTTCGGTCAATAGGCTTAGCGTATTGCCCTGGAGGTGCGAGATCCGATTGACGAATTCCTGCAGCAGCTCTCCCAGGTCGTCATCGGCCCTTGTTGCTTTCATCAGCGCGACTCCTGCGACCAGGCAACTGCGGTCATGACCGGAGGCCGCACCGGAATCGAATGCGCAAACCCTAAACAGGCCAGTTCCAGGTGATTGCCGAAGGGATCGTTAAAATATAGAGAAGCCTGTCCGGGGGGGCCTAGCTGCAGCGGTCCCTCGCTTGGCACGCCGCGTTGTTCGAGTCGCGTTTTCCACTGGAGCAGATGACGAGCCGGGACCTTAAATGCGTAGTGCGGATGGCCTTGCGCGATAGCAGGTTGACCCGACTGTTGCAGAAACAGGTCAATCCGCGTGACACCGCCCAGATACACGGAAACATGATGCGAGCCTTCACCATTGTTCGCAGCAGGGGGCCGTCCAAATCGCCTGAAGGTCTCATCGTCGATGGTCATGAAGTGCTCAGCGCCGAGCACTTCGCAGTAAAAGCGGCGGGCCGCTTCCAGATCGCGCACAGGAATCGTGACGTGATCGAGCGCAACTAGTCGAGGCCGAAACAGATGACGAAGAACCCGTTTCGAGCGAGTGACCCAGATGAAAGCTGCAAAGCCCAGCCGGATCAATTGATTACGCAGAAGGGTGAACATGGCAACGTCTCCTATGCGCATGAATCGTTCATGTACATTAATGATTCGTTCGATTGAAGTCAAGAGAACAACCACCAACACGAAGGCGGACGGGTTACGCGGCCTACGGCCTAGCCCTCCGGCACGCTTCGGGCCGCCATTGCCAAAGTCTCCGGCATTCAACGCGGGCAGACGCCCGCGTCGGTCCCGCTGTGAGAACGAGGGGCTGCGGCTGCTCCTCAGCGATAGGACGGCGACCCTTTAAAAAGAGACGCTGAAGAGCGGAACACGGCTCACGGGGAACCTTTGCGCGCTCTTGAAGCGCCTTTAATATTCTGATCAATATTATGGAAACACCGGATGTGCGGGAGACGACCGGGGCGGTTTTGAGGTTCATCGTTGAGAATAGGATTGAGACGCTCAATGTGGCGGGGACGCGTCTGAGCGGTGGGAAGAGGACTGCGGTTTTGCGTCGATACCGCGTCTGGCGTCATTCGGGCGATAAATATCTTTCCACGCGTTGGCAACATTCACATCGATCATCGGAGCCAGTTCTGCATGCCAGAAGTGGACGATTTTGGAGGCGATGACCACACCTCTATCCTCGCTCATGATATTTAAGGCGCGTTGGACTGATTTTAGAAGCTGCTCTCGAGCGGTCCTGACAGAGAAAAGCGAATAGGGTATTTGAGATTCAGCTCGTCGGACTTTACGGACGGCGCTTCTCACGCGAACAAAATGTGGTATTGAGTCTGCTTGTGTTCAGAGCGGGGTGCCCCCGATCAATGGGACTCGCGATGTAGTGGACTTCAAAGTTGTCGGCCCCGTCGCGTTCTTCGAGAGCGCATCCCTTTCTTGACCGGTAGCAGTCGCGCGTCGAACGTGTAGGCGTCGGGACCCGTCACGACCCATTTCAGTGAGAACTGCGGGTGGAGGGGATTCACGAGAACATTCCATTCGCCGGGAGTGATCACGGTGGGCACACGCAGTGCCGGTAAATCGTTCGCCTTGAGCCATGCATCGCCAAATGCTCGACTGACCGCGATCCGGTTCATCCAGCGTTCCGGCAAAGACTTGGGCGTCAGAATGAGGTGGTCAGGGATTTCCATGGAATAGGCGTAGAAAGGTTGAATGTCATTGGTCTGTTTGAGGCGGACCAGAATCTCCAAGGCGGCGAGGGAGAGAGATTGTGCTGTGTAGACGATTGGACGGCCTACGCTGTGCCAGCGGGCCGAGGCGTAAACGCCGGCCTGACCGCTGAAGGCCTCTTTCCGGGTCCGTGTAAAGACCGCCGCGCCGATGCGGAAGACCCGCATGCAGGTTAGACGAACTGGCCGTAAGCCAACGAGCGAAGCAGATTTTCCACTTCACGGGCGCCGAAGTCGGTATCCAATAAATCGAGAGGCGCCATATTGCCCAAGGACTGCTCGGGCTTCGATAACCACTCCGATACCGCTGCGTCGGTCGTAAACAGTGCGCGGCCGAGATTGCGTACCCGCGCCGCCCGCAGCAGCTTCTCCGAAGTCTCGCTGGACAGGGGCGCGCCGTTGCCTCGCTTGCGGGTCACGGTGCGACGGGCAATTCCCAACTTCGTAGCCAGCGTGCTGGTGGAAAGACCCAACGCTGAGGCAACCTGCTCGAACATGAGCGCGGGCAAGCCGTTGCGAATTTGAGCAAGAATCTCTAACAGGGGCTTTTCAGCTAAGACAAACGCGGACTGCATCGGATTATCACCTTGAGCCAAATGGCCTTCCACACGGGGCCATTATACCATCAGAGGGGCGGTCGGAAAATGTCGAAAATCACAATAAATTGCTGGATAATCCCCTTGTCTTGAGACGCGATTCACCCAGGTCGATGCGGAGGCCGCATTTGGTCGCCTTAGGCCTTGCCATGGTCTTCAATGCAGCAGCCGCATTCGCCACAGCAGGAACACCACGATGGCAATGATGACTACGCCAACACCCATAATCCAATTGGCGCCTCGGTTGCCGCGTATTCGCCTCTCCTGATCGCGAATTTTCGCGGCACTGTCATGCTGCGGCCCCGGCAATCCTTCCATGTGGGAATTCACCATACCCACCAGCTCGTCGAAATCGCTCAACAGCCCTGAAAATCTGAGTGTCTTACCGCTTTTCAAATATACCCATAGCTCCGGGCTGCGTCCGCCGCTAAGTACGTCATAGTCGATCACTTCCGAAAACGGAATCACGCGACGCCGGAACGCGCCGACCGTCATGGTTGTGTCAGTGACTTTCACCTGATAGCGGAAAAAGAATATCGCCGCGAAGAAGGCACCTCCCCAAAAAGGCGAGAATATCCAAAAGAATCGGATGACCGAAATATCGCCTGCGGTCCCCGGCCAAAACGCCACTGAGCACATTAACAAGCCTATCCCGAGCATCATGTATCCCACCGCCGGCGAGATCGCGAATACGTCCTCAGAGTCCGTCTCAAAGTGATGACTTCGAGCGCAAATGCCAGCGACCACCGAAAGCGTGAGGCTCGTGAAAAGGGGTGTAAGGGGTTGTAGATTCATCGCGTTCTTCCCCGAAAGGCGCGTGCCGATAGCGCGCCTACTCCCAAATACTATAGTCCCCTCCAATATCGACATTTGTGACGAGGCTCAGGGTTTCTACCTGGCACAACATCTCCGGGCGGGAGTCATCAGTAGTCCGAAGGCCATCTCGACATCGCGGGCTTCTTCATTTACAAGGAAAGCCTGGGTTTAGGCCCGGCAGATTCAAGAGCAGGAAGTGATAATGGGTGAATCTACTCCCGCAGTTTATGCTGCCAACTTGGCACTCTACGAAGAAGTATTGGCCGCCGTACCCGGGGCGGAACGCAAGGGTGACAAGGTTCCTTACGCATCCCACAACGGCCATATGTTTACCTATCTGTCCAAGGCGGGGGTGGTGGCGATTCGCTTGCGCGAAAAGGACCGCGAGGCGTTTTTAAAAAAGTACGCCGCGCGTCTATGCACGCAGTACGGTGTTGTTCAGAAGGAATACGTCGAAGTGCCCGACTCGCTCTTGCGTAATCCCAAGGAGCTCGCAAAATATCTCAAGGCTGGTTTTTCTTACGTAGGCGAATTGAAACCGAAAACCCTGGCAAAGAAAAAACCCGGCCCTAAACGGTAGCAATACAGCTATACCGCCTAAGGCCGCGATCTCGCGCGTTCCCAATAAATGCCGCTACTTCTTCGTACCGCGACGCGCTACCATCTTGGTCGCTGTTCTGAGGGTCGACCAAGCTACTGCGTTGGTCCGAGGAAGTCGCGCTTGCCAAGCTCCACGCCGTTCTTTCTTAAGAGCGCATAAGTCATCGTCATGTGGAAAAAGAAGTTCGGCAACACAAAATAGCTGCCGATCTTCAGGCTTGGTTAGGGCAGGGTGCATCCATTGCTTCAATATTGATTCCCCGATTTCCCGCGCCTCCACCCGGGTTCGGGTGGCCCCGCGGCACCACCGGCGGAAGCCCCAACGAAAATAAACACACCCACCAGAACGGTCAGTTTTATCGTCATTGCACCCTCCCTTCTTGCAAGGGAACGCCGCGCGAGCACCGCGTTGACCGATGTTCGGCCGCCCGGCGCCAAGACCGTCCATCATCGGTTCCCTTTCGCTTCCTCCCGAGAGTCTGCTGACCGTTGAGGCGCGAAGCCCAACGCGGCCGGTTGTGCTCGGATTCAGTGGAAGTTGACGTTGGGATGCGAGGCCGAGCTAATCCCCGCCGCGATAACCCCGACTACAGCCAAAATCCCAACCACCAAGAGGGTCGTCTTCGTCGTGCTCGTCTCGCGTCTTTGGACGGAGGCAATCTCGCTAAAAGAAATCGGTTCGCGATCGCCATATATCGCCCCGTCGTGCACCGAGGTAACGCGAAAGGAATGTTTAGCTCCCGAGGTGGTGGTAACGATCACCCGATCGCCCGGTTTCAAAACCCCATCGTCGCTGAAGTGCTGAGATAACTCCCTCGGTGCATTCGCGACCGGCTGCAGTGTCGTGCAGCCCCCGATCATGCAAACGATCAGACACAACGCTGTGAATGCTCTCACGGGCCTCTCCCTTTGCTTTTTGTCTTCCCAACATCGAGCGTTACCGCGCCGATGCACCTGACCCTACGCGCACCCCGCACGCACCGCACCAAGATTCGTCGTCCGACTCGCGCTCCCATGCGCGCTGGCTTGCCCCGCCTTTCTATTCAATTCCAGCGCATTCCCACTTGTACGCCACCCGCCGCCAGGAGTAAAAGGCATAAGAGTCGGAGAGAAGCCGGCTTCCTCCCCAATACAAGACCTCGACGTCAGATAGCAAGCCGCCGCCGAACGCGGGCCGCCCGCAACGAAGAACTCGCGGACGCCAGAGCACACCGGTCCTCCAGCTCCAGCTCCAGCACCCAAAAACCCCGACTTCGAACGTAGCAGGGAACGCGAGTACGACCGCGGCGGACCCGAAGGCGATAAGGAACTGTAAAACGCAACGACAAGTCCCGGGCCAACAATCTCGGTCATTCACAGTTCGGAATTAACTGGTCCAGAGCGGACGTTCAACGTCTGTATTACAATTGCGCGGGATGTGTTAGCACCCGCACCACCGTCGTGTCCAACGACAGCGCCTCCGCAATGCGCGGCAAGTCCATCTCTGTATCACAGCGGACCAAACCAGATTTCTCCGCAATGACCGCCGGTAAGATGATGTTCGGCGTATTCGGTGCGGCTGCGATGATAAGTACCGGAAACAAGATAGTGGTGGATAACAAGATTGAAGATCCGGCGGCATTCGTCGCTGACCAGCTTCGCCAGGTTTTGGAAAATAAGTATGGCTTGGTTACCGCGGCCGGCGCTGCGCCGCTCGCCGACAGCACGGACACGCGCAAGCTTGCGTCCCTTTATTCGGGTGGAGATTTTGTGCTGGATGTGCAGACCGTAAACTGGAGCTTCTTGTATCGGCCGAATCTTACACACTATCGCGTCATGTACAGTGTGAAGGTCCGGCTTATAGAGACCCACGAACCAAAGTTACTGGCCGAAGCCTTTTGCTACCGGAAAGACGACGACGATAAGAATCCGCCGACACACGACGAACTGCTGGCCGATGACGCTGCACTGCTCAAGGCGAGGTTGCACGATCACGCGGCTGAGTGCGTTGGCGAGCTTGCAAACAAGCTATTGGGCGTCCCTCTGTCGTAGAGCGCCAAGCGCTTCCGTTGCGGCCGCTGGCCAATGGTGGCTCCGGATCCGATCAGAGACAGACAAGTGCGATTGAACCGCCGACCGACAGACACAACTCAGGCGGGAACAAGCTAGGTTCTCGAAACCGCGATGCAACGCTCGAGCCGCGCAAGAAACTCCTTCGGCTGATCGATCATAAGCCCGATCTCATCGACATATCATTTCGAATACTCGGAATTTCTCAAGCCCTCGGCAACTCGCGCCGGCGCGACTGCGAGATTTCAATCAAGGTTTCGATGCGGATCAACCGGCGCTCGTGGTCCTCGAGGCGGCCGGTCGTTTCTTTCCTCTCCGCCATGAGCCCGTCCACCCGCTCGCCCAAGAGCACGATGTCCTTCCCGTACTTGATCAGTTCGGTGATGAGACTCATAGGCTCGCCTGCGGCGCGAAGAGATCCATGATCCCATGCGCCTCCTCGGGGTGTGCATCGAACCACGCCCTCGTCTCGGCAACCACCCGGGCACGGAAGGTGCCATCGGCAAGTGCTCGCTCGCGCTCGCGAATCTCGGAAAGGTTCGCATCGATCCGCGTGAGAGCCGCACGGACTTGGGCATGAATGTCTTTGAGTACCGCGCGCGAAGCCACCTCTTCCTCGGGCTCGGTGAGAATCTTCCCGGAGGTATATGCGTCGATGGCCCGACGCGCGAGCTCACCCGCGGAGATGCCTTCGCGTCGGCTCATCTCGCGCAGCCTCTTCACGCTCTTGCGTGGCACCAGGTATTGCTGGCGCATGAGATCTTCGCCTTTTGCGGACATACCAAAATCCTCCACCTTCCATAGGCCATGTCGGCGAATTATCGGCGATAACTGGCATCTTTTTTTGGTGCGTCATCGAGGGTGACTCACCGCGCACGTGCGTGCCATTCCAGCCCCGTGCGGGATTGAGACATGGACGTCCCAAGGGACGGCAGTCCGTGAGGCGAGCTAGAGTCACAGCGGTCTCAAGTGGTCGAGCGAGGGGCAGGGTGAGGCGCACGCGCCGAACGCCACTACAAGGATGTAGTGGCAGGACTGTTAGCGGAGCGGGATTGCGAAGCGACACAGCCGAACGCCTCGACCAGACGGAGAAGTCCGCGCAATATCAATTCACCTGGCGGGTTCGGCCTTCCCAATGAGGCCTTCGGAGTTCGCGTTTGAGCACCTTGCCGACGCCGGAAAGCGGTAACGGCTCGGTTCG
>Ga0307474_10000908_pt1 | contig 21350 bp, 14 predicted proteins | sample atmos_gasesECM1C_2_FD_203312 | JGI IMG/M metagenome (GOLD analysis project Ga0307474, IMG submission 203312) | Hardwood forest soil microbial communities from Morgan-Monroe State Forest, Indiana, United States - atmos_gasesECM1C_05 | ecosystem: Environmental > Terrestrial > Soil > Temperate... | reverse complement strand
TTTCAATACGACGCAATCAACCAAAAGCGGCGAAGGACGATGTTGCGTCACCAATTCGTATAGGTGATCTCGGATGATTTCATGCCGCTACGGGTTGCTCGCGCATAAGATGACTCAGCCAAGCGCGGTATGAATACGCACACTCCCCTTTCCGAGCACATTCAGCGATGCCTTCTAAAATCTATAACGAAACCATTAATCAGCACTTCCTCGCCCAGGTAGAACAGCGCCTGAATGCAGCCAATCCATCGGCGCTACCCGAGAATCAGCGGATCTACGAATTCGAAATCATGGACCGCGATGCCAGGATTTTGCGACTGGTCAAGGATTCAGGGCGTTCTATTGAAAAGACCCTTTCTATATTGGATCTGTTCTCATTCGACGTAGACCCAAGTCAGGGCATTCGGGCCAACTTCGAGGGACTTTTTGAAAGATACGAGCGCAACCTGTCTGATCTAACAGCTGCGGTGATGCAGAACGACGCGTCGGTTGCCCACAACGCCATGTATCCGCTCTTTCTTGCGAAGATGGTGAACTTCATTCGCAACCCCTATTCCATCCACAAGGTACTGGACACGTTCGGCGCGTTGGCAACGGTGCACCCGACGGACCTAGAAGTCTGTCGGGTATACGAGCGCGTTCTGTATGGAAGGAGACCGCAGCAAAAATATCTTTGCGACATCTTTGAGATAACCGACGAGCAATACGGCGCGTGGCTGAGGGTAATATTTCTTCTGCTCGAAAGGCTTAAAGACGGCCACGTGAATATGCTAGAGCAATGCCTTTCCAATCTTTATTTGGCAAAAGACGTCCACACAACTGTAGACGTCTATCGCTATGACACGGAGCGGTGTCTATTGTGCGACCGCGGCACCAGCACCCCGCTTCCGCAAGAGCACGGGTCAGTCTTCGACTTCAATCTCCGGGGTGATGCATTCATTCGTTACGGCTTTTACAAGTTCAACGCATCTATCCTTCGTCCACCGGCAGATGTCGTGGCCTCTATCATGCGAGGCCCGAAATTTGTCAGTGAGGATCGTCATGATAACGACCTCTTTCAGCTCGGGATTTTCAATCAACGCGCGGTAGATCAGGCTCATAGCCGAGTATTTTGCGCAACGAAGACCCCGTATGGCGTTACGATTGCACCAACACGACTTGATGACAGAGCCTGATTTAAATGCAATGACTCACCTGGGCTTATTCGACGCGTGTATCGCCCTTTGGCCCAGCCAGAGCATAATCTGCGTCTACCGGCCTAAATTGCCCCAAGGCATTTTCATTTCATTTTTGAGGAGAACTTCGCTCGGCAGAGAGTCGTGAGCATTGATTGGATTCGGGAAGACGACGACGAGCCCAACGTTCCAACACTGGCGGTCTGAAGCTGGATACGACTCAGCGGTACCAATTTTCACAAGGTAGCGGAGCGCTTCGATTTGTCGCGGCGCCTCATGCACTTCCTTGGCTGCTTTCAAGTTGCCGAGCTCATCAAGATCTGGGCGATTTCGTCCGCAATCGCCTAGCCGGTGCCATGTGGTCGTAAACAAAATATCGCCGCAAAAGTTCATCGCACGATCGGTCACCTGTGAATTGCCTTTGATGGTACGCGCATGAGCCCGCACTCGAGGTGCCGATTGGTCAACGCAACTATCTGAGCAGCAGCATTGGCTGGCCTTTGCAGGCTCGATCGCGGAAAGTTTGCATGAGTCTCAGTTGCTCGATTCAGACGTTAAATCCTCTACGGAGCCAGCCTGGCAACTGGCAGGCAACCTGAACAGGCTTGCCGACAGAATCGCGAAGAGGACCGACTGCGGCCGATGGATCGACGTGATTAAAGTTCCAGATTGTCGATGAGTCGCGTGCCGCCCAATTTGGCCGCCGCTAGAATAACCAAGCGATCGCCAGGTGCGGGTTCTTGTAGGTCGACCTGATTGCGGATCGCGACGTAATCGGGTTGCCAGCCGCGCGCGAGTAACGCTTCGGTAGCCTCCCGCTCAATCGTCGGCCAATCGCTGTGGCCGGCCCTGACAACGGCGGCCGCGGCAGTTAACACTGCATGAAGTTGAGCGGCCTCGATGCGTTGCGGTTCACTTAAGTAGCCGTTGCGGGAGGAAAGGGCGAGCCCGTTTGGGTTGCGGACGATCTGCCCCGCGAATATTTCGATTGGGAGTGCAAGTTGTCGCACCATGTTTTCAATCACGCGAAGCTGTTGGTAGTCCTTTTTGCCGAAGAAGGCCGCGGTGGGCAGAACAAGGTTTAAGAGCTTCAACACCGCGGTACACACACCCGCAAAGAACCCGGGGCGTATCTGCCCTTCCAAGATGTCTGACAAGCGTTGTGGGGGCAGCACAATGACCTCCTGGCGCTCGGGGTACATTTCGCGCTCGGACGGGGCGAAGACGACGTCACAGCCGCTTGCGGATAACAGTTCGCAGTCACGCTCCAAAGTGCGCGGGTAAGTGTCAAAATCCTCGTGCAGCCCGAACTGCAGGCGGTTGACGAAAATGCTCGTCACCACGAACCCGTTGCGCTGGCGGGCGACCCGCACCAGCGATAAATGGCCCTCGTGCAGATTCCCCATGGTTGGAACCAGGGTAATGTTGCGCTGACTTCCAAGCGCGCGCCGCAAGTCGGCAAGGGTACGAGCTATTTGCACGGTAGCGCCAGTTCAGAAGCTATGAAGCTCTTCATTCGGAAAGCGACCTGCTCTTACGTCCGCCACGTATTGCCGCACTGCGAGTTCGATACTTGCGTTGCCTTCCATGAAATTGCGCACGAAGCGGTGGGGCTTGCCGAAGGTGAGGCCCACCATGTCGTGCAGCACCAGAATCTGGCCACTGCATCCAACACCCGCGCCGATGCCGATGACCGGAATCGACAACTCCTGGGTTAGGTCTCTCGCGAGCGTGGCAGGGACCATCTCAAGGACTAAGAGCGCAGCTCCGGCGCCAGCAAGCTCCTTGGCGTTCTTGCGAAGCGTATCGGCTGAGAGAGTCTCACGAGCCTGTACCCTGTAACCACCCAACGCATGTACCGATTGCGGCGTAAAGCCTAAGTGCGAGCACACGGGGATGCCGCGATCGACCAGACAGCGCACGATCGGCGCCGTCCAGGCGCCACCTTCCAGCTTGACCATTTGCGCGCCGGCTTGCATCAGCCGGATGGCGTGCCGCAACGCGCGCTCGGTTGATTCCTGATAGCTGCCAAACGGCATATCCGCGATAACGAAAGCGAAACGATTGCCGCGAACCACGCACGCGGTGTGGTATGCCGTTTCTTCGATCGACACCGTCAAGGTAGTGGGTTGACCCTTCACAACCATCCCGAGCGAGTCGCCGACAAGGAGCACGTCCACTCCTGCGCCGTCGAGTACGCGCGCAAACGTCGCATCATAACAAGTGAGCATGACAATTTTCTCACCCTGGGCGTGCATCTCACGCAGGCGATGCAAGGTGACAGGTTTGCCGATATTCATCTCCATTGGCGCTGCACACGAGTCACAGGCCAGCGACGCGCGCTTTGAGCGGACGCGGCGGAATGACCCAGTTACGGATTACGTGGGAGCATCGGACGTAAGGGTTCTCGAGCGCACGATGCAGAGTGCCAACATGCGGCCACACACACACAATCACACGTGAATTTCTTCACCTCACAGAGATAAGACGCACGAGTCGGCGATTTCCGCACTGGCGATGAGGCGACGGGCGCAGAACGTACGGCAGCGCATTCAATCGAGGCCACCCTTCTCGCCGCCGACCTGAAAAAACTCGAAATGTTCGTAGTCCGCCGGTCGCAGGGGCGAGGCGCTCCCCCGCGACTTGACCGCGGCGCCATCGAATACCATATGCCCCGTGCTGTCGCGGGTAATGTCGCCGAACTCGTCGAACCAGGCAAGGCGCCGTTGCCAAGAATCGCGTACGTTGGCCGGGCTTTCCAGCGCATGCTGCTCACCCCAGTAACGCACAAAGCTAGCCCGCTTTTGCAAGCGGACGAGCGCTGAGAACAACTGCTCGCTCTGCTCCATCGGGACGTTTGAATCTTGGTCTCCGTGTATCAGCAGGACCGGCGCGCGTACGCGCTCCACATAGGTCAGCGGGCTGTTGCGTTGATAAAGGCCGAGGTCGCTCCAGGGAGTCGCGGTGGCGGGCCTCTGTTGAATATTTTCGCCCGCAAAACCGATAACCAATTGCGCTAAGTCGTCGCCATAGCGACCCATCGCCGCAAAGGTGCCCCAAGCGCTCGCCCAATCGTAGGTGCCGGCGACGGCGACGGCGGCCTTGAAGCGGGCGGATTGTTGCACCAGGGTGAGCGTCGCGAACCCGCCGGCACTATACCCTTCGACGAACAGCCGTTCCGGGTCGGCGATTCCCAGAGCGACGGCTCTGTCAATCGCCGGTAGTGCGCCATTAGCCACTTCGAAGTACATATCGCGCGTCGCCATGCCATAAAGACGGCCCGTCACAAAGCCCATTTGAGGATAGATCACCACGAAGCCCGCCGCCGCTGCCAATTCAGGATAGTGGGAAATCGAATTTTCGCGAGTGCCGCTCTGGCCTGGATATACGCTCAAGATGACCGGATAGCGGCGCTCCGGCTGGTAACCGACAGGAAGTTGCACCCACGCCCGGGCAGGTTGTCCGTCGAGGGTGGTGTAGTGAATCACTGTCTCCGTCGGCGTGATGATAGATTTGGTCCATGCGTTGGGCGCGATGAGCAGATGCGCCGGGACGTGTGAGCCGGCAGCTTCCGTTGGAGTAGTCCATATGACGTTGGAGACATATGGATATCCCTGGGCTTCCTTATCAACCCAATAGATTGTATTCAGAGTCGCATCTAGTCTGACCGGAAGAAGATCCGGGCCGGGTGCGGTCAACAAACGCGTCTGGCCGCTAGCGGCATCGATGTAGTAATACTGCTTCCTGTCTCCCTCGTTATTTTCTACAATGAGGGCAGGACGGGTCGGTCGATCTTCCCGGTCGATGATGTAATGGCGGTCTGAACCGACAACCACTCGCAGGCTCAGACTGCTCGGCCAGACGATTTTTGACGCTGGGCTCTGCGGAACGGCAGCGACTTTGTCGACCGTCAGATGTTTGGCATCCAATCGCCACAGAGTTCCCTGTGCCAGTCCGATCAGAGGGCCCGCCTGGGATAGGCGTTCAAACTCAGGGACGACGGCAAGACGGCCAGTCAGATTTCGAGGTGGCGCTGATCCAGATACCAACCACCAATCGCGGCGTGCGAACTTCTTCAGCGCTTGCTCGCCCTCTCCCGCGAGACAGACGATATTCCCAGTTTCAGTCCATTCCAGGCGCGCATAGTCCCATTCCCTGTCGCGCATCTCAGTGACGGCGATATTCTTCAAGTCACGGACTTCAAGCTTCCCCAGCGCCGGGTTGGCGATGACGAGTTTGGCACCCGAGGCGCGCGAATCCCCGTAAGCGAAGAACGCCAGACGGGTGCCGTCTACCGACCAATGTAACGACAGTGCGGTGAGTGCATCGGCGGGAATCGCCCGGTCGAATGCCGCGGCGTGCCCATCGGTGCGATAAATGGCCACGATATTCGTCCCGGATAAGTCATTGGATGCATTGCTCAGGGGACGCCCATAAATTGAGAATGCGATGAATTTCCCGTCGGGACTCAGAGAGGGAGAAAAGAAAGCGTTTTTTGCGGCGCGGTAGGTATCGACGATCAGTTTGGCGCTGCGGTTACGCACGTCGATCGATATGATTTGCCGCAGTAACTGCGCAGGTGGCGCACCGGCGTCCGAACCTGTGGCGGAGCTTTCCGGCACACCGGTTTCCAGCACCGAGACCGAGGGCTTTCGACCGGACTGGAACTGCGCCCAACCCGCTTTGATGCGTGCTATCGGTTCGGGGTCCGTGGCAAACTCATCGTTCTGGATGCCCGGAGGAAAAACGGTGGCGATGACATGATCGTCGTCGAGCCACTCGTAGAACGCTCTCGTTCCTGCGAAAGCACCCGCAAGAGCACGATCGGCGAGTTGGGTCAGTTCCTTCGTAGTGCGGTCCCAGAGCCATAATGTGCGCTTGCCGCCGCGCGATGACTGAAGGATCAGCCGGCGGCCACTTGCAGACCAAACGGGGGCACGCCAGTCGCTGTCATCCGCCTGGCCTCGGGTGATATTGATCATTGCCTCATCGGACGCGAGCTGCACCCATACATCGGAATGCTTCCCCTGCCACTTCTCGCTGCTGTTAGCTGTTCTGTCGATACTGACCGCCAGTGCGCCGTCGGCGGCGATGCTCCAGGTGTTCGAAGGTTCGATCTGCTCTTGGGCATACAGATCGTCAAAGCGCAGAGCCCGTTTGGGTTGATCCGCCGCAGAGCTCGAGACAAGGGTAACTAAGCCGAACAGGGCGACACAGGCCGAAAACCGGCTGAAAAGCAATCTGAAACCACGTGTCCTCATCGACAACTCCTAGCGCTCGTAAGCGGAAAATCAAAGTTTGATGCCATCGTCATACGATGCACGGGCGAGGCAGTTCCACAGTCGAGGGATTGGTGTGCTCGTGCGCAGGGTGCCTATTTATCCTTCACGGCGCACGCCGGCAGACGCGCGTTCTCGCACTGAAGGCGTAAACCGTTGCGCCCGAATTGAGTCGTCCAACGCGAATTAATTGGTTTTGCATCGCAGCAATCTAGCTCGCATTTACCAGAAAGATGCTCTCGGGCTGCGGAAACCTGGCGCTCGTGCATCGTATGATCACGGAGGGTTCTATCTCAGAGGTTTTGGTGTCCGCGCAATCTCGAAAAGACATCGTTGCATGGATCGGCAGCCACGTACTGCCCCACGAAGCCGCCGTCCGCTCATGGCTTCGACGTTGGACCGGGCGCGTGCAGGACATCGATGATGTTGTTCAGGAAGCATACTCGCGCCTGGCCGCGCTCGATAGCGTCTCGCACATCGCCAGCGGTCGCGCCTATCTGTTTCAGACCACCCGTAATATTGTGCTTGAGCAAGTCCGCCGTTCGAAGATTGTGCGCATCGACAACGTCACCGACTTAGGTAGCTTGAACATAGTTGACCAGGCGCCGCCGGTCGAGCGGGTCGTGGGCGGCGCCCGCGAACTGGCCCAGGTAGAGCAACTGATTGAAAGGTTGCCTGCGGCCTGCAAGCGAGTGTTTGTGCTCCGCCGAATCCATGGCGAATCGCAGCGCGAAATCGCACGCATGTTTGGTATCAGTGAAAGCGCCGTCGAAAAGCAAGCGGTGCGCGGCCTTAAATTGATATTGAAAGCCATGGAGGGAGACAACCTGGCAAAGGAATCAGAGGAAGACGTAAATGAGCATGAAAGAGACCGCACACGAAATCGCTGAAGAAGCAGCCACGTGGGCAACCAAAATCGATGCAGGTTCGGTTGATCCCGACACGCATCCTGGCCTGAAGGCTTGGCTCGCCGCTAACCCGCGTCATCGCGGCGCTCTGCTGCGGGCTGAAGGCGCGTTGAGCTTCATCGACCGCGCCCGCGCGCTCGCTGGCGTGATCCCCAAACCGGAACCGCGTCCGATCTGGATTCGTCGTAAGTTACAGTTTGCCGGCGCCGCCCTCGCCGCTAGCATCGCCTGCGCAATCGTGATGCTCCCGGCGCCGCAGCACTACGACACTGAAATCGGTGAAATCCGCCAAGTACCTCTGTCCGATGGTTCCCTGGTGGCGATCAACACCCAAAGCAACATCCAAGTCGGCATGCGCGAAAAGACTCGCGAGGTTACGCTCACCAAGGGCGAAGCCTGGTTTAAAGTTGCCCACGACAAATCGCGCCCGTTTATCGTGAGCGCTGGCCGCATTCGCGTCCGCGCGGTCGGCACGGCATTCTCTGTGCGCCGTCACGATGACGGCGCCGATGTCCAAGTCACCGAGGGCACGGTTGAAACTTGGACTGCGGGTGAAGAGGACCGCAAAGTCCAGGTCGCGGCCGGCACCAAAGCCTACGTCGCGGAAAACCAACCCCCCAAACCCATCACTGCGCCCGCCGACATCGAACGCTCACTCGCTTGGCGCGACGGTCAAATCGTCCTCGAAGGAGAGACGCTCGATCAAGCCGTCTCCCAGTTCAATCGCTACAACACCAAGCAACTCGTTATCACCGATCAGAGCCTCGCCAAAGAAAAACTCGTCGGCCAGTTTCGTGCCACGGAGCCCGGGAACTTCGCCGATGCTGTCGCTACGACTTTGGGCGCGAACATCAAGGAGACTGGCGACACGATCCAACTCTCCCGCGCCAAGGCTCACTAATTGTTGACACACGGGTAAGGAATTTCACACGCCGTTCATCATTCCTTCATCAGGGACGCAATGCACGTCTCGCTTGAGGGGATTCAATGACCAGTAACGTGCGAAGCTGGGCCACCAGCACATTCATATCCATTCTGCTTGTTGCTCTCGCAGGCACGGCATCGGCGCAAAGCCAGATCAGATCTTTTAACGTACCCGTTCAATCCGCAACCACCGGCATTCCGGAATTCGCGCGCCAAGCCGGCATTCAGATTCTCGTAGATGAAAAGCTGGTACACGGCAAGCAAACGGCAGCCGTAACTGGATCACTCACCGTCGATAGAGCATTGACGATCCTGTTGCAGGGCACAGGTCTTAAAGCGTCCTCCAAGGATGGAGTAACATTCACGTTGAGCGCGCTCCCATCACATGCCGCGCGCGAACCTGCGCCAGACCGCGCGCTGCCTGGGGCTGACGGAAACGTCCTGGCGTCTCCGCCGTCCTCGCCTGAACCGCAGAATCCAGCCCTCGAAGAAATCGTCGTCACCGGTACCAACATTACCGGCGTCGAAAACAAGACCATCCCGCTGATGACGTTTGATCGCGACGCAATCGATCGCAGCGGCTATGCAAGCATTGGTGACTTCATAACCAGCTTGCCGCAAAACGTGAAAAGTGGTCCTAACAGCCCCGATGGCATTCTCTCCGGTGTCAGTGGCGCTTTCAACAACATAGAAAATTCCACGGCTGCCAACTTGCGTGGACTGGGCGCTAGCTCGACCCTGACTCTTGTCAACGGGCACCGGCTCGCGGCGTCGTCACTCGGCACAGCAGTCGATCTATCCATGATTCCACTAAGCGCGGTGGAACGCATCGAAGTGCTGACTGACGGTTCTTCGGCCGTGTACGGCACCGACGCAGTCGGCGGCGTAGTCAATATCATTCTTCGCAAAGACTTCAATGGCCAAGAAACAACTGCACGCCTCGATACCCTGAGTCGCGGTGGCGGGGAGGTGAAACAGATCTCGCAATCGGCCGGCAGAACTTGGAATTCCGGCGGCGTGCTCGGCGTGTTTCAATTCGACGACTCAAATGCAATCCGTTCCGATCAACGGAGTTTCACGAACGCTCTACCATCGCCCACGGACGTCTTTCCAGCGACGAAGCGATATTCCGCGGTCTTGAGCGCTCACCAATCGGTAGGGCCATCGGTAGACCTCTTTGGCGACATTCTTCTACAACACAACACGGGGCGCAGATCGTTTACCGAGGGCGTGCCACCGGCGGAACAAATTACAGACAGTTCAACGAACTCAACATCCGCAAACACGGGGCTGCGTTGGCAACCCTTCGGTGACTGGCACCTCGAATTGGATGCCCTATTCAGTCGCGTAAATACACTGACAACCGAGGCCTTCATTCCACTCGAACCGCCTTACGTGAACGGCGAGCCGTATGTGCGCGCCATCGACACCATCAAGGAAGGCGACCTCAAACTTGACGGCACTCTGTGGTCTTCGGGAGGGTCCAGCTTGAAGGGCGCCGTGGGAGCCTCGTATCGTCAGGAGACGTTTTCTCTATTGGAGGTGTTTGCCAACCTTGACAATCCAAGCTCTCGCCATGTGCACGCAGCCTTCGCCGAGCTTTATGCTCCGCTGATCAGCGCCGCCAACGCTGTTCCAGGAACTACGAAGCTTGAACTTTCCGCTGCGATTCGAAGTGACTCCTACTCAGATTTCGGCGCTAAGACCAACCCACGCTTCGGTGTGTTCTGGGCTCCCATAAATCAATTGACCTTCAGGGCCGCCTATAGCACGTCGTTCCGCGCGCCGAATCCTACCGAACTATTCGATACTAAGTCAGCCAACCAGGTGATCATCGAAAGCGGCTATCCTCAGCCCAACGATCCGGCTGGCAACGCCAGCGTTTTGTTCTTTGGCAACTCCACTTTACAACCCGAGACATCGAGGAACCTCACCGCCGGCCTGGAATTCTCGCCGACAGAGTTATCGGGCACGCGTTTTTCGCTCAACTATTATCGCATTGTGTACAGCAACCGACTCATCGTTCCACCAATAAACGCGAACCTGTTTCTCAATCCGCAGATATATGGGCCGCTCATTAAGCAATTTCCCAACGACGCAGCCGTGGAAGCTTTCGTTGCCAGCCTACAACCGCCGCAACAAATCGAAGACCTGTCATCAGGCCAAACGGGCCTCGCAGGAATTCGGTATGGGTATAGCTATGGCGTCGTCAACGCAACCAGAGAAAAAACTGAAGGCCTCGACTTAGGCGCGCATTCGCTTTTCACCTTGAGTAGCGCAGACAGGATTGCGCTGGATTTTAACGCGACCTACATTCGTCAAATTGAAACGACGTTCTGCGAAACGTGCGCGACCACAGACTTAGTCAATACCTACGGACAACCACTGAAGCTGCGGCTGCGCGCCGGCGGCGGATGGTCAAACGGTATTGTGAGCGCCAACGCAGCGATAAATTTTGCCAATAGTTACTCGGACACTAATCTTGTTCCTCCGGGCCGTGTCGCTTCCTTCACCACACTCGACTTGAACGCCAGCTGGTTAATACGCGCTACCGGCACGACATTGAGTTTGAACATTCTGAATGCGCTGAATTCGAATCCGCCCCACACTGCATTTCCAATCGAGCAAATCAACTACGACCCCAACAACGCTGATCCCCGTGGTCGCACTCTTTCTTTGCAGATCCGTCAATCATGGTGATCAGCAAAGTTATCGCCGCCGTGACGCTAGTCGCGGCATCTTCATTCGCCGCTGGCGCGAAGCGCGAACTCACGCCCGCGGACGCTGTTGGCACTGTCCGAATCGTTGAGAATCAACTTCTCATAGGACAGCCCACGAGTGGCGACTTCGTCTCTCCCGACGGTAAACGCTATCTCATACGGTTAGTGTATGGGGATTTGAAAAGCAATGGCGTCTGGATGGATCTGCTCACGGGTTCGCTAGAATCGCTTGCTGCCGCCGCACACCCGAAACGGTGTGCGCACCTCTTCACTACGGGCTTAGGATCGCCAACTAGCGCGGAATCCGCCGAGGAAGATCCGGTTCCCGCCAACGTGATTCGATGGTCCGATGCAAATCGGATCGCCTTTTTGTGGAGCGACGAACGTGCTACGCGCCAGGTCATGTCAGTAGACCTAACTACCTGCAGACATCAGTTTCTTACCCACATGCCTGGCGACATTTTCTCATTCGTAACTACTCCTAATGGCTCGCTGTTGTTTAATGCCCAAGTTCCTCCGCCATCGGGAGGCGCAGAGAAGCTTTGGGCGCAGGGCTTCACGGTTAGCGACTCGTCAGACGGCATTTCCATTCTGGAGGGGCACATCGAAGATAGTTCCTTCGTCGAGACCGTTTATAAAAACAATTGGTACCTTCGATCCGGTGGCCGAACCATGTCGATTGATATCGGAGGCAATCGATTCGACCCCAGTAATCCGTACTATCGCGATCTCTCCATAGGGCCAGGAGGTCGCTTCGGTGTAGTTTGGCTTGGCGCAACATCGCGGCCGGCGGGCTGGGAACAGTACGCAGGCTCAGACCTCCAGAAAGCACTCACGAATCACGAAAAGGTCCGTACTCCCGTGAGGTACATCGTCATTGACCTGCGAACGGGTACATCGCACGTGTTATGGAATTCTCCTTTGAGTTTGCGGGGTCAAGTGCACTGGTCCCCAAGCGAGGACACCGTGCTCCTAGCTCCGACCTATCTACCTCTCGACGCAGACAATCCTCTCGGCCTGGCCGGCAACGCAGCAGCGACAATCGACGCTCGCTCGGGCGAATACCATGTCTTGCCAATCGATCTAACCAATCGCTCCGTGCTCAAGGCCGCATGGATATCATCCAATGAAGTCGAGATTACTTCGACAAACGGCCTGAACACGGATTCTCGGAGCGAGCGCTACACTCGAATAGATGGCACATGGCAAATGGTTCCATCTGACGATAGTTCAAAATCGCCGCGCCCGGCTCTAGCCCCGGTTCGCCTTGAAACTCGACAATCCCTAAACAGACCGCCGCAAATATTCGCGGTAGATACTCGGACCGATCAGAGTCGCCTCGTCCTCGATCCCAATCCGCACCTGATCGAAGACTTCAAACTGGGACGCATGGAGCGGATGTCGGGTACCTTGCCCTCAGGTAAAAGGTGGATCGCACAACTCATTTACCCTGCGGACTACCGGCCCGGGATGAAATATCCGTTGGTCATTCAATCGACCTATGGCCCAGCGACTTTCGGGCCTGAGGAATTCACTCTCGAAGGCGACTGGGGCGTGAGTGGCATGGGCCTGGGTCCCGCGCCGGTCGCTTGCTACCCGGGACAACTGCTGGCGACCCGCAATATTGCCGTATTGGAACTCAAGGTGTTACACGCCTCCCAGGGTTTCAAGGGTGCCGACGATCGCCAACTCGCATTTGAAACCTTGGCCCGACAGCTCGCTGCTTCAGGCCTAGTTGATGAGAACAAGGTCGCACTCGCCGGTTTCAGCCAAAATGGCTACTGGGTTGAGTACGCGCTCGCCCATTCGACGTTCCCCTTTGCGGCTGCCATCGCGGGCGACAACTACGAGCCGAGCTACTTGCAATCCGCGCTTGGCAACTGGCGCGAGATGGACGTCGAGTTGAACGACGGCCCGGCATTCGGTGCGGGACTGCAAGAATGGCTCAAGCACGCGCCCGGATTCAACGCCGAACACATGCACACTCCGCTGCTGATAACAGGGCAATCCGCGGGCATCACCCAAATCATTGGCGAATGGGAGATTTACAGTCGCCTGCGTCATCTCGATAAGCCGGCTCAAATGTACATGATGCCTCGAGTGGACAAGCATCCCGCCCACACACCTCAAAATCCGCAACAAATCATCGCGATCCAGGAAACCGCGATCGACTGGTTGGATTTCTGGCTCACAGGGTGGGAAGATCCCAGTCCCGCCAAACACGAACAATACGCCAGGTGGCACGCATTTCGCACCGCACAGACCACTGCAGATTTGCGAAGCACTAAGGAACCCTAAGGCGCTGCAACGAACGGATACAAGTTCTTGAGTGTCGGTGCAGGTGCGGAAAATTTCGCTTCGCCCGTCTTTGTAAATGGACTCATTAAGTTGCAGGTGCAATAGCAAGCGCATGGAGGCTGAGGTATCGGGACAATTCGTCGAAGACCTGCTTACATCGTTCTTGTCCGCCGCGGTCGGGCTCGATCTGCGTGAGCGGATCAAGCAGTTCGAGAAATTGCCGACATCATGTCGCCGAACAATCGAATCCCCTCCTAACACGCTGGTCTGGGTCGCGTGGATAAGCGCTCCGGGAGTTGTCGTAGCGACTGGAAGCTACGACCACGAGCGCTCGCGCCAAATCGGCATGCACGCATTGTTCATTGAATGGTGGATTCCTCCCAATACGCGCCACGCGAGCTGGTGGCGGGCAGATCCAAGTCGGCCAGGCGAGTGGACCGCCGGCCCAGGCCAGCCATAGGCAGGCGATTCCCCTTCTATGACGCAACAATGGCATCCAGCTTTGTGTCACGCACCACAAGTGGATCCCTTGCTTGTAATCCGGGGAGTGAAAGACAGGGCTCGGCGCATGCGCCGAGCGGGATTTGCAATGGACTGCGAATCACCGGCTTTCTGAGCGAAGCAGGAAAGCGAAAGCCCCAGAAAGTATCGACCGCGGCATTGCACTTCCTTGTACGCCCGTCGAACGCAGGTATTCGACCCATGGACGGGTTCACGGCGTCCCGAAGAACAAGAAACGACCACGCTTTTGCGATGTCCGGAGGAACGAGTTGCGATCCACGCCCCATACCGTCGCGCCAATTCCCGGTGGAAGCCACTAAGACGAACGAGCCCAACCATCCCGCACCTCGCTCGGTAATGTTGTCTGAAGCCACGCAAAACGTCTCGGCATCAACTTTAAACCCAGGCATTTCCGGCGTACTGTGTTGCCGTGGACGACCCCCTTGAGACTTGGTTTAAACGCGAAGTCCTCTCCCAGGAAGGCGCACTTCTGCGCTACCTATTTCGCGTCTGGCCGAGACGAGATGAGGTGACAGACTTGCGCCAGGAGACGTACGCCCGTGTACTTGAAGCAGCGGCCTCGTCGCGCCCCGCTCAGCCTCGCGCGTTCCTATTCGCAATCGCGAGAAATCTTATGGCCGACCGCATTCGGCGTGAGCGTGTGGTATCCATCGAAGCGGTTGGGGATATTGATGAGCTGCACGTCTTAATTGAGGAAGTAACCCCTGAACGCAGCAACATCGCTCGTCAGGAGTTGAAGCGTTTGGCCGCAGCCTTTGATCTCTTACCGCCCAAGTGCCGCGATGTCATGTGGCTGAGGCGCGTGCAAGAAAAGTCGCAGAAGGAGGTTGCTACCGAAATGGGTATTAAAGAAACCACTGTGGAAAAACACGTGTCAAAGGCAGTGCGCTTATTGGCAAAATACATGCTGGGTGACAGCTCATCGGGTGAACAAACGCAAAGCACGGAAATCGCGCAGGAAGGGAATGAGCATCGAACGCGCCAATAGGATCGAACAGGAGGCAGCCGATTGGCTCGCTCGCCGCGATTCTGCGTCCTGGTCCGATAATGAACAACAAGCATTCGACAACTGGTTGCAGGCGTCGAGCCTCAATCGTGCCGAATACCTGCGAATGGAGCACGTCTGGGAAGAATCTCTTCGCCTAAAAGCACTAGGTGCGGGCCTAACCTCAAACCGTCCACCTCCTGCGGGACGCTGGATATTCTCCGCCTTGATGAGCCCGCGAACTCAATTTCCTAGCAGACCTCAGATGCTTTCTTCTATACGATTCCGAGTTGCTGCAGCGGCGACAATCCTGCTCATTGCGGCCGGTGCCTACATAAGCGCGGTCGGAATCTACGAACGGGGCCGATACTCCACTCCAGTGGGAAAAGTCACGCGGATTGCGATCGCGGATGGATCTCACATCATCCTGAACACCGATAGCCTCATTCGCGTATCGCTGACCGCAAAAGCGCGCGCGGTCGAGTTGCGAAGAGGCGAAGCATTTTTCGAAGTGGCGAAGGATCCCCTCAGACCCTTTGTGGTGACAGCTGGCAGTCAACGAGTGATTGCAGTGGGAACGGAATTTTCAGTGCGACGTGAAGGGAGCGACGCCGAAATCGTCGTCACCGAAGGTAAGGTTCGGGTCGAAGCCGGAGGTCCCGGCTCCCCAATACCGCCCGAATCATTGCCCGCCGGCTCGGTCGCTCACGCAGGTCAGTCGGGTATGCTGGTCAAAACCGAGGCGGTGGCGATGGCCGAGGAGCGACTGAGCTGGCGCAACGGCGTCTTGATATTTCACGAAGCGACGCTTGCCGACGCAGCCATGAAATTCAATCGCTTTACATCTCATAAAATTGTTATCAGGGATCCCAAGGTCGCCGAGATGCGCATCTCCGGCACATTCAAAGCCACCAATTCGGAGGCGTTCGTGCGGCTTCTTGAGCATGGCTATCCGGTGCACGCCGAAGTCACGGGCGGCGAAACCGTGTTGGAGTCACATTAGTTTCACACTTGAGTGGCGGGGCACCCGCTTCTATTCGTCTTAAGTCATCAGCGGCATAAAATATAAGGGGAACCCGCCGATGTTGACGAAGATTTTGCACTCTATGGCTTTGGTGTTTGCCTGCTGTATCTCGATCGCGGGCGGTGCGTTCGCCGATATGCCGCAACGCCCGGTGGATATCCCCGCGGGGAACTTGAGCACGGCTCTCGAGTTACTTTCCAAGCAGTCGGGGATCGAGCTAGTTTTTCGACCCGAACAGGTAAAAGGGTTAAAGACAAAAGGGGTACACGGAACACTCCCCGCCTCAGAAGCTGCCAAGAGACTTCTAGAGGGTACAGGGTTAGAACTCAGCATGGACTCGACAGGAGCAATGCTGATCGCAGCACCGCAAACACGATCGCATACCCCAACTGCCCAATCGGGCCCGGCGAGCACGGACATTTACGACAGGCGGATCGCGCAATCCGCAATGGCGAATAGCCAAAACTCCCGCGTAGAGGTCAGCCCGATCGAGCCGAGTACTCCGGATTCCAGGAACGTGGATTTCCCTGCATCAGGCCTCGAAGAGATTGTCGTCACCGGCACCAACATCACCGGCGTTGAAAACAAGACCATCCCGCTGCTGACTTTTGATCGCGATGCGATCGAACGAAGCGGCTATGCCACAATCTCCGATTTCATTACTTCTCTGCCACAGAATCTGAAGAGTGCTGGCAACAGTCCTGATGGTGTCTTGGCACCAGGTCTGGGCCTCGACAATGTTGAAAATTCCACAGCAGCCAATCTTCGGGGCCTCGGCGCGAACTCCACGCTTACACTCATCAATGGACATCGAGTTGCACCTGCGGCCTACGGGAGTGGAGTGGACCTGTCAATGATTCCCCTGAGTGCCGTCGAACGCATCGAAGTACTGACAGACGGATCGTCCGCCGTGTACGGGTCCGATGCCGTGGGCGGCGTGGTGAACATCATTCTGCGCAAGGACTTCAATGGCGCAGAAACGAGCGCGCGATTGGACACCCTAGGCCGCGGGGGCGGTGAACTGAAGCAAGTTGGTCAATCACTCGGAAGAACCTGGAGTAGTGGCGGCGCACTCGCTGTACTACAGTTCGACGATAGCAATCGTATCCGCGCCGACCAACGATCCTTTACCGAAAACCTTCCCCAACCCACAGACGTCTTGCCTCAATCGAAACGCTACTCTGGGATTTTAAGTGCCCATCAAAGCCTCGCGCCTTCGGTTGAGATATTTGCCGACGGCTTGCTCGAGCATTACCACGCGATGCGCGACTACACTTTAGGCGGCAACCCACCGCAAGTCGAAAGCGAGACCAGCACGACTAACTCCACCTCGGTGAATACCGGCATTCGTTGGCAGCCCTTCGGCGACTGGCATCTCGAGGCGAATGCGCTTTACAGTCAAATCGACACCGGGTTGAGCGAATACTTCAATCCCGTGTTTTTCGGCTACAACAATGGGACCCCCTACCTTCGCACTCTCGAAACGATTAAGGAAGGCGATTTGAAGTTCGACGGCACTATCTGGGCCTACGCAGCTTCGAGTATTAAGGCAGCCATTGGCGCCTCATATCGTCAGGAAGCCTCCTCGGGGCTCTTCGTCTATAACAACATGGACACGCCCTTTGGACGTCACGTACATGCCGCATTCGCCGAATTGTATGCACCGCTTATTGGTCCCACGAACGACTTTCCCTTGATCAAAAAGCTCGACCTCTCAGCCGCAGTGCGCGACGACGACTACTCCGACTTCGGCAGCAAAATCAATCCGAGGTTTGGCATTTACTGGTCTCCGGTCAATCAAGTCGGCCTGCGGGCCGCCTACAGCACGTCATTCCGCGCTCCAAACCCAGTCGAGACGCAATTAAGCAGCGCCGAAGATATCTTTGTCGAGAGTGGCTATCCGCAACCCAACGATCCGACCGGCAATACCGGCGTGCTCTTCTATGCCAATCACTTCTTGAATCCTGAGACATCAAAAAATATTACTGCCGGTCTAGACTTCGAACCCACCGTGTTGCCCAGCACGCGCTTTACGCTGAATTACTACCACATCATTTACAGCAACCGCATAATTTCCTCGCCGATCTCTCGAAGCATTTTCTTGAATCCGCAAGTCTACGGACCGCTGATCAAACAATTTCCCAATGACGCCGCGGTAGACGCCTTCGTCGCGAGCCTTCAGCCGCCGCAACAGGTGTTTGACTTCACGAATGCCCAAACCGGTCTCGCCGGCGTGCGCTTCGGCTTCCCCTACGGTGAACTCAACGCCGCCAAGGAGACCACCGAGGGCATCGATATTGGCGCTCATACCCTGCTGCACCTGAGCGAGGCAGACAAAATTGTCTTCGATTTGAATGCCACGTACATCAAGGAACTTGAGACGACTTTTTGCTCCGCTTGCGTCAGCACGAACCTCGTCGATACCTACGGGCAACCCCTAAAGCTTCGTCTGCGCGCCGGCGCTGGTTGGTCGAACAACAGCATTAGTACAAACGCCGCCATTAATTACGCGAACGCTTACTCAGACACCAATCTCGTGCCGCCCGGACGGATCGCCGCGTTCGTCACAGCGGATTTGAATGCCACATGGCGCATTCACGCGTCGGGAACAAGCCTGAGCATCAACATCCTGAACGCATTTAACTCCAATCCACCCCTTACCGGCCCGGGTCTTAACAAGGTGGTCTACGATCCCAATAATGCGGATCCCCGCGGACGCATAGTTTCATTCCAAGTGCGCCAATCATGGTAAGTCTAAGTGCTGTCGCAATCGCGTGGACCGTAGCAGCATCATCTGTCCCGAGTATCCAGCGCGAACTCACCCCGGCTGATGCCGTCGAAACAGTGCGGGTAATGGAGAACGACGACTTGACCGGCCGACGTAACGACGGGGGCACTATCTCGCCCGATGGCCGCCGTTACTTGATCCGATTGGCCAACGGCGACGTCAAGCGCAATGGAGTGTGGCTCGATCTTTTCACCGGTCGACTGGACTCGCTTGACACTGCATCGCACCCCATTCGCTGCGCGCACCTATTCACTACCGGTTTCGGGTCGTCCAATACCCTGCGATCCGCCGACGCAGATGCCGACCCCTCGAATATCATTCACTGGATCTCGCCAACTCAAGTAGCATTTCTATGGAGCGATCCTCGCGCGCGGCGGCAAGTCATGTCGTTGGACTTAAATAGCTGCCGCCACCGCTTTCTCACCAAGAGCTCCACTGACGTCTTTTCGTTCGCCCTCGCCCCCGACGGCACCCTGCTCTACAACGCTCAACTTCCCCTGCCCACGTCTTTGGCGAAGCAGTTGTGGCATCGCGGATTTACCTTAAGTGAGAACGTCACTGGCTGGTCCGTTCTCCATGGTGATATAGACGGCACGGATTCACTCGGCAAACTTGGGCTTAATGCTTGGTTCATGCGATCCAAGGCCGCACTTCGGCCCGTGAACATTGGAGGTAACCCAATTGATCGCTCGAGCCCCCTCTATCGCGAACTCTCTGTTAGCCCCAGCGGACGCTACGCGGTCACTGCCATCGCACCTCGCGAAGTTCCGGATCAATGGAGACAGTACGACAACCCAAGTTTACAGCTCTATTTGAAAACCAATCCTACCCTGGCAGTTCAAACTCGGGTGGCTTACGCGCTAATCGACTTGCACGCCGGTGTTTCCAGGGCGCTCTGGAATGCGCCCAGCAATACCCGCAGCCAAGTCAGCTGGTCCCCCGCGGAGGACATCGCGTTGTTGGCGCCAACGTTTCTCCCGATTGATGTCTCTAACGCAAGTGGCGCGCACCATTCATCTGCGCAAGGCTTGACCGGCACCGCTGCGGCAGTACTTAACGTCGTCAACGGCGCGTACGCGCCATTGCCAATCGACCTCACCGCTCGAACCGTGGTGAAATCGCAGTGGCTTACGCCCCGCGACATAGAAATAACCTCCAGCGACGCACTCGGCGTTGATCTTATTTCACAACGCTTTACTCACTCGGATGCCGGATGGGTTACTGCATCGACCCCATCTTCAACATCAAACTCAGCGACACCGCGAATTCGTTTGGAGACTCAGCAGGATCTCAACCACCCCCCACGGATTTTCGCGGTCGAATCCACGACCGGCGAAAGCCGGCTCATCCTCGATCCCAATCCGCATCTCCTCGAGCAATTCAAGCTGGGCCGAGTTGAACGTTTGTCCGGATTCCTCCCCAATGGCCACCAGTGGGTTGGGCAGTTGATATATCCAGCCGACTACCAAACCTCTCGCCGCTACCCTCTTATAATTCAATCCACTTACGGCGTCGGTTTCGGTCCTGAGGAATTCTCACTTGATGGTTCGTGGAAGCCCCGCGGCACGGGCCTGGGCCCCAGCCTCTTCGCCGCCTATCCTGGTCAGCTGCTCGCCACTCGCGGTTTCGCGGTCCTTCAACTTGACGTACTGCATACCATGCTCGGCGCCGATGAGGCCGCGGACTTTCAACTCGCCTTCGAGACTCTCGCGGAGCAACTGACAGCATCAGGTCTCGCAGATCGAAACAAAATCGCCTTGGACGGCTTCAGTCGAAATGGTTACTTCGTCGATTACACTCTCGCCCATTCAAACTTTCCTTTCGCCGCGGCCGTCGCCGCTGACAACTGGGACCCAAGTTATTTTCAAGCGACGCTGTTCAATTGGCGCACATTTGATGAGCTCGCCAATGGGGCCCCAGCGTTCGGCGCCGGTCTCGATCAGTGGCGCGCTAGAGCGCCAGGTTTCAACGCCGAGCATATCCATACACCGCTTCGTATGGTCTTAATCTCGGACTGCGCTGCGTTGATCATTGGCGAATGGGAAATCTACAGCCGCTTGAAACACCTCAACAAACCGGTCGAGATGGCCATAGTGCCCGACGGGGACATTCACTCCTCTCACACTCCACAAAATCCTTCGCAAATCATCGCAATTCAAGATGGTGTCATTGATTGGTTCAGCTTCTGGTTGACTGGCCGTGAAGACCCCAGTCCCGAAAAGCGCGAGCGGTATGCCCGCTGGCGCGGATTTCGCACGGCATGGACCGCTGCGGAGTTGCCAAGCGGAAAGGATCCATGACGCGGCGCAATGAACGGATCCGGTTTCCCCGAGCTTCAGTCCGGGAAACCTCGCTTCGCGCGTCCTAGTGATTGGGGTCGTTAATTTGCAGTACTAAAAAGTCATTTACGCACCGAGGCCAAAATATCGCGACAACTCGTCGAAGGCCTAGCTCACATCTGTCCGCCGCCGTCGGACGCGATCAGCGTAAGCGTACCGAGCAGTTGGAGAGAGTGCTGAAATCATTTCGCCCAACAATCGGATCCCCTCCTAGCACGCTGATCTGGGTCGCGTGGATAAGCGCTCCGGGAGTTGTCGTAGCGACTGGACGCTATGATCACAAGCGCTCGCGCCAAATCGACATGCACGCATCGTTCATCGAATGGTTCCTCCCAATATCCACCACGCGAGCTGGTGGCGGGCAGATCCTAATCACCCAGGGCGAGTG
>Ga0307474_10000907_pt1 | contig 21364 bp, 25 predicted proteins | sample atmos_gasesECM1C_2_FD_203312 | JGI IMG/M metagenome (GOLD analysis project Ga0307474, IMG submission 203312) | Hardwood forest soil microbial communities from Morgan-Monroe State Forest, Indiana, United States - atmos_gasesECM1C_05 | ecosystem: Environmental > Terrestrial > Soil > Temperate... | reverse complement strand
ACCTGGCTCGCAAACTCCGTCGCTACATCAACGCCTACTCCGCCAACGCTCGCCCCATCCAATGGAAGTACTCTGACCCCAGCCGCCGCCTGCCCACTAACGAATTCACTGCGACAGTCCACTAGTCGTTGCGTAGCGCGACTATGGGGTCGACTCGAGACGCACGGAGTGCAGGAATCACACAGGCTGCAAGCGCGACACCTGCTAGCGCCACTGCGACGGCCGTAAACGTCGCTGGATCTCGCACCGGCACGCCGAAGATCAGGCTGGACACGGTTCGGCCAAGCGTGAGGCCTGCGACCACCCCCGTTCCAATCCCAATTAGCACCACCTTCATTCCTTCGCCGACAATAAGACGCAAAACGCCGCGCGGTGTAGCGCCCAAGGCCATGCGTACTCCAATTTCGCCCGTGCGCTGGCTCACTGAATAAGCGAGCACGCCATAGATGCCGATCGAGGCGATCAGCAACGCGACAGATGCAAATGCGCCGAGCAACACCGTATTGAGTCGCGGCTGCGCTGCGGTGTTTGAGAGCCACTGCTCCATCGTCCTCACATTGCCGAGTGCCAGCTCCGAGTCGAGTTCGTGCACTTTCTGACGGATCACAGGCACCAACGCTTCGGGCGCGCCATCGGTCCGCACGACGATATCCATCAACGGCCATACTTGGCGAGCCATCGGGTAATACAGCGCCGGCGACTCCTGGTTCAAAGCCGTACTGCGCACGTCGCCGACGACGCCGACAATCGTAAACGCGATGCGCGGGTCGGCCGAGCGACGCAGGGTGTGGCCGATGGGATCGGCGTCGCCCCAGAATTTCTTGGCTGTGGCCCGGCTAACGATCATGACCGGCAGTGCCGGGATGGGACCGTCCGCGTCCGTGAAGTCACGCCCTTCCAGCAGCGGTATGCCCATGGCTTGGAAGTAGCCGGGGCTGACAGTTCGCCAATCGATGGGCACAGCTGCGTCGGGTGGCAGGATGGATCGGTCTGTGGTGATCATCGGGTGGGTATTGTAGGCGCCGGCGCCGAAGGGAATGCCGGACGATACCGCGGCGCCACGTGCTCCAGGTATCGATTGCAAGGTATCAAGCAGAGCGCGATAGAACTGCGGTGCTTTGCTGTTGAGCGGATACTTTGTCGTCGGCGGGGCAAGCTGGAAGGTCATCAACCCTTGAGCGTCAAAGCCAAGTCGCACTCGCTCTAGATTCGCCAGACTTCGAATAAACAACCCTGCTCCGATTAGAAGCAGCGTCGCCAGCGCGATTTCAACCGCCGCCAAGCCATTGCGCAGCCGGGCAGAGATTCGACCGGTCGAGCCACGCCCACCTTGTTTGAGGACCGCATGGAGATCGACTCTTGCAGTGCGCCAAGCCGGTACGATTCCAAAAAGCAGCCCGGTAACGACGGTTAACCCGAGCGCAAACCAAAAGACCGTGGCATCTATTTCCACCGCGGGGATGGGGAGCGTGTTCGGCGGCAGAAACCGGTTGATCGTGTGTACATTCCAAAATGCTCCGCCGAGCCCGGCAACGCCGCCGAATAACGAGAGCATTGCGCTTTCGACCAGCAATTGCCGTACAAGCCGGCTGCGGCTGGCCCCAATGGCCGTCCGCACGGCCATTTCGTTCTGCCTTATGGCGGCTCGTGCCAGTAGCAGGTTGGCAATATTTGCGCAGGCAATCAGAAGCACAAAGGCAACCGCCCACAGGAGCACTAGCAGTCCGGTTTTGAGTTCGGGGTTGACGAAGGTGTCAAACATGCTAACCAGGTGAATTCCCCAGTCTCGAATTGGCGGATACTGTTGGCCCATCCGGGCGGAGATGCCGTTCATCTCAGCCTGGGCCTGCTCGATGGAAACGCCGTTCTTGAGCCGACCGAAGGTGAAAATCACATGATTGAGACGGATTTCCTTTGCTCGATCAATCGTCAGCGGAGTGTAAACCTCCCCTCCCGATATCAAGTTGAGAGCGGCGGGAGCGATGCCGACCACGGTTGTTGGAGTGTCGTTGAGAATGATCGCGCGCCCGATGAGCCCACGGTCCGCGCCGAAGCGTCGTTTCCACAGCCCTTCTCCGAGCATGGCAACTGGTGCGGCATTCGGCTGCTCTTCATCGTCGGTAAATGCCCGGCCGGCGATCGGCGGAATTCCAAGCACACGGGTTAGTGCCGGGCTAATCCGGTTGCCGGAAAACTGCTCAGGTTCGCCCGTCCCCGTGAGTGTGTAGTTGTTAAACCCAACTGCAGCCATCTCGTCAATGCTCTTGGATTGCTCCCGCCAGTCGAGGAAGTTCAGGACTGACGAGCCGAAGGTGGGCAGATTCAGCTTGTCGTTCTTTTCCGCAACTTGCACGAGCCGATTCGGCTCTCGGAACGGCAGCGGCCGCAGCAGTACCGCGTTCACAACGCTGAAGATGGTGGTGTTGGCGGCGATTGCTAACATGACCGTCAATACAACCGTAGCGGTGAACAGGGGTGTCCGGCGCATTACGCGGACCGTGTAATTGATATCGCCGAAGAGCAAGCTCAATTCTCCATCGATCCCGGGAGTACGTGGAGCAACAAGGTATCGTAGCGATTTTCTTCCAATCAGAAGCATAAACGCTAGCAAAGCTGCTTCCAGCGCCGCGTCCAACGCCACCGCCGCCATAAGTATGACCAGGATTAACTGCAGCGGGGTTGAAGACCTGCTCCTGACACGTCCACATAGTAAAACATCGGAGTCGTGGGTTTATTCCCTCAAAACAAGAATTTCTGTGAAATGAAGTGCAGGTTCAGCAAATAGCACGAGAAGAACGGCAATCGCGGCGATTATTTCTCATGAACACCAGAAAGGCCCTGGGTAATCCCGATTGCTCCGCGAGAACCGCCTTCTATAGTCAGTATTCTGCAGGGGAATAAAGTGCCGACCGGATGGTTTAACGATGTATACGTGTCAGGAAGTGGTCGTCATCGAACCTGGGGAAACCACCGACTGGCGCAAGTCGTCGTCGTGCGCACAAATGCCGGTCAGGAAGGGAAAATGCAAACAATAGAAAAACACAGAGCTCACCATGGAAGCATTAACCTCGTAAGTTTGAAGACAGAGATTCTGTCCGCATTATCTGCGGTTGGTAGCGCTACAAGCATCGAAGAACTCCGGCAGGAGGACGCGGCCTATAAGAAAGCTCTCTGCACCGCTCGAGGCATGGGTTATCGCCCGCACATCCGAGCCGGGGATGGCCAACAAATTCAAGTGGAGTGGGTGGCCGTGGGTAAGGCGACATTCTGTGAAGGTCACGCCAATATTGCGCGACAAGTGCCGACGACATCCAGAAGGGAAAGACATTGAATGTCACAAGAGCCTGCTTGCGCTGGAATCGCTATACGATGGGGGTTGGCATCAGTCGATTGGTGAACACAGTTTCACATCCCCACCCAACGTCTATTTGACCGCGGGAAGAATCGGCCATTTCATGTCTGCTGCTCTGTGTCGCTTTGCTGACGCTTGCGCCAGGGACGCTTGCGGCTCAGGATGGCGGTTCCGTTGGTCAACGCGAGAGAAAGAGAAAAGGTTTGACTAACTCTTGACAGTGCATTGACACGATCCAGCGAGCGAGTCCTTTTAATCAGTCCCAACGATGGGGCACCCCCATCAACACTAAAGGAGCGATACTGATGAAAGAAGTTATCTGTTTGAAGTGTCTCCCAAATTCTGGGAGGCAAAACCAATTCCGAATGAGAAGCTTGTTTCGGCCGAATCTATTGAAGACTGGTCTCTTCACTTGTATTGCAGTCTTAAGCGTGGCGGGTATGACTTGGGCGCAAGCGGGCCAACTGGATACGACGTTCGCGACCAAGGGCATATTCACTCTGAATTCGATCGGGGAGCAAGGGGGCAGCACAAAAGCTGCGTTGCAGCCAGATGGCAAGATTGTCTTCGCGGCTGCTTCCGGTGACGCGCAACAAAAGAACAACGGTATTGCCCTCGTACGTTTGAATACCAACGGCACTACCGACACAAGCTTTGGAACCTCTGGAGTCATGGTGTTCGGCAACCAAGGCACGGTTCCGGTCGGTGTCGTCATCCAACCGGACGGAAAAATTCTGGTGGGCTCTGCGGCTGGGCAGAACGTAGACGGGGGAGGCGGATTTGCAATCGCCCGCTTCAACTCCAACGGCAGTTTCGACGACTCATTCGGCAACGGCGGCCGTTTGCAGTTCGTTCCCTTCGGCACCGCTGTCAGCGCCGCGCTTGCTCTCCAGCCGGATGGCAAGATTCTGATGACTGGAGGCAGCGCCCTGGTCCGATTTGACAGCAACGGCCAACTCGACACGACTTTTGCAGCTGGAGGATTGTCAGTGCTGCCCTTTTTCAGTGCGGGGGCGATTGCGTTGCAATCGGATGGAAAGATTCTGATTGCAAGCGTTGGTGAAGGCTTTGGTCCCTCCGGCACCGGCGGAAACATTGTTCGGTTCAACTCCAATGGCACCCTCGACAGAACCTTTGGCCTCTTTGGGCAGGTCGCCAGCATTGTCTCTGGTGGAGTGTTCGACCCTTCCGGTGTTGCCCCGGTTTCCAGTATCGTGTTTCAGACCGATGGCAAGTTCATTGTGGCGGGAACAGTAGTGAGCAAGTTGATCAACTCGTCGGGAACGTTTCAGACTGGGTTCGGGATAGTACGCTACAACCCGAATGGTAGCATCGATACCAGCTTCGGCACTCGCGGAGGAGTCCTTACAAACTTCGGATCCAATCCGAATGCCATTGCCTTCGCCCTTGCCGTCCAGAGCAACGGAGACATCATCGCGGCTGGGCAGGCCGGATCAAGCCTCGCGTTGTCTCGCTATAGCAGTGCCGGAACATTGGATACTGCTTTCGGCTCTGGCGGCACGGTAACTACTTCGCTGGGCAGCAATCCGGCGGCGATTTCATCGCTGGTCCTTCAGAGTGACGGAAAGATAGTTGGGGCCGGCAGCATCTTCACCGTCGATAACGCTGGATTCCACTCTCAATCCGCTATTGCCCGCTACCTTGGTCAGTGATTAGGACGCTGGCGGGGAACCGCATGGGTCCTCGCCAGCATCGTTTCGTCTCCGCCGCGCGGTCGTTTCACTTGCGCAGGACTAGAAATTAATAACTGTTCAAAATCTGGCCATTTCACGTTTTGACTGCTGGTCAATGAGCGATATGGCGAATGGCTGCTGAAAAATTCCTTCCCGTGAAATTCGCGAAAATGGTAAGTCGAGGGTTCGGTTAGCAGTAGACACGCTAGTGCGGGGAGTGGCGAACGGCCGGTGCCTGCTTCCATGCTTGCGATCTGGCGTCGCCCGCGAGGCTGGTCGTATTCATATCGATAATCACTTCGAGTGGCCAATCCTTGTAGGCAGCCCGCACCCTCCGTTGGATCGCAGCCCGGCTCGCGTCGGACAATTCTGGGTCTTCCTTCACGGCGCTAGCGACGATCTCCCGCACCGCGTTGATGTAAGCGGCTTGCTCGTCGATGATCGATGGTGAACCTGCCGCGCCGTGCCCCGCGTATAGCACCGTTGCCGACCCAAAAGAGCGATTTGCCTTCGCCAAAGCCTTAAGCCAAAGATCGGACCGGCCCTCCGCAGGCCAACCGGACTGAGGACAACATGATCTCGTGATTTCTGATGTGACGCAGACGACAGGGCACGAAGGACTGCAGGCTTCAACCACGTGTGATCAGGCAGTCCCTGGCTTCGGACGCCTTCAATCCCGAGAGCCGCCGGACCCTCACCGCGCAGAACCAGGGCCAAACTTCTGGGGTAAGCCGCGGAACCTAGAGTAAGGCGGTCGCAAAGAATTCCTGTCCCGAAACAACTAGTCGCCTTTTGCCGATCATTCTGGCAGTGCGTATTCGCTTCAACCTTTCGCACAGCCTGGCCGTGTTCCTCGTAGCGAACCCTCGGGGCAAGATGATCCAGATCCGCCGACAAAGGCGATGGGCAATGACCCCAATGGTCTGATTGTGTCCCAGGCGTAGTACGAGGCGGCCTTCTCATGCACCGATTTCGTTACGCTACTGGCGGCCAATTCGAGCAAGATGGCGCACAAGGCTACGCCCCGAACAAGCCTGCGGATCGTTAAAGACGGGTTCGGCCACGAGCCGCCAGCGGCCCCGGAATGGTAGTGTGGGTTCACGTCAGTTACTCCCACAGAAAGGAATGTGGGCGGACAGTGGCGTTCGAACCAGGGTCTTAATCATCCGGTTCCTAGGTTAGACGTGCGGGCAATGCCAAGGTTTCGGAAACCGGATGTCGGATGGTTCGCACTACCTGTCGAAGAATACCGATGCGCTTAGAGGGGAAAGATTTCCTCAACGAAATACGCATTCCTCGACGAAAGCCTGGTGCTGTGGGCTCCCGCTGTGCCGTCAGGACGCCATGAAACTCCTGACGGATTTATTTAAATTGCGCGTGGAATTCTTACGGGTTCCTGCCAAGCAAGGCCGCCGCGCTGACCTTGATCACCGTACCGCATCCGGTGTTCGGCGAGCAGGATGTTTCGGTCTATGGGTTTTCAATGGCGTCGATAGCCGGAGTGGTTGCTGAGAGCGGCCGCTGAACAACAAATGCTAGGAAAGTGTGCCGGAGGCGATGCTGCGAGGGGTTGGGCGGCGGCGGTTGAATCGGCATAAACTGATAACGGCCGTGACCTTTACTCAAAATCGGCGGGCCCTAAGCGAAGACGCAAGTAGGCGTTCAAGACCTAATCGTTCCGCAGCGCATTCATTGGATCAATGCAGCTCGCCCGGTACGCCGGAACGTAAATAGCGAGACTCGCGGCCATAAGCAGAGCTACTGGTGCAATCGTGAAGGTCAGCGGATCCGTAGGCTTGATTCCATAGACAAAACTGGTCAGCAGCCGAGTCAAGGAGAGGGCAGCAATCAAGCCTAGCGTCAACCCCGCCGCTAACAGTCGGGTAGCTTGAGAAAACACCAGTCTCAGGACATCAACTTTTTGTGCACCCAAAGGCTATGCGAACCCCTATTTCATGGCTACGCTCATTGACCATGTACGAAATCACGCCGTAGATGCCCACTACCGCCAGGATCAAAGCCACCGCGGAAAACGCTCCCAGCACCGAAGCTGACAGTCTCTGTGCCGACATCGAACGCGACACCAACTCAACCATCGGCTGCACGTTCGCCACCGGTAGCTCAGGGTCTACCGACTTCACCGCTTGCTGCAACTCGTTCGACAGGCCCCGCGGAGCCCGACGGGTTCGCAGCACGAACGACATGGTCAGCATGGAAGGGTATGGCTTCTGCTTGTACGGAACATACATTTCCGGACCCGGGGAGTCGCTAAGCGCGAATTTCTTGACATCTCCTGCGACTCCAACGATGGTCATGTTTTGCCACCGTGGACCCGGTAACGCCATGAGGTGCCCTACTGGGTCTTCCCCTGGCCAGAATTCGCGGGCCATCGCTTCACTGATGATCACGACTGGTGGCGAGGCGGCATCGTCGGCGTCGGTAAAAGCTCGACCGCGGAGCTGCACACTTGCAGTTTTGAAGTAATCAGGACTGACGATGGTGTAGGAAGCAACCGGCAACTCTTCAGGCCGGACTGGCGGCCGACCGTTGATCTTGAACACGGTTTCTTCTTGCGTTCCCCCCATGGGCAGGGGCTTGACGACGGCAGCGGACTGGACACCCGGGACGGCAGGCAGTCGACTCAATATCCGTTGATAGACGGCCGCGATCGCCACCGGGTCCGAATACTTCGAGGCCGGAAGAGTAATCTCCATGGTCATCAGGTGGCTGCTCTGGAATCCGGGATCGGCTTTAAGAAGATCGACAAAGCTTCGGACCAACAGTCCAGAACCAATGACCAGAACGAGCGACAGAGCAATCTGGCCGGCCACCAACACACTTCTGAAGTTTCTCACGCCCTGGCCGGAGTACTTCTGCTCGCGGCTTTTCAAATAATCAATCAGCTTGGAACCGCTCATCTGCAGCGCTGGAAATACTCCAAAGAGAATGCCGACCAAGAATGCCACCTCGGATCCTGTTCGACCCAAGTGCGGTTGACTAGAGACAAGTCGGTCTGCGCTTGTTCACGCGAAATTCCCGGACGGGATCGGGCAATGAGTGCCAATTCTGAAGGGCCGCGAGGCTCAGAAGGGAGGGCGAGCGGGACCCACAACTCAGCCTGCTTGGGGAATTGGAAGCTCTTCGGCATCTCCGCCCCGCGCGGAAATGTGAATCCCTCCGGCATAACGCCGATGACCGTGTACGATTCGCTGTTCAAGCGGATTGTCTTGCCCACGAGCGCAGGATCGCTGGCACACCGGCGGCGCCACAGGTTGTAACTGATAACAACTTCGTGGTCCTTTCCCGGGCGATCTTCCTCGGCAAGGAAGGTTCTTCCAGTGCCGGGTTGAATCCCCAGCACCTTGAAAAACTCCCCCGATGCCCGGATTCCATCCACGCGCTCGGCGTCGATTGCGTCATTCAAGTTGAACTGGTCGCTCTGAAAACCCGCGGCATGTTCGAAGGCGCGTGTGTTGGCCGCAATGAACTGAAACTCGCGGCCGTGCAGCGGGGTCTCGGCGAACCCGAGATTCATCTGTGGGGGCGGTGCATCCCAAATCGTAAAGATTCTTTCCGCGTCGGGAAATGGAAGTGGCTTCAACAAAACACAGTTCACAATCGAGAAAACCGAGATGCTCGCACCCATCCCGAGGGCTAAAATCGCGACGGTCAGAGTGGTGAACCCCAGGTTTCTTCGCAACCCTCGGAGCACTCCCCGAATCTCTCTCCAAAGCATTTCTTCTACCCCGCGTTAAGAATTTGGACTTCGACTGAACATTGGATTCCGTCAGTGTGTTTTGGTTAGCACTCAGGGCAGGAGCCACTTTTCTGAGGCAAACAAATATTGCAGACCGAACGAAACTGCGCCAGACGCGGGAGTTTTCGGCGAGACCACGTCCGGTTTCGGTGTGATCGGCGCCTCTAACTTCTCGCTAGTCGGGTGACCCTGAAGAGTAGTTTAGAGGTTTAGGTTGGGCCAGCCGCCCGCGCTGAAATGGCGCGTAGAGTCGAGAACAGGCGCAGTGGCTTTAGCCTGAGGATTCCGGTGAAGGTAAAGGGTAATTCCAGCGGGAAGCCGAACGGTGTTCCGGTGAAGGCGAACAGCCGTCGGAGCGAAGCGACACAGGCAGGCTGATTGTGCCGGAAAGTGTTCGGCTTCGCCAACGACCATCCGAAGGGACGAAGGTTTCCCGGAGCGAAGCGGAGGAGCTTCGGCAGGGATTTGGGGTGGAGGGGAAAGGGGCGGCCATCCCCGTTATCCCCTGCTTAGCTCTGTAGAAGCTCGACTCACTGCTTCTTACCGTCCGCGTTGTCGCTTGTCGGACTCCTCTTCTTGCGCGCATGGACTCGCCGCGCAGTCCGATGCGATGGGCGTTGTGCACCACGCGTTCGAGCGAAGCCGACTTCGGGCTCGGAATTACTTCCGAGTTGCCCGTTATCGCGGACAAAAGTTCGGAACCCCGCGTCGTTGATTTTGGAATTGTAGGTCCGCAGATGTTCTAAGACAGGTTTGCCGGTTCACTTGCAAACGACTATTCGTCTCTCAACGCGACCATAGGATCGACGCGCGACGCGCGACGCGCTGGAATGTAGCAGGCCAAAACGGCCGCGCCAGTCAACACAAGCGATACGGAGGCGAACGTTACGGGATCTCTCGGCCCAACTCCGTAGAGCAAGTGTGAAAAACTTACGAGCAATCGGGTGAGAATTAGCGCGGCCGCAGCCCCGATGGTGAGGCCCACAACAGCCATGCGAAGACCTTGCCCAATTACCATCTGAAAAATTTGCCCCTTCTCTGCGCCGAGCGCCATCCGAACTCCAATCTCCTGGACTCGCTGGGTCACGGAGTAAGAAATCACGCCGTAGATTCCTATGGATGCCAGCATCAACGCCAGGGTCGCAAACACCGCGAGCAGAACCATCGGGAGGCGCTGCGACGACATCGACTCCGAAACAATCTGCTGCATGGTTCGAACGTCATAGACTGGCTGGTCCTTGCCGGTTCCGTAAACCACATTCCTGACCGCAGGCATGATGGTCGCGACATCGAGTGGAGTGCGAACCGCTACTGACAAAGCCCTGGCGAACGCCGGTATCCACTGGTCGGAAAGCTGATAAAAAGAAATGTAGATCTGACTTGGGTTGTAGGTGCCGGGGTCGCCCAGCCCCCAGTGCCTTACACTCCCCACCACGCCGATCACTCGGGCCGTGTGCCAATGTGCGACTGTTATGGTCTGGCCCACGGGATCCCGATCGCGGAAATAGGTGTGCGCAAGAACGCTGTTGATGACGACAACCGGTTCTGAGTCAGGGGTATCTGCCGGGGTGAAAAAGCGACCTCGAAGCAGGGGAATTTCCATTGTCTGAAGGTAGTCCGGACCAGTCTCAAAATAGAGGGCGTGGGGAGCGTCCTGCATGGAGGTTGACTCTTGCGGGCCGACCCAGAAGGGGCCGCCATTGTCTTCCTCACTGAGCGGAACGATATTTGTAAAATCCGCCGTCTCTACGCCGGGAATCTGGCGAATGCGGTCAAGTAACTGCTGATAGGCAATTCGGATGCTCGATGCCGACTGCGTCAGCGAAGGCGAGAGTCCCACCTTGAACGTGATCACGTGCTGCGTATTAAAGCCCGGATTGACCTTCCGCAAATCGCCGATGGTGCGCAGGAGCAGGCCGGCGCCCACCAGCAACGCCAGCGTCAGCGCCATTTGAATCATCACCAGCGCGCTTTGACCGCGAGGATGGGCGCGCGTAGAGCCACGATCTCCCGACTTGAGCGAACCTTGCACATCGGCGCGAGAACTCTTGAGTGCCGGTGCGAGACCGAACGCAATCCCGACCACGAGCGAAATGCCAAACGCAAAAAAAAGGACGGTAAGATTCACGTCGATGCTGTCAGCCCGTGGCAGACTTTGCGGGAACTCTGCGAACATCAACCTGACTCCCAATTTTGCGACAATCAAGCCGAGAATTCCCCCGGTCATGGCGAGAAGCACGCTCTCAGTCAACAACTGCCGTACCATACGCGCACGGCTGGCACCCAGCGCCGAGCGAATGGCGAACTCGCGTCGGCGCGCGGCCGAACGTACCAGCAAGAGGTTCGCAACGTTGGCACAGGCGATCAGCAGAACGATGCCCACGGCTCCCAATAGCAAAAGCAGCGTTCCACCCACATCGCCGACAATCTCCTGCTTCAGCGGTACGATATTGGTCCCCAGGTTTCGATCCACGGCTGGATAAAGACGGTCCAGATTCTCCTGGACGGCGCTCATCTCGCCCGCGGCCTGACCGATGCTCACTCCCGGTTTCAGGCGCGCAATACCGACAATCGCATGGATTGTGCGATCGTCATAGAAGAGTGGCTCGCCCTGCGCTAAAGACGTATACACATCTGCGTCGACAAGGAAACGAAATCCCGGAGGAAGAACTCCGATGATCGTGCATTCCGCGCCGTCCAGACGTATGGACTTGCCAAGAGCCTGCGGGCTCGATGCAAATCGATTTCTCCACAGCCGATCGCTGATGACGACGGCCGACGCCCCGTGTGGCATGTCTTCCGATGGACTGAAGTCATGGCCCATCGCCAGGTTTACGCCCAGGGTTGAGAAAAAACCGGAAGAAATTTCCATGCCATCCAGGTGTTGCGGTGTTCCGGGGCTGGTCAAGTCATAGTTGCGCGATGTGAGCGCGGCCATCTGCTCGAACGAGCGAGCATTACGCTGCCAATCCATAAAGTCAGGGTATGAGGTACTTAAAGTTTTCACGTGCGGACGGCTCTCCCACACCATTACCAGGCGGTTCGGTTCGGAGTAGGGCAGAGGAGCCAGAACGACCCCGTGCACCACGCTAAAGATGGCAGTATTGGCGCCAATGCCAAGGGCCAGAGTTAATACGACGACAATCGCAAATCCAGGGTTTTTCCGCAACGCCCGGACGCCACAGGATGCATCCTGAAACAGTTGCTCAATCCAAATGAAACTCCACACGGCTCGCGTCTCTTCCGTAACCCTGGTCACATTTCCGAGCTTACGCAACGCCGCATAACGGGCTTCCTCCGGCGACATGCCGCGGCCGATGTTGTCCTGCGTCTCAATGTCGATGTGGTCGCGGATGTCCTGATCGAGCTCCTCAAGCATGCGCTTCCGGCGACTCATGATTTCCCTTCGTGCGCCGGAGGCCGGAGAATGCGTCCGATCGCTTCTGCCAGCCTTTCCCACTTGCTGGTCTCGACCGCGAGTTGTCGCCGTCCCGTGGCCGTCAGGCTGTAGAACTTGGCACGGCGATTGTTTTCGGAAGTGCCCACTTCAACCGAAATCCATCCCCGCTTGATCAGCCGATGCAGTGCCGGATAGAGCGACCCCTGTTCAACCTGCAATACGTCGTCGGAGTTGAATTCGATCGCCTTAGCAACAGCGTGGCCGTGTGCCGGCCGCAGCCGCAGCGTTCTGAGAATCAGTAGGTCCAGAGTGCCCTGCAACAGTTCGATCCGTTCATTCTGTTCTTTAGTAGACATTCTAGGTAAGCGTATCGCTGTTCCAGTAGAATGTCAAGGTAAGCCAGAGTCGAGCCCCCCGCCGACAATCCGCCGTTTGCAACTTCTGAACACAACGCGGGGTGGCTAGACTCATCGTCAATCCCCATGTCCTGCGTTGCTGCTTGCGTCCGTCTTTAGCAGGGTCGCTGTTAGGGCTTGGCGGAAGGGGCAACGGTCTTAGCGTCCTGCGAGGTCTTCTGCCCCTCTATTTTGCATTTGTATTCTTTGCCGTCGTCGCGACGTATGTAGAGCCTCCCGCCGTTCACCCGGTAATCCACGGCCTGTCCTAACCCGAATTGTCCTGCCTGAAAAGCGCCGCAGTAGCCAATCAGGTAGACCAGTTCCGTGCTTTTCAATTCGAAAACCGTCACTTTGCGGGAAACGCCTTCAGCATCGGTGCCGACAATGCCTGCCCCCCAGATGTCCGTGCGACTTTCCCAACCCCTGATCGTCCCCTGCTGATAAGTGTGCGGTGTCTTGTCGGAGCCGACTGCAAATGTTGCTAAAAGGACTGCCAAAAGTGCTGTGCGAGCTGTTGTAACCTGACTCATGATGCCTCCTTCGTTTAAGCCGGAATTTCGTTTTAGACTCGACAACTGAGCCAGTGTAAACCTATCGAGGATACCCGCCGAACCGGGCAAATCGGACGTGACTGTTGTAACCAAGGCGTCAGCCCTCAAAACTGCCAAAGGCGGTCCACGAAAGATGGCCCCCCGGAATCCAGCGAGATTGAATTCTCGTCCTCTGATTCAATACAAACGCATGCCGCGGAACAAAAACGGAGGCGGCCTCAGGCGACGCCGCCTCTACGTACTCCCGTGCTGATTGCTGACTAGAAGACGAACTTCCCTTGCAACTCGATTACTCTTGGTGATGCGTCCGCACCCAGACCGGCGCCGTAAATGGTCGTCGGCTGACTGACGGTCTGGGCTGTCCGCGTTTGTGTTTGGGAAAGCAAAGTTCGGATGATTGAAGAGATTAAAGAATCTTGCGCCAATGGAGAACTGCGCGCTCTCCCATTTCGGTATTCCAAAAGCCTTCTCTACGCCGAAATCAGTGTCGAAGTAACCTGGTCCACGGAACTGGTTACGGCGCTGGGTTCCGAAATCATTTGTTGGGTCAGCAAAATTAGCAGCGCTGTAGCAGGGATTGGGCAACCCGTTCACCAACTGTGCAGCGGAGCTACCGCAGTTGATGTTAGGAGAGCCCACGACGTTGGCGAGTACCGCCGTGGTCGTGGCAGGATTTGTACTGCCGAATAAGCTCCCTTGCAGCGTGGCCGTCGCGTTGCTGCTCCAGATCGAGTACGGGAATCCCGTGTGTTTGAAGATCGTTCCGGAGAACGTCCAGCCCTTCACTAGAGCATCCGGACCCCGACTCGTCAGATGACGGAAGGCGTTGCTCCAAACATAGTTCATGACGAACGACTGACGGACATCGTAGTCGGCATTGCCATAGTTAAGCTGCGCGATATTGAATGGATTTAAGGGCGTGACAACATCAACATTGCCGTTGGCGTTCACGCCGAATGGGTTCAGGGAGCTATTAGAGATTTCATCCAGAGCATGGCTATACGTACACTAAAAGACATTCGTACAAATAGCGCTGACAGATAGCGACGTTGACGCCCAATGTTCTGATTCGCAGAATTGGGATCCGGCGCTGAATGGTTGTGGTTCTTAGCAGAAGCCGTGTTTTCCAAAACCGTTGAGCACGACGGCGAAGGCAGAGAGGGCCGAACGAAATGTCGACGGCCAGCCCCCGACTCTGCTAGAGAAGAAGATGTGGCGCCCGAACCCGCGTGTCATGGAGTTCCTTCGCTGCTTCTGAACCGAAAGTTATGTGGCGCTTGGGCTGGCCGAACAGCGCGGGTCCATGTGCATCCCCAGGCGAGCGCCATATAAATCTCTCCGCCACGTAAGTGGGCGGCTTCGGCGATGAAGTTTTGCAGATCCGTCGAGGCCGATCGTCCGACTCGGGGCAAGAACTCGCTGCAGTTAAGCGGGTCGACCATCCCGGACCGCAACCCAAGTCACACGCTACGCGTGGTCGCACGACCGGCCTTCGCCGAAGGAGCGTAATGGTTTCCGGCTCGTAAAGATCGGCGAGTTTCCGGAGCCGAACACTCGCGAGATTGGTATCACCAAACGTGTAATGGTTCTGTTGCAGCTCGATATCCTTATTTTCTCGCAGCGCTCTCTGTCTGTAGCGCAGGTTCAGCCGTTCCGGCCTCAGTGAGAACTGCTCCTGCAACAAGTCCAGACGGCACTTACTAGACGACACCACGCCCGCTGCCAAGATATAGTAGGGTTGCGGTCGGTCCATGCTATGATTCCCCAAAATATATGAATACACGCTCGATTCGGTGGATGCTAGAGAGGCACAAGCCTTTGCATGAGGTCCGGCGTCTGCTGATTGATTCAGTTAATGGTCTTGGTCGAACGACGTTGAGCCAGCTAATAGGAACCGACCATAAAGATATCGACACGGGCACGCAGTTCGAGATGGAGGAACGAGCAGACAACTTGGCGCAGACGTGGCTGAAGGAAGGATTCGAGTCGCCGACCGAAAATAGTCCACCACCCTATGAATCGCTCGAAGCCGTGATCAAAATATCCATCATAATGGGACACAACCAACTATCCATTCCCACTAGCTTAAACCCAATTCGTGCGGTTCCACTCGCGCAGTGGCATCGGTTGGTTCCGAAAAATAATGGTTCTTACGAGTATGCATTCGATGAATGTTTATATTTATGCTCAGGGGGCGTTGCCGCCTAACCATAACTTTGCCGTGCCTACGGATGTGAAGGAATGGCCAGCCTTTCTGGCAAAAGTCAAATCGCTCCGCGAGGCAGTAGGACCATCCGGCAAGTTTCTTTTGTTGTGACTGGCGGCCTATATCATCCGTTGCGTTAGGATATTCAATCAAAATCCTGATGGTCACTCCGGCAGTTCGGTGCGGTCCGGGTGTTTCTTGTCGCGCTCGTGCTCTTCGGCCAGGACCTTTCGAGCCAACCCGCTTGTTTTTCGGCAACCCTCTTATCTGCTAATGCCGGATCATGACTAATGAGAAATTCCTCGCCACAACCGTCACAACGTAGACTCCCCATTTCCCGGAATCCTACTGACTTCTCTCGGCTCTGACCCTTCTTTGTTGCCACTGCTTTCATCTACTGAGCCTCTCCGACCGATGACAAACTCAATGGCATCATTCCAATCCTATACAATATTCCCGCTGTTTAAATAGAGGGGGGAACAATGGGAAACCTAAGCAGTGCGCTCCAGCAACTTCGAGAAGAGCGCAAGCGAGCACAGTCACATGTGGAGAAGTTAGATACTGCGATTTCAGTGATTGAGTCGTTAAACGGTTCGGCAGTCGGCACCTGCACTTCCTGCAATCGTGAGTTCAAAGTTTCCATGACCGCGATGAAGAGGGTTGCAGACGCGCGAGAAAACCTTCGCGTCCCACTACGCTGCGTAAATCCAACGCTGAACATTTACCCAGACACCGCCGCGCCTTTCCTCAAACCGGGTCACCTTGCCTGCTAGGGAGATTGTTTGTCCATCCGGGCAATGACGAACGGTGAAGGGGGTAGACTGTGGGGAATCGTTCGACTCTGCTTCGAAATCAATCCGGCACTCCACATCACAGGAACTGCAATGGAAAAACTCTGTTCCCTTCATGGTTCATTGTAGCTCGTCAGCACCAACGTTTCCCGCTTTACGACTGGGTTGAAGGCTGGAATCTTCGCGTCACTAGGTCAGGCAGTTGTTCTTCCAGTCTCCGCGCCAGCCACGCTTGCAATTCGGAGCTAAGGTCGGAGGGCAGGAATAGAAACGATAGGCCGGACTGGCCGCTGTCGTTAGTCCAACACACCTTGCACTCCGCCTTGATAGCGAGTTGAGGGTTAGTCAGGGTGAACTGCATGGTCACCTCAGCGCCGGGTACCAGCGGAGTTGACCCACTGAATGCAACGCAGCGTTCGCTGACGTTCACCGTCTCTCCGAAGATTTCTAATTCCCCTTTCTTGCTGACGGCTGCCGGAACGGAAATGGGATATCGGAAGTAACGACGACGCTCTCGCACAATCATTCCGTAGGCGGCTTGGAGGGTATTGCGGAGTGAATCGAAAGTTAGGGGTCTTTCCAGTGCAAAACTCGAACCTGCTTTCAGGGCATATGCGGTCTCGACGCTGCTACTCGTGATTGCGAATGCGACCGCAGTTCGGTTCGAGGCTGTACCGAGTAGTTGTTCGAGGAAAAGTGTCGCTTGATTACCGAGCGAAAAATCAATGACGGCGACTTCAAGTTTGTTATGGTTCACCCGGTCCATCGCATCGGAGACTTTGTTGCGAACCTCAACGGATAACGCCAGTTCTTGCAAAGCCTCGCCAAGTTGGCGTGTAGCTACCGCGTCTTCGGAGACGATGAGAGCGGTGCCGATGACTTTCGCGGTAGACGTGTCGGTCATTAGGGCTCCTTCGTTATGCGGACTTGCGCCCGTCCGACTTGCGATGTTCTTCTTCTGTTTGGGAAGTGTTGTAGGCCGCTGCTTCCAGCAGGCGTTTGAGTTTGCGAATCTGGCCAGTGTGAAAAAGTGTGCTGGCTAGCGATCCGGCTCCAGCACCGAGCAAGAAGACACCAAAGGCGATCCAACGATCCATGGCACAGGTCTCCAGTGATTGTTTTCGTCTGGCATGAGCCCCCTCCGCCTAGAAAACACCATGACACGCCTCAGGCCTGAATCGGTCGTACCCGACATGCTACCCGCGTTTCCACCGTGTCGAAGGTGCGTCCTTGCTCTTTTACGAAATACGAACAACCTTTGCATTCGGGCCGTGATTCCGTTCCTATACAATGTTGCCCTCTGGTAATACCGAGGGGGGGTGGCACGACGCGACACATCATAGACATGTATTGCCTTGAACAAATCCTCCCCGTTCTTCAAGGGACGCGAAACCAGAATCCTTGCCCCGAATCGCGCTCTCTTCTGCCCTCTTTCCTGCGAGTCCGAAATGAACAGCCGCCCTACCCATCCGCCTGTTACGAAAACGGAACAACATTTCCGGGTATAAAAGAAATAGCGTGGCGACGACTCTAGCCTTGTTTTCGACGACGGAGGAGAACGAGGTTTTGACAAGCAAGACAGGTCGAATAGGCCGTGGCTGATACACGTCGGCACGCTAGGTTCAAATTGGAAGTGGATCTTACGGCCCGATCTACAAGACTAGGCCCGATTCCGGATTTCTCAATAGAAATAAGCGAATCTGGAATGTCTGCCACATTGCCCCATCGAGTTGCGGGTCGGAGAAACAGTGGAGTTGCACATCTAATCTCCCGTTTAGGTCAGTGAACGTGCAGGCCGTCGTACGAAATAGAAACGCCTTCCGCCATGGGTTCGAGTTCTTGGAAAATAATGCGGCGCGACAACTGTTTGAGGGATATTTGCACTGAGAAGGCGTTCTCGTCGGGATGAGTTTGTGGCGAACTATTGGATTGTTGATCCCAAGAATCGAATCGTGATTGCGAAGTTCGGCGGAAACCTGACGGTGGCCGACGCTGCGCGATTTGCTGCTGATATTCGCAATAATCCAGCCTTCGATCCAAGCTTCTCCGAGTTGTCTGATCTGACCGAGGTTGAGAACCCACAGATCGACTACGCATCAGCCGTTACAATCGCACGTTATATCGATCCGTTTTCACACGAAGCTAGACGTGCAATCGTCGCACCAAGGCGTTCGGTGTACGAGGTCGCCCGGATGTATCAGCTCATACGGAACGACGAGAACATCTTCCTGTTCAAGACCATTGACGAGGCAAGGGATTGGCTTGGCCTGTGAAACCTGTTTATCTGTACTTCCATTTCGTAATTTGAATCGCGCGAAAAGTGCCGAGGGCCGCGTGTCAAACAAGGAGCCTTTAGGCGGCTTGGGATTCCCCGCCAATAAGTGAGTAATTTTTGGCTAGGAAAGCCATCCGGACTCGGATTTCTTCATGGTCTTCCCGCATGACCGCTCGTAAAACGGCGAGGAGTTCGGCGGACTTCTGCGCGTCCTTCTCACGGGTTATCGTCTTGCAAAGGTTGCGCACCAAATCGACGTTGTACATGACACGCCCCGAATGAGCCCAGTTTCCAATAAGCCTCAGGTTGAAGGGAATACAGCGAACACTGTATGGTATCGAACACAACGGGCGCGGGGCGATGCTTAGAGGCAAACTGCCGCCATCTCCCGGAATCTAAAACCAACGAACGCCGCAGCAACGCGTTTAAATCCCGTTGATGATAACGGTGCAGTCCCAATGCCTCCACCCTGTCCGCGAGGATGCTCAAGCTCGATTGCAATGTCAAAGCGTGAACCATGGCCAGTCGTAGCCTAGAGGAGTTGCGCGATGAACTCAATCGCCTCATGTTGGAGCACATTGAGAGCATGAAAGCAGAGACGTTTCTTGGAAGACTCGACGAAGAGGCTTTGCGCCAGCAAGCAGAACGGCTGAAACGCATTCGGGAAGTCTCTGCCGAACTTCTGTTAGCTTTGAGACGAAGTGCGGCGTAGCTTTTTTGTCGTGCTCCCAATCTGTTGGAAAGGAAAAAACGGATGACGGAAAAGCCAAATGTGACCTTGCCCGGAAAAGTTGAGAAAATCATCGAGTCAACGCGTCCAAGCGAACCGGAGAAGGCGGAGATATTCATCGAGGGGGCTGACCCCCTGTATCAGGAAATCCGCATTGAGAACTCCCTGACGGATGAAAACGGCGATGAGGTAAGCCTCAAAAAGGGTGCCGACGTGGACGTTACCGTTGAAGCAGAAAAGAACGCGACAACCCCCAAAAGTGATAAGAAAAAGTGATTGTGAGCGGGCCACGGGGAGACCGCCTCCTACTCCAAATAGATGAATAAACTGTCATACTCTTGCACCTCCGATGAGCGTATACTTGGCGACGCATGAGCTTGGAGTTCCTGCCAACCTCCCCCACGCTGACCCGCATCCTCTGGACGGCTCCTGAGATGCGGGTCTTTCACCGTTTAGAGACAATGGCCCCCCCGCATTAGGGTCAATAGTCTAAATGTGTTCACTATAGCTCAGTTTTCTTGAGGCCCCGCGTGGGATACTGAGTAGGAGGTAATCCTAATGTCGATGCGAGCGAGCGGACAAACTGATAGACCTGCTAACAATCTTCCCTGCGGACGCAATTGTAACTGGCCACGTGAATGGGTTTGTTGTGACGAACCACGACCGGCACGGGAGAAGTCATTGTCCTGAACCAGACCTTGACTGCGGCAGACCCCGCTGAGACAAGCAGCAGCCTAAGGCCCAGAACTGCGGCATGAAATGCGTACGACAAACAGAATGTTCACTGCGAGACAAATATTTGGTTGTGCCCTGCCCTACCTGCGGCTCGAAGAGGAATGAGCCTTGTGAACTGCCAAGCGGGCGGCTTCGCATAGAACCGCACCGAGAGCGGCAGTGGGCGGCATCCGACAAACGCATATGCGATGAGGCAAGCCGCTCTTTAGATTCAAAGGAAAAACAAAAATAGGCTCACTTTAACGGGCGTTGTATTTTGTGAAGTTCATCCAAGAGGGCGCGACGAACTTTTGCTGCTTTTCGAATACCAGTAGCGACACGGCTCACGTACGAAGGGTCCACGCCTAGCTGTTCGGCCACGCGACGATAGACTCCGGCATGCTTCCTGTGCGCCTTGAGCAGAGCTTTCTCATATTCGGTCGTTGATAGCATCCGCCAAAGTGTACTCTCGCCAGCATCCTCAGTCACCAACAATGACAACTAGGGAGACTCTGATTAAGTGCTACCTTTCCACAGGGAGTAGAGATAAAGTCGAGCCAGCATGGACACTCTCAGCAAGCAGAGGACACTGGCGATGATGGGATTCGAGCGGTACAGATGGAACAGGTGGTGCCGTGGGCGGAGTTGTGCAGGCTGATCGAGCGGCACTATCCCAAGCCGGGCAAGGGGCGACGGCCGAAAGAACTGGAAAAGATGCTGCGGATTTATTTTCTGCAGCAGTGGTTCAATCTGGCGGACCCGGCGGTGGAAGAGGCTTTGTACGACTCGGCGACCCTGCGGCAGTTCGTGGGGATTGACCTGGGAGCCGAGCCAGTGCCGGATGAGACGACGGTGTGCAAGTTCCGTCATTTGTTGGAAGAGCACAACCTGGGAGAAGAAATTCTGGGGAGGGTGAACCTGCATTTGCAAGCCCAGGGGGTGCGCATCACAACGGGCACGATTGTGGACGCGACCCTGATTCACGCCCCTTCCTCGACCAAAAACCGCGAGCAGAGCCGGGACCCAGAGATGCACCAGGCGAAGAAGGGAAAGAACTGGTACTTCGGGATGAAAGCGCACGTGGGGGTGGACAGCAAGACCAAGATCATCCACACGGCGGTGGTGACGGCGGCCAATGTTTCCGATGTGGCGATGTTGCCGGACCTGCTGCATGGTGAAGAAACGCGGGTGTGGGGCGACGGAGCGTATCAGGGGCAAACTGAGGTGATCCGCGAGTGCGCGCCACGAGCACGGGATTTCACCCAGCGGCGCTGTCGCTACAAGGGCCAGATCGTGGATGAAGTGGCGTGGGCGAAGAACCGGACAAAGTCGAAGGTGCGGGCGCGGGTGGAGCACGTGTTTCAAGTGATGAAGCTGAAGTTCGGATTCGTGAAAGTACGCTATCGCGGGCTGAAGAAGAACGCGCACCGGCTGTTCGTTACCTGTGCGCTGGTGAATCTGTTTGTGAGCCGCAGAAAACTGCTGGCCGTAGCGTA
>Ga0307474_10000906_pt1 | contig 21368 bp, 23 predicted proteins | sample atmos_gasesECM1C_2_FD_203312 | JGI IMG/M metagenome (GOLD analysis project Ga0307474, IMG submission 203312) | Hardwood forest soil microbial communities from Morgan-Monroe State Forest, Indiana, United States - atmos_gasesECM1C_05 | ecosystem: Environmental > Terrestrial > Soil > Temperate... | reverse complement strand
GACGGAGCACCATATCTGATCGCCAGCATGTATCGGCATCTGGCGTATTGGCCGCCATACCTCGCAATCATCCGCACCATGCTCGCGCCCTTGCAGGCGGGTGGAAGCTTGATCGCGTTGACGCGCTCCGCCCGCACCTTGGGTCGCGCGCATGGGAAGATACTTTCTCGTCGACTTGAACCAGCCCGGCCACCTCCGACATTGCAAGACGCCCTTGCCTCATGCCGGCTGTTTGTCGAACATCCGATCGCCCGAATGACGGGAATCTGCGCCATCATCCGCAATGCCACCGCAGAAGAGGCTCCGGCGGCGATATCGTGAGGAGGTCACCCGCGCCGCGATCACGATAGGGCTTCCGCCCGGAGGGTCCCGGCATTGACCAGACTGTCTGCCAGATAATGGGCGAGTTCGCTGACGAGGCGGGAATTGCTGCGGCGGCCGAATGAATAGGCGAGTTCAATGGTCGGAAGTTGCGGCAGGCGCAAGCCGTGAGCGACCACGCGCAGCGGCGGTGTGACCAGCGCCCGCGCCAGCACCGTGATCCCCATCCCTTCCACGGCGGCCGATTTCAGGCATTCAAAGCTCGGGCTGACGAAACTGAGATGCCACGGTTGCTTGTGGTCCCTCAGCGCGGCGACGGCACAATTGCGATAGGCGCAACCTTCCGGAAACAGGATGAGCGGAACGGAGTCGGCGGAGTCCGCGGAGTAGTTCGCCCCGCTCACCCATACCAGTTGCTCGCGCAACGCGACGGTGCCGTTCCTTGCGCCGGTCGGCTGCTTGAAAAACGCCAGATCGAATTCGCCGCGGGCGCTGCGCTTCATCAAATTTTCCGACTGGTTGGCTTCGACTTCTAGCCCCACCATCGGATGGCTGTTCTTGAACCGCGCCAGCCATGAGGTGAAGTCCCGGCCGAAAAAGTCGAGCGGCACGCCGAGCCGGACAAAGCCGCTCAGCACATCGTCGGACATCGAGGCATAGGCCTCGTCGTTGAGCTGAAGGATGCGGCGCGCATATTGCACGAGCTTGCTGCCCTCCGATGTCAGGTTGATCACGCGGCCTTTGCGCCGGCTCAACAGGCTCTTGCCGACCTGGGCCTCGAGCTTTGCGATCTGCTGACTGACGGTCGACTGCGAACGGCCGATGCTCTCGGCGGCGCGCGAGACGCTCATGGTGTCGGCGACCACCATGAATGAACGAAGGCAGTCGATATCGAAATTCATTGCCCGCTCCATCATCGTCAAACGCGATATTGATCATCATGATTATTCATTTTGTCACTTCAAATTTTGCGGATAAGCAAACCGGGCCCGGAACAGGCGCTTTGGTGGGCACGCTTCCGGCCAACCCGCCGCTAGTGTGGTGGTTCAGAAGTTCTCTTCATTTCGCCGCGAATCCGTCGAGAGAACTTCTGAACCGAAACCACACTAGAATCATAGGTTTCTAGTGTCCTTTCGAATCCGAATTTCGCGAAAGAGGCCGCCGCGAAATGTGGCGAACTTCGGATTCGGGACACTAGTAGCGGGGTCAAATCAAGCATCGAGGGAGGGAACCATGGCTCGCAACGGGGCATCGCCTGAGGCTGCACACGCCTCGGTCAAGCGGCTGATCGCCGAAAAGCTCAGGTTTCTGGTGCCGATGACGATCATCTTCATGGTCGGATATATCGGCCTGACCGCGCTTGCCGGCTTCGCGAAGGATTTGATGGGAACGAAGGTGGTCGGCTCGGTCAATCTCGGCTTCACGTTGATCGCATTCAACTACCTGCTGTCGTGGCTGCTGGCGATCGTCTACGGGCGCATCGCCGCGGACAGGTTCGACCCGCTTGCGGCGAAGGCCGCAAGCGAAACCATCGATCGGGGATGATGAAATGAACCTCACGCTCGGCATTTTTGTCGTCATCCTTCTGATCACCCTTGGCATTACCTATTGGGCGGCAAAACGTACCTCGACGACGGCCGACTTCTACGCCGTCGATAGCCAATTGACCGCCGCACAGAACGGTTTCGCGCTCGCCGGTGACTGGTGCAGCGCCGCTGCCTTTCTCGGCTTCACCGGATTGACGGCGCTCTACGGGATGGACGGCGCGTTTTATGCGCTCGGGCCGTTGGTGGCGTTCTGCACCGTGCTATTCCTGATCGCCGAGCCGATGCGAAATACCGGAAAGTATACGCTCGGCGATATCATCCGCAGCCGCATGCAGACGCGGACCTCGCTTCTGGCGGCCATCGCCGGAACCGTGGTCGTCAACTTCGCCTATCTGATGCCGCAAATGGCCGGCGCGGGGGTGCTGGTGCGCCTGCTCACCGGAATCTCCTACGACTGGGCGGTGATCTTTGTCGGCGTCAGCATGATCGTCTATGTCGCCTTCGGCGGCATGCTGGCGACGACCTGGGTTCAGATCGTCAAGGCCGTGCTGATGCTGAGCGCCGGCGCGATCATTCTGGTCATGATCCTGTCGATGATCCATTTCAATCCGCTGACGTTGTTTGCGGACGCCGAGCAGAAATACGGCGTAAAATACCTGTTGCCTGGCAACTACCTGAAGAACCCGTTCGATCAGATATCGCTCGGACTGGGTTACACGCTGGGCCTTGCCGGATTGCCGCACGTCATGACGCGCTTCTACACCGTCCCGGACGCCAAGACCGCGCGACGCTCGGTGGTGTGGGTGATGTTTCTGGCCGGCGCCTTTTTCGCAGGTACAACCCTGTTTGGGCTCGCCGCTGCGAATCTCGTCGGACAGGACGTCCTACGCGCGGCCGACAAGGGCGGCAATCTGACGCTCCCGCTTCTGGCGCAATATCTCGGCGGCGGCAAAGGCAGCCTCGGCGGCGACCTCATGCTCGGCTTTGTCGCTGCTGTCGCGGTAGCGACCATTCTCGCAGTGGTTTCCGCGCTGACGCTCTCGACCTCAGGTGCGATCGCGCACGACTTCTACGTCAACTGGGTCAAAGGTGGCCGGGTGGAGGGCCGGCAGGAGGTCTGGTTGGCCCGCGTGACCGCGGTCGTGATCGGCGTGCTGGCGATTGCACTCGGCATTCTCGCACAAGGCGTCAACGTCGCGGTGCTCGTCATTCTGGCGATCTGCGTCGCCGCCAGCGCCAACTTTCCAGTACTGATCCTTTCGCTGTTCTGGCGGCGATTCAACACCGGCGGCGTGGTTGGCGGAATGGCGGTTGGGCTGGTATCTTCGGTGGTACTGGCGATGATCGGCCCGGCGATGCGCGGCGCCGACGCGTTATGGCCCCTGGTCAATCCGACCGTGGTATCGTTGCCGCTGGGCTTTTTGGGTGCCGTCCTCGGGACCTTGATGTGGGGACGCGACGCCGAAAACGAGCAGCGTTTTGACGCATTCCTCTTGCAGGTCCATACCGGGGTCGCATCAAAATAGATGCGCCTCCGCGGTGATGCCAATTCATTCTGTTTGTTAACGAGTGAGAATTTCCCGTGACGATCCAAGCTGTTGTGTTCGATGCCTATGGCACGCTCTATGACATCCAGTCGGTGGCCGCCATCACCGAGGAGGCATTTCCCGGATATGGCGAGATCATCACCCAGATCTGGCGCATCAAGCAACTCGAATACACCTGGTTTCGCTCGCTGATGCGCCGCTACGAGGATTTCTCGGTCATCACCAGGGATTCGCTTGCCTATACCATCCGACTGCTCGGGTTGACGCATGACGAGGCAACCTTCGAGCGCATCATGGACAAATATCTTCACCTCGACCTCTATCCGGATGCGAAGACCACGCTTGAGACGCTGAGAGGCCGCAAGCTCGCGATTCTTTCCAATGGCTCGAGCGGCATGCTCGACACGCTGGTGCACAACACTGGGCTCGACCGCATTCTGGACGCCACCATAAGCGTCGATGCGAAAAAAATATTCAAGCCCTCGCCAGACACCTATACCTTGATCGAAGCAAGGCTCGACGTGCGTCCCGCCGAGGTATTGTTCGTCTCGTCGAACCCGTGGGATGCTTGTGGAGCGAAAGCCTTTGGACTAAATGTCGCCTGGATCGAGCGGGTGACCCCCGAAGCCATGGCGCTGGCCTGCGTCAAAAGCGACGTCGTTCCACCGCTCACGATGTTCAAGGCGCTCCGCACGCAAATGGACGAACTTGGCGTCAAACCGGATTATCGTATTCACGCGCTCTCCGAATTGCCCGACCTTATTGCCCGTTCATGAGCCTTGAATCCGTCCGCGCGTTTTTCGCCGAGAAAGCTCCCGATATCGCCGTGATCGAATCGCCGAAGAGTTCGGCGACTGTGGCGCTGGCCGCGGAAGCCTACGGCGTCGAGCCGGCGAGAATCGCCAAGACGCTGAGCTTGAGGATCGGCGATCAGGTGATTCTGATCGTCGCCAGCGGCACCTCGCGGATGGACAACAAGAAGGTCAAGGCGCGTTTCGGCGGCAAGCCGAAAATGCTGGGACTCGACGAGATCGCCGACATCACCGGGCATGAAGTCGGCGGTGTCTGTCCGTTCGGACTAAAGGCGCCATTGCCGGTTTATTGCGACGTCTCGCTAAAGGAATTCGACGAGGTGGTGCCGGCGGCGGGCTCGATCCACAGCGCTGTGCGGATCGCGCCGTCGCGGATGGCGGAATTGGTCGCCGCCGAATGGGTCGACGTCTGCGAATAGCAGAACGTTCTTTTGCATCATCTCATCCCGCGGCCTAAGGACGCGCATGCCTTGGTCAATATTGATAGTTGCGCCGAGCCGGCGGCGTCACTGGCGCTGGCGGAGTCGGCGGCGGATTGACGGTGCTGTTGCTTGATTCAAACACCGCGCGGCACGGTGCACTGAGCACCGGCGTGTTTTGCCGCAAACAGGCAACGATCCTGTTCACGTCCGGTATTTGTGCCCCACACAGCCGAAATACATCGGGCGTGCAGGCCATCTGCTGCTCCATGGTTCCGCGATACTCCTGTGGGAAGACGGAAGTTCCACTCGCGGCGAGGATCGCGATCGAAACCACAAAGCTCAGGATAACCCGGTGCTCTCGCATGCCCGATATTCCTTCGATTGACATGCTCTTCAACCGGGTGAACCGGTTGAAGGCAACTAATCAAAGCAATGAGGCCGAGCGATGGTTCTCCTCGAACAACAAAATGTGAGAGGCGCCAGTGTTCCGATACGATTGTGCGGCCCCCGTTTGCGAATTTTGGAATCGACTAGGACGCGGCCGGTCGCGCCTGCCACCACAGGCTCAGGATGGTCCGCCGGGTGTCAATCTGACCAACAGCCGCGCTGCTGCCGTTTAAGCCACGCGGCACCCGCACTACCGAATCTGCATCCCCCGCTACTTCGAGTTCGCGCCAAGAGCCCGCCTGCCATATGCCCTTACCAGGCAAGCAGTTCAGGCAGGCTCTTGTCGAGAACTTCACCAAGAAGTTTCCGCGTCGCCTCGCGCATCACCGGCGTGTTGGCGGCCTCGGGCGGCTCGGGCCACCAAGAGTCATCGAGATTCTTTGGCCGGCGGCCCTGACAGAGCATTGTTACCGCTAAGTGACCCGGCTCCGCTCTTGAGCACTGCGAAGGTCTGGCCGTCGTGGACATGGATGCGCACCACGGCATGGAGTCGCGTCGTGCTGAGAATCGGGCGTCTGCTGTTGACGATGCCGAGGCCAAAGATCGACTGATTTCCGACATACTGGCTAACGGCCCTCGTCACGACGACATAGCGCTCGCATTGTGTTTGCGCCGCGGCCTGCCGAACAATGGCTGGCGCCTTCGTGTCGACGTTCTGGAACATCCCGATCCCGGGAACGTAGCCATCGAAGGCGCCTTTGCTGTGTGCGATCCTGCGCACGGCAACGCTGGGCCCGGCGGCAGCGCGCACGCGCTCGACGACGAGATCATCGAGCCCCCAATTATCAACGGTGATCTCCTTGAACTCGTTTCCGAACACCGTGATCCCGATCTTCTTGACCCCAAAGCGGTCACCGAGAAGCGGGAACACACGTATGCAACGCCCGTTTGCGGCTGGCGTCGCGACCACCGCGGTCGGCGGCGTCGGCTTCTTGGCGGCAGGCTTAGACTTCGCTGCCGCGGGCGGCTGGATCGTCTGGGCTTGCGCCGAATGAACGAGGCTCAGGGCAAGCAGCAACACGGCGATGCGTGCCATCAAAACTCCGGAATCGGTCGTGGCGGGGAATGGCGTCAAATACGAAGGTACTTCCGTATAGACAGCGCCGAATGTATCGACAAGACCATACATCTTATAGATGTGGTCCGTTCCACGGCCAGCCTCAGCGCTTCCCTCTTGCAAAATGCTTCGCGAGAAAATCCGCCAGTACCTCGACGCGCGCAGGACGCGGACCGCCGGGCGGCGTCACCAGATGTACCGCGCCTTCCGCCTGCTTCCAGCCTTTGAGGATCACTTCTATTTCGCCCGATTCGATTGCGTCATTGACAATGAAATCCGGCAGATCTGCAATGCCGAGTCCGGCAATCACGGCCGGCAACAACGCTTCGCCATTGTTGACGCGCAACTGGCCCGCGGGCCGCACGCTCGCCTGCTCTCCGGCCGCATTGCTGTAGTGCCAAACATCGGGCGTGGTCGTGTAGGCGTAGCCAAAGCACCTGTGTTGCGCGAGCTGCATCGGATGCGTCGGTCGGCCGTGGCGCTTGAGATAGGACGGCGCCGCAACGGTGTAACGCGCGACCGCGCATAGCCTGCGCGCAATCAGCGACGAATCCGGCAGCCGCGCGATCCGCAAACCTGCATCGAAGCCGTCGCCGATCAAATCCACCATGGCGTCACTGAGGTGCAGATCGATGGAAACGTCAGGATAATCTCGCAGAAATTCCGGCAGGATCGGCGCCACCGATTTCACGCCAAACGTCATTGGCACCGCGAGGCGAACAAGGCCGCGCGGTGACACCGATTGCGCCAGCGCTTCGTTCTCCGCGGCTTCGCCATCGGCGAGCAGGCGTTGGGCGCGCGCGGACAATTTCTGGCCGGCATCGGTCAAAGCGAGCCTCCGCGACGTGCGATTGAAGAGCCGCGCACCGAGCCGTTTCTCCAACCGGCCCACGGCCTTCGAAACCGTTGCCTTGGACAACGTCAATTCGCTGGCCGCTGCCTTAAATGACCGCAATTCCACGACTTTTGCGAAAATCGCGAGGCCTTCGAAATCGGGAAGCTTTGCCATCTGGATGCTCCGCAAGTGCGATAAAAGGAAACAATGAGTTTCCATTGTTTCTATTTATGCACGATAGGTTAATGCATATCCAGATGGTCAATCAGTACTTCAAGGAGTTTCCCATGATCGAACTCAGACCTTTCGACAAGCTCGGGGCGGCCGACCACGGCTGGCTGAAGGCCAAGCATCACTTTTCATTCGGCAGTCACTACGATCCCGACAATATCGGCCACGGCGCGTTGCGCGTGTGGAATGACGACGAGATCGCGCCGAACACCGGCTTTCCCGCGCATCCGCACGCCAACATGGAAATCATCACTTACGTCCGCGAAGGCGCCATTACCCACCAGGACAGTCTCGGCAACAAGGGCCGCACCGAAGCAGGCGACGTCCAGGTGATGAGTGCCGGTACCGGCATTCGTCACTCCGAATACAATCTGGAGCCGAAGCTGACCAGGATCTTCCAGATCTGGATTGAACCGACAAAGCCAGGCGGTCAGCCGACCTGGGGCTCCAAGCCGTTCCCGAAGGCCAACCGCTCCGGCAATTTCGCCATCATCGCCAGCGGATTTGCCGGCGACAAGGATGCTCTGCCGATCCGTGCCGACGCGCGGGTTCTTGCAACCACGCTGAAAGCCGGCGAAAGCGCGCAATACAAGCCCGGCAAAGCACGCCATCTCTATCTGGTTCCGGCGGCGGGCAAGGTCGAGGTCAACGGCATCAGCGTCAACGCGCGCGACGGCGTCGCGATCCGCGACGAAGCCGCGCTGAAGATCACCGCACTGGAAAATTCCGAACTGGTGCTGGTGGACGTTGCGTAAGAACCCGCGGCGCCTCAAACCACAAGAGCATGATGCGCGGGGTATTGCCGCCGCGCATCCGATCTTCGGTGAAAAAAATCCCAATCGGTGAATTGCCGGTCGCACCCGGCGGTTTGCGCGGCAAAGTCAACTTCATTTCAAGTTCATTTCAAGGAGACAACCATGGCAAAAGTTCTCGTTCTCTATTATTCCGCCTACGGCCACATCGAGGCCATGGCGAACGCGGTGGCGCAAGGTGCCCGCGAAGCCGGCGCTTCGGTCGACATCAAACGCGTCCCTGAGCTTGTGCCGCCGGAGGTCGCGAAGGCATCATACTACAAGCTTGATCAGCAAGCCCCGATCGCGAAAATCGACGATCTCACCAACTATGACGCCATCATCGTCGGCACCGGCACCCGCTTCGGCCGCATGTCGTCCCAGATGGCGAATTTCCTCGATCAGGCTGGCGGCCTATGGATGAAGGGAGCGCTGCACGGCAAGGTCGGCGGAGCCTTCACTTCGACCGCGACCCAGCATGGCGGTCAGGAAACCACTCTGTTTTCCATTATCACCAATCTGCTGCATTTCGGCATGACTGTGGTTGGCCTCAACTACGGCTTTGCAGGCCAGATGAAGCTCGACGAAATCACGGGCGGCGCGCCCTATGGCGCGACCACGATCACCGGCGGCGACGGCAGCCGTCAGCCCTCCGAAAACGAATTGGCCGGCGCGCGCTATCAAGGCCGCGTGATCGCCGAGACCGCAAGGAAATTGCATGGCTGATCCGACGTGAGCGGTATTCCCTTGATGGGAAGCAGCCCTATCTGGCTTGGCAATCGAAGGATTGACGGACCAGGTGCAGAGAACGGGCAAGATGATCGAACTGCTCTTCATCTACCAACTGGCGCGCAAGCCGCTGCAGGCGGCTGCGCGACGCTGGTGGTGCCGAAATCTGTTCCGCGTGTCGCGGGGACGGCGCCGATGCGCGGAATGCGCGAATTCGTGACGTGTCAACGTTCGAGAGGCCGGCCATTTTTTGCGGAAGCGGTTGTTTGCGTTCGCGGCCTCCCATCACTGCAATTATGCGATACACTGCGCCAGACGAGGTCGCGTCCGACGGACCCGAATGCCGACCGCAACGTCATGGTGATGATGCATGAGCAGCTTGCTGCCAAATCCTTGGCCGGAATTGCCCACCTCGGCGTGGCGTGAGACCTGTGCCACGTTGCATCTCTGGACCCAGATCGTCGGCAAGATTCGTCTGGCGCGCACGCCCTGGCTCAATCACTCCTGGCACGTCGCCCTTTATGTCACGACTTCCGGTCTGACGACCTCCCCGATCCCCGATGGCAGGCGTACCTTCCAGATCGATTTTGATTTCATCAATCATGAGTTGAGAATTTCAACCAGCGACGGCGCGACGCGGCGCGTCATGCTCGCCGGAAATTCCGTTGCCAGCTTCTACACCGCCGTATTGACCGCGCTGGCAGAGCTCGACATTCACATCGCCATCGATGAGATGCCGAACGAGCTGCCCGACCCCATCCGATTTTCGCAGGATGAGCGGCATGCATCCTACGATCCGGACGCGGTCGGACGTTTTCTGCAGATCCTTGTCAATGCCGACCGCGTGTTCAAGCAATTCCGCACCGGCTTCCTCGGCAAGGCTAGCCCGGTGCATTTCTTCTGGGGCAGTTTCGATCTGGCCGTCACCCGTTTCTCGGGCCGTCGCGCGCCGCGTCATCCCGGCGGTGTGCCCAATTTATCGGACGCGGTCGCATGCGAGGCCTATTCGCACGAGGTCAGCAGCGCCGGCTTTTGGCCAGGCTCCGGCGTAATCGACTATCCCGCATTCTATTCCTACGCCTATCCCGAGCCGCCCGGTTTCCGTTCCACGCGCATCAGGCCCGAGGCTGCATTTTTCAGCGAGGCTTTGGGCGAATTTATCCTGCCCTATGACGCCGTCCGCACCGCGTCAGATCCGGATCAGGCGCTGCTGGCGTTCTTGCAGAGTAGCTATGAGGCTGCGGCTAATGCCGCCAAATGGGATCGCGACGCGCTGGAATGCGCGCCCGGCAAACCGGGCGTGGTGCGGGAGATCTAGTTTTCTTCGTGCGGAGAACCGCAGCCTTTCTATGCACCGCGAAGGGTGCAAAAATCCAACGCAATCTCGGCCGACGCACGGCTCTCGATATCAAAACAAGCCGCGAGGCGTTGGAATCCGACGTTAGGTCGGCAATCATTTCACGCCTTCATTTCCTCACGTGAGAACTCGCTCCTCACGCATGCAACCCCGCCCCTTGCACCGCGCAAGCGAGACCGGCTAGTGTCCCGGATCACTACGCGGGCATTCGAATCCGCTGGAATTTCGACGGAGGAAATGATGAAGGGCACCAACCGGTTCTGGCAATATCTTTTGATGCCGATGTCGCTCGCCGGCATGTTGAGCATTGGCTCGGCGGCCGAGCTAAATCCGGCCGCGATTAGCTACAAATTGCCGGATCAGATTCCATGGAGCGCGGTCGATCCGCGCGGTGCGCAAAATGCCGTTGTGGTGGGCGACCCGAACAAGACCGGCTTTTACATGGTTTACACCAAGTGGACCAAGGGGAACCACTTCAGCCGGCCGCACTTCCACCCGAATGATCGCTACATCGTGGTGTTGCAGGGGACATGGTGGGTAGGCACGGGGCCAGAATTCGATCCGGCCAAAACAACGCCGATGCCGGCGGGAAGCTTTGTCACCCATTTCGCCAAAGAAGTTCACTGGGACGGCGCCAAGGACGAGGACGCCGTGCTCTTGATCATGGGTGAGGGTCCGGCGACCGCGAACCCGTTCATTCCCGCAAGCTCGAAATGATCGAGGCCGCACGCAGGCTTGGCTCGCAATTCGCTCGGAGAACCGCCTGGAGGGTTGATGCATCAGGTTTCGAATGTGCAATTCGAGCGCGCCGTGCACGAGTTCGTCCAATGGCGCGCAGTCGCCGAGCAGGCGAGATCACCGGCCCCGGCATGGTGGTGGGGCACGGCGATCGAGTTGCGCGATGTCGCAAGGCCGATGCTGAGGGAATGGTGCGAGGGCCTGGAACTCGCTGAGGGAGCGACCTACGCCGACGGGGCGCGGGTTTTTCTTCACCTGTTTGCCGATCAGAAATCGCTGCCTTCGGTGGGCGGATTTCCCGGGCCTTCATCGCACCCGAATTCCGGATAAGAACAGGACAATTGCGTGCGCTGGCTCAAGTTCACCGCCAATGGGCAGACGTCCTGGGGAATTGTCGATGGCGATCGCGTGATCAAGGTCAGCGGCGATCCCATGGGCCAGTGGCAACGCACGCCACAAACCTACCCATTCATCAGCGTGAAAATCGAAGTGCCACTCGTTCCGCGCACTTTCTATTGCGTCGGCCTGAATTATCTCAGGCATCTCAAGGAAGCCGCCGACAAGCGCGGCGAGGCGCCCAACGTTCCCGATCGGCCCGAAGTCGGTTACCGCGCCCAAAATGCCCTGATCGCGCACGACGAAAACGTCGTCATTCCTGCCGACGCGACCGAAAAGATTCACTACGAAGGTGAACTGGTCGTCGTCATCGGCAAGAAAGCAAAGCACCTCGGCGAGCGCGATGCGATGGCGTGCGTATTCGGCTACACTATCGGCAATGATGTAAGCGAGCGCACCTGGCAGAAGGCCGACCGCGGATTGTGGCGGTCCAAGAATGCCGACACCTTCAAACCGATGGGACCGTGGATCGAAACCTTCGTCGACCTCGACAGGATGGAAACCGTCGTGCGACTGAACGGCAGGGAGAGCAATCGCTTCCACACCAACGACATGATCTTCGGCATCAAGGAATTCATCGTCGAGATGACGAAATATTTCACATTGTGGCCGGGCGACGTGATCTGGATGGGAACCGACGGCACCTCACCCGACCTGAAAGCGGGCGATGTTGTCGAAATCGAGATCACCGGCGTAGGTACCCTGCGCAACAAATTTGTTGCCGAGACCTTGCCGGATAAAATCGCATGAGCCGCCACTCTACGGCGCATTATTTCCTCGAAGGCCTGGTCGATCTCGGCGTCGAATATATTTTCGCCAATCTGGGCACCGATCACGTGTCCCTGATCGAGGCCTTGGCGAGTTGGGACAAGCAGGGGCGCACGCACCCCGAGGTGATCCTGTGCCCGCACGAAATCGTCGCCGTGCACATGGCCGCGGGCTATGCGCTCGCAACTGGACGCGCGCAAGCCGTGTTCGTGCATGTTGACGCAGGCACCGCGAATGCCTGCATGGCGATCCAGAACCTGTTCCGCTATCGCCTGCCGGTGCTGATGTTTGCCGGGCGCGCGCCATTTACGCTGCACGGCGAATTGCCCGGCTCACGCGACACCTATGTGCACTTCGTGCAAGATCCGTTCGACATTGCCAGCATTGTGAGGCCTTACGTCAAGTGGGAATATTCCCTGCCGTCTGGAATCGTGGTGAAGGAGGCGCTTGCGCGGGCCGGCGCATTTGCCCAGAGCGATCCGCCGGGTCCGGTCTACATGATGCTGCCGCGCGAAACGCTCGCGGAAGAATGGGACGACGCCGACATGCCGGCGTATCTACCTTCGCGCTATGGCAGCGTTCGGACCGGCGGGATCGAGCCGGCACGGGTCAGTGCAGTTGCGGATGCCCTGATGGCGGCAGAAAACCCGGTTGCGCTGACGGCCTATCTCGGCCGCGAACCGGAGGCTGTCGCGGTGCTCGAACGCCTGGCGCTGACCTGCGGCATCAGGGTTGCGGAGTTCAATTCGATCGATCTGAACATTTCGCAGGCCTCGCCGTGCTTCGCGGGCTTCGATCCCCTGCCCTTGCTCGAGCAGGCCGATCTCGGCCTGCTGCTGGATTCCGATGTGCCGTTCATTCCGCAATATGCGCGGCGAGCCGACGCCATCAGATGGATACAGATCGACATCGATCCCCTGAAGTCGGATTTTCCGATGTGGGGATTTCCGACCGACCTTCGAATCCAGGGTGACTGCGCAACCGTGCTCGGCCAGGTGCTTGGGGCCATCGAGGCGCGCGCCGATGACACATGGCGGCGCCGCGTCGAGAGACGAATAGCAAGCTGGAGTGGCGAGCGCGAGAAAAGCGCGAAACGTCGCGCGGCCGCGAGTGCCAACAAGGGCGTCTCGGGCGCGCTTAATCCCGCCTTCGTATTCGCAACTCTGAACGGAAAACTGTCGCAGGACGACGTTGTGATAAACGAAGCGATCCGCAACGCGCCCATCCTGCAGGAACACATCACGCGCACGAGGCCGCGCAGCTATGTCGGACTGGCCGGCGGCGGACTTGGATTTTCGGGCGGCATGGCGCTGGGCCTGAAGCTCGCGCAATCCGATCGCCGCATCGTCCAAGTGATCGGTGACGGGGGATTTCACTTCTCCTCACCTGACAGCGTCTACGCTGTGGCTCAGCAATACCGGCTTCCCATCCTCACGGTCGTCATAGACAATGGCGGCTGGCAGGCGGTGAAATCGGCGGTGCAACGCGTCTACCCCAAAGGCGTAGCCGCTGAAACCGATCAGTTTCAGTCGCGTTTGACTTCGGGCCGCCAGGGCGAGCGGCGCGATTTTTCGGAACTTGCCAAGGCATTCGGCGCATACGGCGAGTGCGTCACCGAGCCGGACGATCTCGCCGCATCGATCGACCGCTGCCTCGCCGCACTCGACCAGGGTCAGGCAGCCGTTTTGCATGTTCACGTCACGCGGCTTTGAAACGATCGAGACAGAATGCAGGACCCCAGAGATGAAATTCATCTTTCGCCGCAGTAACGGTGCGCTCCCTCTCCCCTGGCGGGAGAGGGTTGGGGTGAGGGGGTACGGTCCATCGAGAGAGCAGAACCACTCACCCGGGTCGCATCTGACGATGCGACATAGCCGAAGCCTTGCTTCGGCGTGCTTTCAAGGAACGGCCGCCGTAGGCGGCCTATGCCTCTCCCCCAAGGGGAGAGGTGAAGCGATCTGCGCCACCATGGGCTTCCTTGGATTAGCGGCGCTCGCCTCGCTTACGGCGGGCCCCGCGCGTGCACAGGAGGACCCGTCGAAATATCCGAGCCGGGCCATTCACATCGTCGTCGGCTTTACACCGGGCGGGGGCAACGACCTGATCGCGCGGATCGTCGGACAGAAATTGTCTGAAAATCTCGGCCAACCAGTCATCGTCGACAACAAGCCCGGCGGCGGCGCGATCGTCGCCACCGAATACGTGGCCAAATCGGCGCCGGACGGCTACACGCTCCTGGTCGGCGCCAGCGGCGCCATGGCGATCAATCCGGCCGTTTACACCAAGCTGCCTTACGATCCGATCCGGGACTTCATTCCGGTCTCCGAGCTCGGATCATTTCCCTTGATCCTGATCGTCAACGCGTCTTCGGGAATCAAATCGGTGGCCGACCTCGTCTCCTTCGCCAAGGCAAATCCTGACAAGACAAATTATTCGAGCTCCTCGGCCGCGTTCCAGCTGGTGACGGAATTGTTCAAACAGAAGACCGGCGCGCCGATGCAGGAGATCCCCTACAAGGGCGCAAACGACTCCGTGATGGCGGTGATCTCCGGCCAGGTGACCGCGACCATCGCGGATGCCGGTCCGGTGTCGGGCCAGGTCAAATCCGGTCAGGTGCGTGCGCTCGCAGTAGCCGCTCCAACCCGCACCGACGATTTTCCGGAGGTGCCTACCATGAAAGAGGCCGGCGCCGACGTCGATGCCGTGCTGTGGAGCGGCATCTTTGCGCCGCGGCAGACCCCGCCTGCCATTGTGAAGAAGCTCGAGGCCGAGCTGATGCGCATCATGAAGTCGCCGGACGTCGTCGCGCGGCTCAAGCCGCTCGGCATCCTGCCGGTAGGCAACACCTCGGCGGAATTTGCAGCCATTCTTGCATCCGATATCGCGCGATGGACCGACGTCGCCAAGGCCGGCAATATCAGGATTGAGCAATAACGTTTGCGCAATCGCGTTTGACGCCGCGGAGGTATTCCCCGCGGCGTCTCGAAGCAACTCAAGCAACCGAGCCGGCACTGCCGCGCCGACGCCACAAGCTTTATTTCACGAGGTCAGCACCGACCTTGCAGATCACGGCATCCTGATCGCCGGTGCCGCCGGAACAACCGATGCCCCCGATGATCTTGCCGTTTTCAACAAGCGGAAATCCGCCGGGGCTCGCAGTGAGCGTTGGATCGAGCGTGGCGATGTAGCCATGGCCGGTCTCAAAGGCATTGAAGAACAAGCGGGTTTCGCGGCGGAAGCGTGCCGCCGTGCGGGCCTTGTTGGTGGAAATCGAAACGGACGCGATTTGCGCCCCTTCCATCCGCTCAAACAGCACCAGCTCGCCGTTGGTGTCGACGATGGCGATGTTCATCTTCCAATTCCGCTTCTTGGCTTCCGCTTCGGCAGCCGCCATCAACTGCTTGGCCTGCTCAAGTCCGATCGACATGCCGTAGGGAATATCGAAGGGCATCTTGTCCGGCGTGCCGCCGGCAGATGGCGGAGCCGGCGGCGTGGCCGGTGCGGCGGGGGCTTGCGCAAAGGCTTGTGAGCTGATCGCCGCAACGGCGCAAGCCGCCAGTGTCATCGAAACAATCGAACGCATAACAATCTCCCTGTTCAAGTTTATTTTCGTGGTGGTAGATCCATTCGCGGATGGGCGTCACATCGGCGGCGTCAGCCCGTCCTTGCCGTAGGTGACGCGCGGGGTCTGCACCGTGCCGTCAGCCTGCTTCTTGCCGGCGCCGACGAAAATCTTGGTGCCTGGTTTGAGGTCGTTCTTGTCGCCGATGACATAGGTGACAACGACGGTCTCCGGGGTCACCATCAACTTCTTCTCGCCATCCTTGTATTTGACCGACAATACCGGCCCATCGACGCCGGCCACGGTCTGTTCGACATTGGCGTTGGTCATTTTGGTGTTCGGCTTGAGGTCCCAATCGTAGTGGCCTTCACCGGTGCCGCGCATCGATTCCGGGAAGATGTGCACCTCGATCGCCTTTTGGCTGCCGTCGGGCTGCGTCGTTCCGGTCGAGCCCACGAACAGGCCCGGCTTGATGTCGGCCATGGTCGACTTCACGATCGCAACGTAAAGGCCGGGATCGCTGACCGTCACCTTGTATTCCGCGCCGTCGCGGTTCTTGACCACATAGGCCGCGCCATCGACTTTTTCGATGGTGCCGCGGATGCGGACCGTTTCCTGCGCCGATGCAGGCAGGGTGACGCAGAGCAGGGCAAAACTCGCAGCAGCGAGCGTGCGCTGGAGCGTAGGCATTGTTATCCTCCATGGGTCTGATTGCCGGCTGACGGATTGACTACCGGGCCGAAGGCCGCTCCGCCAAGTGCCTGAAACAAGCGTTTTCTGCAACCCCGCGCTTGCGAGAAAATTCCTAATGAGGGGCTCCGCAAGCTCCGCCGCCGCACTGCAACAGGATGTCATACCACCGTCATTCTGCTGGTTATTCGCCCCTGATCCCTGCATCCTGAATCACCTGGCGCCAGCGTGCCTCCTCGCCGCGCACATATCGGTCAAGCTCTTCCGGTGGACCCGCGACCATGACGAGCCCCTCATTCGCGCCAAGCCTTTTGAAGGCCTCCGATTGGACGGCCAAGGCTGCCGCTTTATTGAGCCGGTCGATGATTTCGGCCGGCGTGCCGGCTGGCGCGAACAGGCCGTACCAACTCTCCGCCGTGTAGGTGGGCACGCCGGCTTCGGAAACGGTCGGCAATTGCGGAAAGGCGGGCGACCGCTCCGCCGATGTCACCGCAATCGCACGCAGCTGGCCGCTTTCGACCAGCGACGCTGCGCTTGCAACGGTCGTGAACATGACATCGATCTGGCCGCCGATCAGGTCGGTAATGGCCGGCGCGGCGCCTTTGTATGGCACGGCCGTCAGCATGACCTTCGCCATGTCCTTGAACAGCTCGCCCGCCAGATGCGCCGAGGTACCGACGCCGAATGTCCCATAGGTCAGCTTGTCGGGATTGGCCTTCGCCGCCGCGATCAGGTCTGCGATCGATCGAACGGATGATTTGGGATTGACCACGACAATGTTGAAGGACCGCGCGATCATGGCCACGGGGGCGAAATCCCTGTGCGGATCGTAGGGCAAGTTCGCACTCAGGCTCGAGTTGACCGCGTGCGAGAACGTTCCCATCAAAAGCGTATAACCGTCGGGCGCGCTGGCGGCTACTGCCTGGGTCCCGATGATGGTCCCCGCGCCCGGCTTGTTCTCGATAATGACGGAAACGCCGAGGTCCTTCGCCATCTCTTGCGCCAGCGTGCGCGCCACGACGTCCGTGCCGCCCCCGGGCGCGAAGGGGACGACGATCCTGATCGTCCTTTCCGGATAACGCGCCCAGGCAGTGCCGCTCGAAGCGATCGTCAGCAGCAAAGCGGCAAGCGCAAGCCGGAGAAACCGTTTCGTCAGAAAATTCGCGGAAATCGTGAGCATTCGCTTGCGCTGGGCTGACGCGCTCAGAAACTGATTTTGAAGCCTTATGCGCATGATCCGGAAAAGTGTGCAGCGGTTTTCCCTCGCGACAAACGCGAAAACGCGTTTGCGCGGAGATCATGCGCAAACAATAAACTAAAGCGTGATGGCGATCAGGCCTAGAGCAATCGCGCTTTAGACGCGTATCGCCTTCACACCCCGCTGGCGCGGGCGAAATCTATATAGATCTCGCGCAGGCGCACAGCCATCGGCCCCGGCTTGCCGTTGGCGACCGCTTTGCCGTCGATGCTGATGACCGGCTGCACGAACAGGGACGCGCTGGTGATGAAGACTTCCTTCGCCTTCAGCGCTTCCTCGACGGTAAACGACCGTTCCTCGACGCGCAACTGCCGCTCTTCTGCGAGCTTGACCACAGCCTTGCGGGTACAGCCGGGCAAGATCGACGACGAGTTCTCCCGCGTGACCAGCACGTCGTTCTGCGTCAGGATGAACGCTGACGACGACCCGCCTTCGGTGACCTTGCCATCTTCGGTCATCCAGGCCTCGCCGGCGCCGGCCTGCGCCGCCGCCTGCTTGGCGAGCACCTGCGCCAACAGCGCCACGCTTTTGATGTCGCGCCGCGCCCAGCGGATGTCGGGCACAGTAATGACGCCGATGCCGCTCTTCGCCGCCGGCGCATTGACGATGTCTTTGACGGAAGTGAACATGACAAGCGTGGGCTTGACGCCCTTCGGAAAGGCAAAATCCCGCCCCGCGTCTGCGCCGCGGGTGACCTCGATGTAGACAAGGCCGTTTTCGAGGCCGTTGCGCGCGATCAATTCGCGCTGGATTTCCACGATGCGCTCCAGCGATTCCGGCAAGGGAAGCGATATTTCGCCGACCGAGCGCTGCAACCGCGCCAGATGCGATGCATTGTCGACCAGCTTGCCATCGAGAACGGCGGATACTTCGTAGATGCCATCGGCAAACAGGAAACCACGGTCGAGAATCGAGACCTTGGCCTCGCTAAGCGGCACATACGCGCCATTGACATAGGCAATCTGGCTCAAATCCATTCTCCTTTCGGCAACAACGCAATGCTCGTGAAGCATATACGAAAATCGGTGTGAGTGATCCCTCCCCCTTGCGGGGAGGGTCGGCGCGTAGCGCCGGGGTGGGGACTCTGAGAAACGCTTCCTCACTGACGTACTCCTGGCTCGCCTGTGTCCGGAAGGATGCGTTGGGAGCAACAACGCCCCCATCCGACCGGCCTTCGGCCGGCCACCCTCCCCACGCGTCCCGCGGGGGAGGGACAAGACCGAATCAATGCGACAAAATCTTCGACAGGAATTTTTGCGCGCGGTCGCTGCGCGGCTTGCCGAAGAAATCGTCCTTGAGCGCGTCTTCGACGATTTCGCCCTGGTCCATGAAAATGACCCGATGGGCGACTTTGCTGGCAAAGCCCATCTCGTGGGTAACGACCATCATGGTCATGCCTTCGCGCGCCAGATCCACCATCACGTCCAGCACCTCACTGATCATTTCGGGATCGAGCGCGGAAGTAGGCTCGTCGAACAACATGGCGATCGGGTCCATCGCCAACGCACGGGCAATCGCAACGCGCTGCTGCTGGCCGCCGGATAGTTCGGCCGGATATTTCTGCGCGTGGTCCTTCAGTCCGACGCGATTGAGCAGTTTCGTTCCCCTGGCGATCGCCTCATCGTGCGATCGCCCCAGAACCTTTTCCTGCGCCAGGCAGAGATTGTCGATGATCCGCAGGTGCGGAAAAAGTTCAAAATGCTGAAACACCATGCCGATGCGGGCACGCAACTTCGGCAAGTCGGTTCGGGGATCGTTGACCTTGATGCCGTCCACGACGATTTCCCCGCTCTGGAAAGGCTCCAGCGCGTTGACGCATTTGATCAGCGTTGATTTTCCCGATCCCGATGGACCGCACACCACCACCACCTCGCCCTTGGCAACGCTGGTCGTGCAGTTTTTCAGGGCCTGAAAAATCCCATACCATTTGTCGACGTGGCGGATTTCGATCATCGATTGGCTCAAAGCTAACGGGCAAAGGCGAGGCGCGCCTGAAGGCGCCTGACGCCGAAGGACGCGACACAGGAGATCGCGAAATACACCAGCGCCGCGAACAGGTACATCTCGACCAACCGACCGTCACGCTGCGCGACCTTGCTGGCGGCACCGAGAAAGTCGGGAATCGACAGCACATAGACCAGCGAGGTGTCCTGGAACAGCACGATCGTCTGCGTCAGCAACACCGGCAGCATGTTGCGAAACGCCTGCGGCAGCACGACGTAGCGCATGGTCTGGCCGTAGGTAAGCCCAAGCGCCTGGGCGGCGGCGGGCTGTCCCCTGGAGATCGACTGGATACCGGCGCGCATGATCTCCGAGAAATAGGCCGCCTCGAACAGTGTGAAGGTGACAAGCGAGGAGGCAAAGGCGCCGACCCGGATCGGTCGCGAGGCTCCGGTCAGCCACTGCCCGATATAGGGAACGAGGAAATAGAACCAGAAGATCACCAGCACCAGCGGCAGCGAGCGCATGAGATCGACATATAGACCTGCGATGCGCGACAGCAACCAGAAGCCGGACAGCCGCATCATGGCAAGCAATGTTCCGAAGACGATGCCGCCGAATGTGGCAAGGCTGGTCAACGTCAGCGTGAACGTCATGCCGTCAAAAAACAGGTAAGCCAGCGAGCGGCGGATGACGTCGAAGTCGAAATTGGTGAACATTTTCTATTTCCCGGTGATGTAGCCGGGGACCGCCACGCCGCGTTCGACGAACCGCATGACGATGACGACGACGATGTTGATCAGAAGGTAAAGCACCGTTGCGGCGGTGAAGGCCTCGAATACCTGGAAGGAAAATTCCTGCATTGCGCGCGCCTCGGCCGTCAATTCGATCAGGCCGATGGTGAGCGCCACGGAAGTGTTCTTGATGGTGGAGAGGAATTCGGAAGTGAGCGGCGGCAGGATGATGCGAAACGCCATCGGCAGCAGCACGTACCGGTAGGTCTGCGCCGTGGTCAAACCAAGCGCGGTGGCAGCGAGTTTCTGTCCACGCGGCAGCGATGAGATGCCGGCGCGCGTCTGCTCGGCGACGCGCGCCGACATGAACAGCCCAATCCCGATCGCCGCGGTGTAGAACGGCGCATGGGGCAATTGCTTTAGCCAAAGTCCCGAGGCTCGCGGCAGGAGTTCCGGCAGGACGAAGTACCAGAGAAACAGCTGCACCAGCAAAGGCATGTTGCGGAAGAATTCGACATAGGCAAAGCCGATCAGGCCAGCGGTCTTCGACGGCAATGTTCGCAGCACGCCGATGACCGCTCCGAAAAAGAGCGCAATGATCCAGGCGCAAAGCGCGGTCTCGATTGTCAGCACAAGCCCCGACAGCAGCATGTCGAGATAGGTGCCGGTCCCGCTCGGGGCGGGCTCCCAGAACACGCGCCAGTTCCAGTGATAGTTCAAATCGGCCGTCCCCTCGCAGCAACCGGCCGGCCCGGCGCTTTGGCCATCGGGTCAAGCAATGTTCCTGCCATGGCAAGATCACCCTACATGGATTTGTAAAAGTCAGGATCGGGTGAATCGGTCGGCTTCGCAAAGGCCTTTTTCAGCTCGGCCCCGATCGGCACGTTGAGATTCAGGCCCTTGGGCGGGATTTTCTGCATGAACCACTTGTCATAGAGCTTTTGGCCTTCCGCGCTCTGGTAAAGTGCCGCCGTGGCATCATCGGCGACTTTCTTGAAAGCCGGATCGTCCTTGCGCAGCATGATGCCGTAAGGCTCCGGCTTCGAAAACGCGTCCGCGGAGATGACATAGGCGTCCGGATCCTTCGATCCCGCGGCAAAGCTTGCAAGCAGGATGTCGTCCAGCACCGCCGCGACCGCACGATCGGTTTCCACCATCAGGAAGGATTCGGCATGCTCCTTGGCC
>Ga0307474_10000905_pt1 | contig 21382 bp, 22 predicted proteins | sample atmos_gasesECM1C_2_FD_203312 | JGI IMG/M metagenome (GOLD analysis project Ga0307474, IMG submission 203312) | Hardwood forest soil microbial communities from Morgan-Monroe State Forest, Indiana, United States - atmos_gasesECM1C_05 | ecosystem: Environmental > Terrestrial > Soil > Temperate... | reverse complement strand
GAACAGCCGTCCCGGCAAAGAGCGGCGTAAGAGAACTGCGCTTCCCCACCTCCCGGCACGATTTCCTGGATGATCAGATTTTCAGGAAAGAGTAAGGCACTGGCCTGGTCATAACGCCTCAGCAAGGACTTGTGATCCAGGGCGATCCAGGCTTTAGGGGTGGCAAGGTTGCTGGGCCGGAGACGGAGCGCAGGCTTAAGAATGACCGGAAAGGGACAATCCATCTCGGCAACCTCTTCACGGCTGGAAGGGCACGCGGTCCACGGTTGATGAACCTGAAGTTTCTTCGCAAACTGGTACAACAACCATTTGTCGCAAGCCCATCGCAACTTTTCCCATGCTGGGACGGTCAGCTGATAATGGCTCCCGAGGGCGCGGTGATGGTTGGATTGCAACCCTACGGTGTAGTCGTCGGTGGGAACCAGCAACCATCCATTCAAATGATGCGTGGCACAAAGGGCTAACAAGTAGTCGACTCTGGTGCGATCGTCAGCGGCTGGCCACGGCAACCGGCGGCGGACAAAGCGCGAAGCAGAAGCAACTAGATGTCCACCCTGATTGATGATCCATACGGGAATACCGCGCCGTCCCAGGCTTCGCGCCACGCCGAGAGCTCGATAGTCAGCGCCCATCACTAAAGCGCCCTGAGTGCCGGGAGTGCTTGCGGCGTCTTCGGTTGACCGCTCGAGTAGATTCGCGATTGTGGCTGCAGGGGCCAAGATCTTTATGCGTTACCGTTTGAATTCGTTTTTCCGGAGGATCCCGCGCGTCAAAGCATGGGAAGCAAACCCTGCGCCGGCCACAAAGCGCATCAGCGGACCAAAGCTCCAAGCTGCCGGAGCACCAAGGAAGTGCAGACCTGGAACTGAAGATTCGAATCCGTCATCGAGATGGGGATAGCCGTCGGTTCGCCAGATTGCTTCCAAAATTCGTTTGGTGAGAAAAGGATAACGTGCGATATCCACGCGATAACCGGTGGCGAGTAGGACATGATCCACGTGCCGGTGGGAACCGTCGCTCAAGCGGAGTTCCACCTGATCGCCGCGAACTACGGCGGATACGACCGTGGTTTCATTGCGAATGCGGAGCGGCGCGCAGCGGGGATTCAGCCATCCTGCTCCAGCGGGGCGGATGGCGCGCTTTCCCAAGCGATTCTGCCACTCGCGGGGCATGCGCCGGAACAGGTTTGGCCTGGCCACGAGATGACTTAGCCCCGCTTGGCCGACATCCGGCGGAGCGTACAGCAGCCGCGCAACCGGCTTAAAGGTGTGGAACCATTTCCTACGCCACAGCCAGCGTATGAAAGGAGCCCTCGCCAGCACCTCGACTTCAGCACTCAGTTCATTGAGCAACGCGGCAGATTCCAAGGCGCTCTGCCCGGCGCCGATCACGGCTACCCTTTTGCCCGCGAGGTGGCTGAGGTCACAATGCATGCACGCATGCGAAGCTAGAGAGAACGGCAAGTGTCTGAACTCCGGCGGCTGCCAGGCGAAAGGCATAATTCCAGCCGCAATGACCACGCGGCCCGCCTTCCAAGTTTCGCCATCTTCAAGCGTTAAATGGAATCCCTGTCCATTGTTCTCCACGCGATCCACTTTTCGGGCATCCAAGTCTGGCACGGCCTGCGATTGGAACCAGCGTCCGTAGTCGGTAAAACGATGGAGTGGAAGAGGAGCGGTGATCTGGTTTCCGCTCGTCGCTTCGTAAGCCTGGAGGGTGAGAGATCGAGAAGGATCGGAGAGATGGGAACCTGCCAACGGGGAACGAAGCAGCATCCCTTTCGGCATGTGCCTTTCCCAAAATGACATCGGTTCGCCAAAAACATGGACATCCAATCCATTGGCGGCCCGGAGATGAGCCGCGGCGGATAAGCCGTAAGGGCCAGCTCCCACAATTGCTACATCACATTTTTGCATGGTGCGTCTGTCCGCCGGGCCGAGCGCCGCCCAAGGAAAACGGCCCCAGCCCGAGACCAAAAAAGCTTTCTGCCTTTCCGGGTTTGCGAAAAACTGGCGCAATCCCATCGATGGAAATAAAAATAAGCGCGGGGAGCAAATCTTGCAATCAGTTGGATAACGTAACGGAACCCGGGGAAAACGCGGAGAAAACGCTACGGTATAGACCTTGGAAGCTGGCGAGGTCCATAGGGTTTGCGGGTCTTCCAACATTGGTTACGCACAGTTGCGCGCGAGTTTTCCTTCAGAGAAGGGCATCGGTCGGGAGCGGGATTTCTAGTTGATTCTAAGCGAGTTAGCAGCAACGAGCGATTGTACGCAGCCAACTCTTCTCGGAATGGAACGGCAGCCAAAAGTCACCGGCAGCGGCTGCCCGCGCAGATGGCGGCGTCATCGACGTAGATGGCGGCTTCCGGCGGATCCAAGCTGGCGGAGTAGTTGTGGACGCTCCACTGGCAATCCCCATCGCGATAGCGCGTCTGGACATTCCTCGCATCTAAGATTTCCTCACCATCCTGCCAAAAGGTCACGCGGCCGGTTTTATCCTGTAAAAGGCTTCCACGCGGAACCATTGGCCTTCCGGAACGTTTTTAAATGCCTGCGAATAGGATTCCTTTGCATTTGGGCTGTAAAGATAAAAGTACAGGGAGCCGTCGCGGCCATTGCCAATATCGAGCGAGAAGATGGGATCGTTGGTACCGTCGCGTTTGGATTTCCATTGGAACACATTCCACCAAGGTGGGCTGGCGTTTGGGTGTAGCGGCGAGGGAAGTACTACCAGACACGGTAATCTGTCAGGAGAGGCGGAACCGGTCAGAAGCCTCAAGCCGAGCGCCAGCATCGCTAGCAAGAAAGCCAACAAAACCAGCCTAATGCGATCGATCGGTAAGCCCTATCCGGCGGATCTAACGCCAGCGCCAGATCTGGGTGGCGTCCTTTTTGAAACCGCAAGAACGCTGTTTCCCGTGAACCTGTGCCAGGAGAGCCGCACTACATTTACTTTCTGTTTTCGAGGCTCGATTCAATGAGCCGCGCCAGCCGTATAATTCTTCGACCAATCGGCGGACATACCTTGGAACTGCAATCCCACGGCAAAGTGTCCATCGGGAAGCCGCTGACAGTACACCACGCGAGCGAGAGTTCGCAGGTTGCCCATGAGCGAACTTACCATCAACCGCTCGTTGAGCTGTCTAGCCCGCTCGGAGACGACGCGCATCCCCAGCGAGCACACGTTTTGCGAAGTCGTCCGCTCGGAAGTGGCGGGGTCCAAGACGCTGGAAATCTGCAAGGGCACCGCCAGCGGAATGCGCTTTTCAAGTCTTCCAGACCGCGCAGGCATTTTTGAAATGACCTTCCCCATTAGGTTCTTTTAGTCTGCACCGGGCCAGACGGTGCAAACTAAATCGCAAACGGCCACAAAACTTCTCTGGCGATACTTCCCTCCGAACTCCTAGCGCCTATCCAGATCAAGCACTGCGCCGTCCTTCCGGAATGGTTGCCGATCGCCGGCGTTTCTGCTCGTACATGGCAAGGTCGGCTTTAGCCATCAATTCTTCAATTGAAGTGCAGTTGCGCGGATCGAATCGCGCAACGCCCAAGCTAAGCGATATCTCATACCGCGGCAGTCCGGCGTTGATGGATTTCAAACTCTCGTATAGCCGGGTCTTCATGGTAGGTTCGCTGTGTCCGGCCGCTTCCAGCGCGAGAACGGCGAATTCGTCTCCTGCAAAGCGAGCGACAACATCGGAATCGCGAAAGGTTTCTTCCAGGACCTTCGCCGTGCGCTTTAGCACTAGGTCGCCCTCGAGATGGCCAAAGGAATCGTTAATCTGCTTCAAGCCGTTGACGTCCATCATGAAGAGCAACATGCCTCGGCCGGTCCGGCGCCCGACTTTTAATTGGCGTTCGGCCAGGGCCATAAAGCCGCGCCGGTTATACAAACATGTGAGTTCGTCAGTGATAGCAAGATTGCTTAGTTCCGCCTGCAACATGTACTGCTTGGCGGCACAGCGGACCGCACGCATCAGAAGCTCGCTGACCTGCTGGCCTTGAGCTTCGCGGAACACGACGCCGGGAGATCCCGTGCGCACGTCACGCAATAAACTGGCAAGTTCTCGATTGGCATCGGAAAGGAGCACGGTGAAAACATCGTTCATGGCTTTGTTTTCGTTGCTTGAAGACAAGCTCGGGGCTCTTCGGCGAAACGACGCTTGGGAATCCACCGCCATATTCAGGATGGCGAGATCAGCGGCATTGCTTTCTAGTCCCGCCATGGCTTGTTGCTTCCGCGTGCCGCCATTCAATCTGAGTCGATTTGATCCCATTGGCATCAGCGTTCATCCCCGATTTATGGATGGTTCCCCCCGATGGTCGCAATCTCTTTTCGCCTTACTTTTTTCCACGTCAGGCGCTCCCGTGGAACGCCGAAGCTTCAGTTCATCCAGCAAAAGGCGCCCGTCTCCCAAGAACGAGAGCCGGCGCGCGATATTCCCCAAATCATAAGGACCGCTCACAGCTCCGCGCCTTTGCAGTCCTCTCCAAACAATGGAAGTCACAGGCAGGGGAGCGCGTCCATGCTTCATCGCCAGAAGAACGACTTGATGACGGAGCAAATGAAACTCTGCCAATGGCCGCTCGGTTCGGCTCGGCAGACCATCAAGGGCCGCACTGCCGGTCGCTAACCTGGTCTGCTCCGACCCTTTTCCCACATTTCCTCCGTAAGTTCGGCCCGCCTCCCTGTCAGTGCGGTTCGGTATTCGGGGTGCTAGAGAGGTGGGGGCACTTTCCAAGGAGGCGGCCCGCTCTCTTTTGAGTAAGATAACCTCTTGCCAAATCGATGCAATCCGGTGAATTCCCCATTTCAGCCAAGTGAAATAACCGAGAATACTGTCCGCCGAAGAGTGTTTGCTGGCGCGTTCAGGGTTCGATCAAACCGGACCGAATGGCGTAACGGACCAAACTCGCGGTCTCGTGGATATCGAGCTTTTTCATGAGTCTTGCTCTATGCGACTCAGCGGTTTTTACGCTGATTCCCAAATGCATAGCGACGTCTTTGGTCGACTTTCCTTCACTGACCAATTGCAGGACCTGCCGCTCGCGCCCGGAAAGGGGATCGGCCGGAACATTCGCCTTAGATAAGTAAGCATCGACCACGGCGCGCGAAATGTTCGGGCTAAGATAGACCGACCCGCGACAGACTTCTTGGATCGCGTGCACCAGATCGCTGGCCGCCTGGCTCTTCAACACATAGCCTCTAACTCCTGCCCGCAGAGACTCTGTGACATACTGATCTTCGTCGTGCTGCGTGAGAAGTATGACCCTCGTCTTGGGAGAGGATTTCTTCAGCTCGCGAGCTGCCTCGACACCATTGAGGATGGGCATACTGATATCGACGATCGCTATGTCCGGTTGCGTCTTCTCCACAGAACGCAGTGTTTCTTGGCCGTCCGCAGCTTCACCCACAACTTGAAATCCTTGTTGTTTTTCGAGCAATGCCTTCAATCCTTGGCGGATCAGGGCATGGTCGTCTGCTAATAAAATCTTTGTGGGCATCTTACCGGGGCAGCTTAGGATACTGAAAAGGCCAGGCAATCGGGTGGACTCCTCTATTTCTCACAGGTGAACACCCGAGCCTATAAAAACGATCGGGGAGAAACTCCTTTCATTTACCGTTATGTCGCTGAATCTAAATGGCTTATCGTGATCCGTGGCATCGCCTCGATGACCGTCGAGCAAGACCCTTCGAAAAAAAGAGGGAGGCCGCGCAGATTGAGTTGTAGAATGCCATCATGGCGCCGTCTATTTCTGCGGCACGCGATTTAGCTGTGTCCAGACGCCACCTTCACCTTTGAGCCCACCCTCAATGAAAAACAAGAGCAAGGAGTCTCTAAACATCGATGGAACCCGAACGGCGGCGCACTCGAAGAACGACGCCCGCAGAGCTATCCTACTTGCAGTTTGAACCGGGAGGAGGCGGAATTGTCTTGAACGCCTCGGAAGAAGGTCTCGCGTTTCACGCCGCGGCTGCGGTTAACCTACTAGGCCCCATCCGGCTTTGCCTATCGCCTCATCCCGGGCAGCGGATAAAACTAAACGCAGAAATCGTGTGGATGGATGACCGAAGAAAATCAGGCGGCCTGTACTTAAAAGAAGTGCCAGCAGAGACTCGCGAACAAATCCGCCAGTGGCTATCACCATCGCTCGGCTTGCACACCGAACACTCGGACTTCCTACCTCCAAGCAAGGTGGTTGATCCACTAGACGGGATGTCCCCCTTTGCGGGAAGTGAAAGTCATGACACCTTCCCGTCTCTTCCCGCGGCTGCGGTGGGTGCTACCGCCCGAACGGCTGCGGCTGCAATTGCTGCACCTCGAGTTGCACGCGCGCCGACAAGTTCTCTTTTCTTAGAGCCGCTCTCAGGAGAGGACGCGCATGGTTTGTCTCGTCCGCGCTGGCTGCGGGGTTTCGCGACGGCATTCCTGGCCCTGATTCTCGTTTCGATGCCCATCCTGCTGGTGCAAAACTTTCGTCTGGAAGTCGGCAACGCGCTGATCCGCATGGGAGAGAAACTCAAAAGCGCGGGCGACACCCAGCCGGAGCCATCATTTCCTTCAACTCCTTCAACGCCCCCCCAAAGCGAGATCCCGAGTTCGGGGGAAGAATCAAGTTCTCCCGCGGCCGATATAAAGGATTCTGCCACGCAGGTCCCCGCTCCGGCCGAGGCGGCAGCAGCCGCTCCAACGGAACCTGAAAAAGTGATTCGAGAGAAAGCCAGCCCAAAAGGGCGGCTAGCTTCCGCACTACCTAGCCAGAAGGTACATCCGAAGCCACCTCGCGGCGCATCCGCAAGCCAACTCTGGTCCGCAGTCGAGGCGGGCGACACCCAGGCAGAAGTCGCGCTTGCGGGGCTCTACTTGAAGGGTGAAGGCGTGCCGAGAAACTGTGAGCAGGCTCGAGTGCTCTTGGAAGCGGCATCGAAAAAGGGCGACGCGGAAGCGCTGCGGCAATACCGGGAACTCAGCTCTAGCGGCTGCAGCTCACGGTAAATACCCAGAAACTGGCGGCGTGCCGGGCATCCGAAGACCAGCCAGCGAACTTTGCTCAGGGCTGAATCAATCCGCGGCGCACGGCGTAGCGCACCAGACTCGCTGTCTCATGGATATCCAACTTCTGCATGAGGCGCATGCGATGTGATTCCGCGGTCTTCACGCTGATGCCTAGGACGGAAGCCGTGTCTTTTGTGGATTTTCCTTCGGCAATCAACTGCAGCACTTGGCGCTCGCGAATCGTCAAGGGGTCCGAGGGCTTATCGGATTTAGTCCGGTAAGCCTCCATCACCGCGCGTGAAATCCCCGGGCTAAGATAGAACGCTCCCCGGGAGACTTGCTGAATCGCATTAATCAGGTCGCTGGCGACCTGATTCTTTAAGACGTAGCCTTTCACGCCTGCTTCCAGCGCTTCGTGGATGTATTGTTCTTCTTCATGCTGGGTGAGAAGAATGACTTTGGTCTTAGGGCAGGAGCGGCCTAGTTCGCGAGCAGCATCAATGCCATTGAGCGTCGGCATACTTATATCCAGCACGGCGATATCCGGATGATGCGCTTCCGCCAAGCGGACGGCGTCCTGCCCGTCGGATGCTTCCGCTAGAACGGAAAATTTTTCGCGCTCCAGCAAGGACCTTAGTCCTTGCCGAACCAGCACGTGGTCATCTGCGAGTACGATTCGAATTGGCATGATTAACCTCCAAAGGAAGACGAAGAGAAAGCTCTGTTCCGTGGCCCGGGCGCGATTCCATTTGCAGCGTTCCACCGATGGCACTGACACGCTCGCGCATGGCGATAAGGCCCAACCCTGTCCGCAGGGACGCTCTTTGGCACAGAGCGATATCGAATCCCACGCCGTCGTCCCGAATCGAGCAGCACAGCACAAGATTTTCTTTCCAGGCGCGAATCCAGAGATTGCTGGCCTGGGAATGTTTGACGGCATTTGTCAACGCTTCTTGAACGATGCGATAGAGGGTGGTTTCAATGGCGGTGGGCAGGCGTTCTGAAAATGTCGCATCAATGTGTATGGGGATGTTGGAGCGCTTGGAAACACCGTCGGCGAGGAAACGGATCGCCGGAACCCAGCCAAGATCATCCAGAATCGTTGGCCGAAGTTCATGAGAATACCTTCTCAGATGTTTTTCAACTTCCGTCAGCATTTCCTTAATGCGCGTGAACTGGGCTTGTTGCGGCTCGGGCAATTCCGTAGCGACTTCCGCAAGCGCGAGATGCACGGCGACGAGGAGTTGCCCGGCCTCGTCATGCACCGCATACGCGATGCGCTTGATTTCTTCCTCGAGCGTCTCGTTCAGGTGCCGCAAGGCGTTCACGGCATCTTGAAAGCCGCGGTGGGCCATTTCATAGGGCGAGAGGCACTCCCCGAGAAATTGCGAGCTGGCGCGGAGCAGTTCTTCCCGCTGTTTTTCATTTTCCGATGAGCGCGCTAAATCAATTACGGCCTGGTGGTGCAGCGCGGCCATCTCCACCAGACTCTTTTTCTCTGTCAGCGCCCGGCGGCCCAGTTCATAGGCTTGGCCCAAGGCCTGTTCGCCTCCCCCGGCGGCATACTCAAGCAAGCGAGAGCGGTACTGTTCTTCAAAGGTTTCCAGCGGTTTCCCCTTTCGCCGAGTCGCGGATTTCACAGTTCTACTCCCGTCAGCCGAGCGACCAAAACGAGCGCGTCGTCATTCCCACGTTGGTACTGATTGAGAATTCTGTCCGCGGCCCTTTGCGGGTTTTCGCGAACGGAGAGGTCGGCGGAAAAATCACTTCGAATTCCATCGGTGGCAAAAATAAGGGTGTCTCCCCGCGAGATGGGAAGCACGGTGGCCTGCAACGAGGGCAACTGCGCACCGACTACTCCGCCCCGGAGCAGAAGGGATTCCTGCCCATTTCCTCTCTTGGTATTCGCGCGCATCAATACACCTTGGACATTGCCGATGCCGATCCAGGTCATCATCTGTTTATCGGTGGCAATGAAAGCGAGGCTCAGGACGGCCCCGCGGGTTCCCTTGAGTTCCTGGTGGCACCGTTCCACCAATGAAATAACCGGTTCGTCGAGCGAGTTTTTGAGCAGTGCGGCGGCAGTTCGAGCGGCGTCGGCGGCTTCTTCACCGTGGCCGAGGCCATCAATCGCCGCGACCAAGACTCCGTTTTGGCTGCAACAAACCAGATGAAGATCGCCTGACTCGCCCTGTCCTCGTAGGACGTGCTTGGCTACGCCGTACTCCACCATCGGCTCTTTTATTGTCTCCACTTCTTCACCGCCACAACTGTTCCCTGACCGGGCTGGGAAGCGATTTCAAATTCGTCCATCAAGCGACGCACTCCGGGCAGGCCAAGTCCCAAGCTGCCCGACGTGGAAAAACCGTCGCGCAGGGCTTGGCGAACATCGGCGATTCCCGGGCCGCGATCGGTTGCCACAACCAGAATCCCGGCTCGGCTGGAAGAATTTATACCTTTGAGCTTGATTTCGCCCTTGCTGGCGTAAGACACGATGTTGCGCGCCAGCTCGGAGATGGCGGTGGCAATGAGTGTGGCGTCGCCGGAGGAAAAACCTAGCTCACTGGCCATCACGCGGCCCCTCTGACGAGCCACGACGATATCCTGGTCGGAGTTGATTTCCACCCGAATTTCCCCAACCGTCACTATGGCTCACTCTCAGTTCGTGACTTTGAACTTTTCGTTCAAGTAGGCCAAACCTTCTTCCAGGTCCAGCGCGGTTGCGACGCCTTCCAGGGTCAAGCCCAGCTGTACCATTGCAAAAGCCACTTCGGGTTGAATCCCTACGATTACCGTTTCCGCGCCGCGCAGCCGAATCATGTGCGCAATCTCACGCAACGTGCGAGACGCAAAGGAGTCCATTACGTCCATGGCGGTAACGTCGACGATCACCGCCCGCGAGCGGAACCGCACCACCTGCTGTACCAAGCCCATCCGCAGTTGATTGAGATCCGCGTCGGAAAGAGCGGCTTGAAAAGTTGCAATCAGGAACGCTCCCTGTTTGAGGATGGGGACTTCCACTGGGTTTCCTCCTCTGGCTTAACGAGGCTCCGCGAGTGACGCAACCTTGTAACCCAAGAGTCTTTCGGCTTGTTCAATTCCGCCTTGCAAGTCGCCGACGGTATTCATCTTTCCCAGGTCGACGCCGATGGTGACCAGCGTTTGCGCGATCTCTGGGGAAAGGCCGGTGACGATGACCGTCGCGCCCAGCAGCCGCGAAGCTTCAACCGTTTGCACCAAGTGGTTTGCCACCGTGACGTCCATGGCGGCCACGCCAGTGATATCGATGACCACGACCTTCGCGCGGTTGGTGCGAATCCCGCGAAGAAGCTGCTCCGTCAATTGCCGAGCGCGTTGCGGGTCAATCACGCCGATGATCGGCAGAATCAGCAGCCGCTCGCGAACCTGCAATACCGGAGTGGAAAGTTCGCGGATGGCTTCTTGCTGCTGGCGGATGACGCGCTCGCGCTCTTGCACGAAGCCAACCGCCACGGTGTTGGCGATGCGGTTTGCCGCTGGCTCGTAGGCGTCTAAAATACGATTCAACTTCTTGAAATCAGTCTGATATTTCGCGAAAAGAGAGCGCGCCAGCACGTCGCGCAGCAGCAACACGATCCCGACGACTTCGTGCGTTTCAACGCCGCGCGGGATGATGCGTTCGGAAAGGTTTCGCGCATAAGCTTGCAGCGCTTCAAAGGCCTCGGTCTCCAGGGCTTCCACGTAGCTGTCGTATACCGACGTCGCTTCCGCGAAGATCTCTTCTTTGGTCATCGCGGTGAGCAGGCGCGTCTCCGAAATGCGCACGACCCATTCTTCGCGCAGCTGCGTTCGATTCTGACGCAAGTGCGCCACCAATTCTCGTAGAAGTTCCGAGGGTTCTTCAGCACGCTTCTGGTCTGGGGCCGTGATTGTGGCATCTCGCTTCGACATTAAGATTATCTCCTGGGCGCGCACAGCCCGGCTGGGGACCAAGCTGCCGCGGAGAGTGCGTAAAGAGCTTGATATTCAATACCATCCGAGACCCACTTCCTCAATCAAGTAAACCCCTGAACGGGTCTCAGGTAAACACCTTAGTTGGGTGGGCTCGCAACCTGGCTCGGAGGGTGCCTGGAGTAAGCTTTTCCCATTCTGGGACGCTCATTCTACCCTTTGGGCCTGGGGCTAGGCCAATAGCTTTCAATAGGGTCCTTACCCGGTCCAAATTTCCATGGTTTGCCTACTTTTTTCCTCATCACTTTCCCATCTTAATGATGCGCCAGTAGGAATGGTATACCCGCCGCGCTTCCCTCCGCTGGGGGGCGCGCACCGGGTGTCCCCCTTGAAGTTGTTGACGGCAAGCGACTAGCTGCCACCAAAGGAAAGGGAAGGCCCCGGTTGATGTTCATTCGCAAGGATGATTCCCGGAAGAAAACCAAGAAATAAGGACTGAATTTCGAGGTTTGAACCCGTCGGAACCATAACGCTAGAGACAGAACTGCCAAGAGGGAATAGAAAGGAGTAGTGAGTAATGAAGCGCCGAATGCGGTTTGCAGCTATGTTGCTGGCCTTGCTCTGGTCAACGCCTGCAATGGCGAACAATCGGTTTATCGTCCGGACCACGCTAGCCTCTAGTACGCTCGAACTGTTTTGCGATCTCCTTGACTGCAACGTGGTGGGCGCCATTGATGGAACGCTGAACCACACCTTCCTGCTAACGACTCCGAGCACCATCAACCCAACCACCTTCCTGAATCTCCTCAACGAACTCCCAGGAACCTTGAGTGCTGAGGTCGATCAGCTGATAAACCTAGTCAACGGTGGGCTGAACGTGGTGACGACTCCGCCTCCCAGTCTAACCAACCATGCTCCAGTAAAATACTTCGGGACGACAGTGTGGAACGGTTATGTCAACCAGCCGGCTTCGCAGATCGTGCATGTGCAATCCGCGCAGCACACGTTTCACGTGACGGGGGCAGGTATCGTCGCAGACATCGATACCGGCGTGGATCCCAACCATCCGGCATTGAAAAGCGTTCTGCTGCCAGGTTACGACTTTACGCGCAACCAGCCGGGTGGTTCTGAACTGAGGGATTTTGCCGGGCCCGCCCCGCGGCCTTGCCCGAATTGTCAGCCAGCCGTCGTGAATCAATCCAGTGCCGCGGTTCTGGACCAGTCTTCAGCGGCAGTTCTTGACGGGAATCCGCAATACGCGGCGTTCGGGCATGGGACCATGGTGATGGGCGTTATCCACCTGGTGGCCCCGACCGCCCGTCTGTTGCCCTTGAAGACCTTTCATTCGAATGGCACGGGATACCTCTCCGATATTCTGCGGGCCATTTATTACGCTGTCGAGAACAACGCCAACGTGATCAACATGAGTTTCGACTTCAGTACGAGTTCACCAGGGCTCCAGCATGCTCTCGATTACGCCAACAAGCACGATGTGGTTTGTGCTGCGTCGGCGGGAAATGAGGGCCAGGGACCTCCTATGATGGTTTACCCGGCGGGGATGCAAAACGACGTGATGGGTGTGGCGTCCACAGACGATCTGGATAACCGCTCGACGTTTTCGAACTATGGTGATGCCATCGTGTGGGTGACGGCCCCTGGCGAGGCGATTGTTACTACCTATCCCTTCAGCACTTACGCCGCTGGATGGGGAACCTCCTTCAGTGCGCCATTTGTTTCAGGTTCCGCTGCATTGATGCACAGTATGCGAAGCGAAATCGATGAGTCCATGGCTGCCTCCGCCGTGGCCCATGCCCAATATGTGGGCGAGGGTTTGGGCAACGGGCGCCTGGACTTACTCATGGCCCTTGCTGCGTTGTCGACACACTGACCGTTGTATTCGATATTCGAGCGACTCTCTAGGTGACTATCTAGAGATCCCTTGCGCAGCCCGGTAGCGCTAAGCACTATCGCTGGGCTCTCTCGAATCAGGTGCTAGGCCGTAGGCGCATTCCTGCGGCGCTACTTTACATCCCGAAAGCGACAAAATCCGTGACGGCGAAAGTGACGGAGGTCACCTGAAAGCGTGCCCGGAATCACGGAAAGTCTCGAGTCCAGCAAGGCAAACTGAACGGTGGAGGGCGGCATGTCCATCGTACAAGCCAACAAACTAATCCCGCTCGAGAACATTCTGTTCTTGACCGATTTTTCCGAAGCTTCCGTAAGCGCGCTTCCATTCGCGACCATGATCGCCCGTTCGTACGGGTCAAAGTTGACTACCTTGCATGTCCTCTTGCCGCCCGTGGCTGCGTACCTTGCCGCGGATATGTCTCTGTCGCTGCTCGACAATGAAGAAGATGTAGCAAGAGCAGAGATGGAAAAAGTGGACGCACAACTCGCGGGCCTGCCGAGTGAAACCCTTATCGAACGCGGCGTCGGAGTTTGGCCCGTGCTTTCGACAACACTGACGGAGCGCGAGTTCGACCTGATCGTGATGGGAACTCACGGACGAACTGGCCTGAAAAAGGCGGTGCTCGGTTCGGCAGCGGAGGAAGTCTTCCGCCAGACGGATGTTCCGGTGCTGACGATTGGTCCGGCGGTGCGGAGTGGCGCTCACAATGGCGGGCGATTTCGTTGTGTGCTTTTCGCGACTGATTTCAACACCGTATCCGGAGTGGCCGCGCCGTACGCGGTGTCGCTGGCCCAAGAAAATCAGGCGCGACTGGTTCTCCTGCATGTGCTTCCGACACCCAAGACAGGAAAACAAATCCGGCCGGGCGGACTTTCCGTTGCCGAGGCACTCCACGGGCTCGAGGAATTGGTGCCCACGGACGCGGAACTGCGGTGCCGGCCAGAACCAAAGGTAGAGCATGGCGAACCGGCCGATCAGATCCTCGCGCAAGCAGAATGGTGCGACGCGGACTTGATCGTCCTGGGTGTCCGCGGCGTGGACACCTTGCCGGGATTTGCGACTCGCGTCGAACGCGGCATCGCCTACGACGTGGTCGCGCATGCCCCCTGTCCAGTCCTTACGGTCCGCGGCTAAGAACTGCCATGTTCGCTGGTGGCAGATCCGCGAAGGATGGGAGATTGCCATGATCAAGAGAGTGAAAGGCGGATATACCAAGCCCTTTCGCGGCAAGGGCAAGAATCTGGGAGGTCCGTACAAGACTCTAGATTTGGCGAAGAAACCCTTGCGCCAAGTGGAGTTCTTCAAGCACCAGACGCAATAACGCAGGACCGGGTGATCGCGAAGGCGAGAAAGGGAGCGCGCATCACCGGGAAAAGTGATGCTCGTCCTAGTGAACCGGACCGTGCCGCGACAAACTTCATAATGCAAGGGGGGGTTCTCATGGTTATTGAGCCGCGGGACCGGTTGGAAGTCATGAAGGCGGAATTGGAGTTTCTCCTAAAGGGCGGTTATCACGGCTCCGCGCGCGCCCCTTGGCGTCCGCAGTTGATGTTTCAGGATTCGCCGACCTGTTTGAACTTCGGCACTCAAGAGCGAAAGCCATGCAACGAATGCGTCTTGATGCAGTTCGTGCCGGAGGATTTTCAGGCTGAGAAAATTCCTTGCCGCCACATTCACCTGAACGAGCAAAAGGAAACGGTCGATTTCTTCTACAAATACGGCACGAGAGAAGAATTGGAAACTGCCGTGGCGCAATGGTTGAAGACCACGATCGCCGGGCTGGAACGTGACCAGGCAGAACGCCTCAGGGACCCTGAACATCCCAAGGTCCACGTGCGTGCGAAGTTCGTAAGCGGTCGCTGACATCCAGCGGGATGCGGCCTTGAGGGTTTCATGTTTTCGGTTTGTGGCAACCCGAATGGTCGCGCGCCTTTCGACTATCGGCGGGGCCGTTTTTTTTCTTGCTTCCATAAGGACCATCCACCCGGCCAAAAGCTTCCCAACACGCATTCCGTCCAGTATTTCTGGATGTGCGGCGCTTGCTGTCGCCTGTATATGCTGGAGTACCAGAATGGGCGCGGTGTTTTGCTTGGGGGCCGCCAAGGAACCTCGGAAAAGCAAGACTTGTCGCGATTGATCGCTGCTGCTTGATGGAATGAGCGCGAGATCTTCAACCTGCGGTGTGCCATCTCGGTCGGCCTAGTGCCGGACGGTCAGGACTGGGCAAGTTGCGCGAGCAAGTATCAAGCGGGATGGACAAGGCGAAATGACTGCAGGCAGCGTCGCGCGGTTTCCAGTTCAGGGAACCGGCTGCCTTCTTGCTCAATGAGATAGTACTCGGCTCCGCCGGCGCTTTCCGCCGCTTCAAAAATGTCTTTCCATTTGGCAGCACCCTCTCCAAACAAGACCTTGTAACCCTTCTCCGGGTCGGACGACCAATCCTTCAGATGCAGAGAGCGGATTCTGCCCGGATTGGCGCGAATCCACGCCACCGGATCGGAACCGGCCTCCACGCAAGTGCCCACATCGAGTTGCAGCATGATCGATGGCTTTGTATTTTTGGCGAGGATTTCGATGGGGCGCTGGTTTTTGAGGGGCGTAAACTCCCTCTGGTGATTGTGATACCCGGCTTTCAGGCCCGATGATTCAAGCTCATCGGCCGCCACATTCAGCGCTTCGGCGACAGCTTTCCAGCCGTCCAGACCGGGCTTCGGATTCGAAGAAGCCATCACCAAGTACTTGCTCGCTAAAATCAGGTTCCAGTCGCGCGCCCGGCCGATTTTTTCCGGGCTCAGATAGGAACTATCGTTGTGCGTCGAAAAGCAGCGGATTCCCAGATCGTCCAGAAGCTTTCTCATCTGCTTTGTTTGGCTCTCGGTCCATTCGAAATAGGGCGCATAGAACTCGACGCCTTGATAGCCCATCTGGGCTACAGCCCGCACCGTGCCCTCGGGATCTTTTTTCAGCGCATCGCGCACGGAGTAAAGTTCCAACCCGGTGGGAATGGATTTCGTTGCGCGTGCCGAAAGAGCCCATGGCATCACTGCCGAAAAGGCCAGAAACGATCGTCGCGATAAAACGTGTGGCGCCATGGGTGAATCCTACTTGAGATTCAGCGGGAATTCATTCCATTTTTATTACTGCGGGTCGTTTGCCAGAGGTGGTCTAGTAGAAATCGCGGGAATTAATTCTTCTTCCGGAAAGGCCGAGTTGCAGGACGTCCATCTGCTCCGGCCGGTCAAACACTTTGCCGGGGAAAAAGACTTTCGTCAACAATCGCACACCGCCAAACGCCGCCCCCAGCACCACTGCAATGACCATAAATATGCCCGTGGCGATGAAAATCTTGGCGATCGTTGACAGCAACGGCGGATCGGTCACCGTTTGGCGCGGTTCGTTCCAGGTCATTTCGGTCTCATAATTCAGAGCGCTCCGCAGCACTTTCGCGTAGCCTGCCGAGGTAGGCCGCAGCACCAGCGACAGCAGCGTGGCTTTGCGCTCAATGCTTGTTCCCGCCTGCTTCGCGGCCGGCGAGATCGCCTCTTCCAAGTGCCGCAAGTGTTGCTCCGCTAGCTGCGGCGTGGGGTAGTCAATCAGCAGCAGTACCGCCTCATTTTTTCCTTGACGGTAATGCGCAAACATCGCCTCGGCATCCAAATTAAATCCCGTCTCCTCGGCTAGGTTTGCAAATTCGTCCTGCTGCAACGCCGCAATCGCGTTACGGAACCCCGCCGGCCCACGCGCATATCTTTGCGTGCCGTCCGTGAACCCTGTCGGCAAGTAAGCGCGGATCGGCGGCAGCGGAGTCTGGTCGGCTTCGCCGCTCACGGATTTTACCAGCGCCGCCAAGTCCGCATCGGAAATCGCCGGCGTCGGGCGCACCTCCAGAATGAATCCCCCTAGCAGCGCAAACAATCTGTCGCCATCTACGGCGGAAGTCCGGCCCAGCGTCGATGGATGCATATCGGGACGAATCAACGCGGTGTACATTTCATACGCGCTGCTGGGATCGCGATATTTCTCTAAGCCCACATAAATCTTGGTTGCCCCAGTCCCAGAAAGGTAATCGCAGGATTCACTGCCGGCGTAACCAGCTTCCTTCGATAAATCAGAGAAGTTCCGAGTCTTAGAGAAATCCGCTTCTCCGGCGTCAGGTTGGCAAGTCCAGGTACCGAACTGGCGGGGAAGCACTTGTTTTTGGGCAAACGCATAGGGCGCCTCGGCGAGGGCCAGAATCACAACGCCAATGAAGTAAAGCTTTCGCATCCCGGCTTCTATTAGACACCCATAAGCTAGTTTTGGTTGCGAGATTGTTGCACGGCCGGCGGCGCGGGGTGTCCGGCGCCGGGCTTCAGAGGTTCGTTCATGGTGACGCTGTTCATGCTCTCCAGGTAGCTGGCCATGCCCTGATACAGCCCTTCGGCCACCTTTTGCCGTTGCTCGGGCTTTTTCAACAGTTGCTCGTCGGCCGGATTGCTCAAGAAAGAAATCTCGGTAAGGATCGAAGGCATGTCCGCGCCGATCAGCACCACAAAAGGCGCTCTCCGCACACCGCGATTCTTCACCGGCTTGCTGGTCTTTTCGATCCGCTTGGAGAGGGAGTCCTGGATGTCTTCGGCAAGTTCCTTGGATTCGTCGAGCTTTTCCGTCCGTGCGATTTTCATCACCATGTCTTGCAACTCGTGAACGCCTTCTTGCGAGGAAGCGTTCTCTCGCGCCGCTACTTCCATCGCTTCCGCCGAGCCCTTCACGTTCAGGTAATATGTCTCAATGCCGCGAGCCGCATGGTCCCGGCTCGAATTGGCATGAATGGAAATAAACAAGTCGGCCTTGGCTTGGTTCGCAATGTTGGTGCGTTCCTCCAGCGGAACGAACGTGTCGTCCGATCGCGTGTACACCACGTCCGCGCCGGGCAGCCGCTGCTCGATGATTTTTCCCAGCCGCAGCGCCACATCCAGGCACAGATCCTTCTCCATCAACCCCGTCGGGCCAATCGTTCCGGTGTCGTGGCCGCCGTGACCCGGATCGATCACGATCCTGCCAATTTTTAGGCCCAGCACGCGCGTCAAGGTGGATTGTCCGTCGCGGGTGGGCAACGGCACGCTCGCAGGTTTGATCAAATCTGGCTTGGCGTTCGTGGCCGTGGCTTTGGTAGAACTTGATTTGGAGCTCTTTGCGCCGGGAAGGGAATTGCGCGGCGCCGCTGGAGAAGTTCCCGTTGCGCTCATTCCGCCAATGGTGTTGTCGATGGCGCTCTTTGAGGTTGCCGCGGGTTGCTCTGAACTGGAGTCCGCGTCCTCTGCTGATTTTATTCCTGCCGCACGCGTTCCGCTTGCCGCAGCGCTGTCATTCACAACGCTCGTCGCTGGCTGCTGCGTCTTTGTTTCCTTGGCGGTTCGCACCGGTGTCGCTGCCGGATCGTTTCCGTAGAGATCGATCAGCAGTTGCGGCGGATCGTTCGTCAGCGAAGCGGTGTAATCCCTCACGCCATTCACGTCCAGCACCACACGCACCACGCCATTATGATTCTGCGCCACGCGTACCGCTGTCAACAAGCTGCCGTCCACATGAATATTTCCGTGTGCTACTTCCGGCGTCAGCCGCGCCACATGCAAATCGAAAAAGATGCGGTCCGGATTGGCGATGCGTCCGGAAACATATTGCACGCTGTCGTCAAGATCGATGGTCACACGCGTCGCATCGCCGTTGGCGGCCGCGCGAATCCGCCGCACCCACGGCCGATCCCCTGATGGCGTTCGGCCAGCGGACTTTCCCCCGGAGTGCACGGGAGCAGCGAAATGCATTTCCTCGGCGGCTGGTGGAGCTGCATTCGAATTTGCCGCCGCGCTCGTCGTGGCGGCAGGAGCGTCGCTGTTCTGCAACAGCGCCAGTTCCGCCAGCGCTTCTTGCGCTTCGCGTTTCCGCGGTGAACGCGGATACTTCTTCAGGAAATTTTCGTAGGTCTTTTTGGCTAGCGCGGAATCCCCCAGTTGGTCGCGCTGCAGCTTCGCCATGCGCAGGATGGCATCTTGGCAATACTTGCTCGTCGGATATTCGTGCACCAGGAATTGGTAGGAATCGGCCGCCGACTGGTAGTAGCTTCGCCCAAAACGCTCGCCCATCTCGGCGTAAAGTTCCGCAATGGCCAGCAGGGAATCAGCCACTTCGGGGGCCCGCGCCGTAATCAGAGCGACTCGCCGATAGCCGGCGACTGCTTGTTTGTAATCCGCGAGCGTGCGTTTCTCCGGGGGTTTGCTGTTCAGGGCCGCGCGCTGTTCTTCGGCGCGCGCGAATTGCGTAGACGCGGATTGCCGCCGCACTGACGCGGTACCCGCGTTCGCAGCTCCCGCATTCGCTATAGCGGGCGTAGCCGAGGCCAACAGCAACGCTGCGCCCGCCACCGCAAAAACCGGCGAAAGACGGGCGAAGCTCTTGTGCAAAATTTTTTGCGCCCCCAACATCAACTACTTCCCCCAAACGCCACTCTATCGTAGCCGGAAACGTAAACTCACTTCAAAAATACAATCAAAAATTTCGAGGCCTGCAATAGCGGCCCCGAAAACTAACAAGCAAAAACGAACACCTTAAAACGGCTTCTATTCGTTCGTAAATATGATGCGGCCATCCGGGGTAACGTCGCGGTGGATCGCATGGGGATTGATGAAGGCATCGGGAAGGCGTCCCGATCCCGGCCGGAAGTAGGCGTTCTGTACTCGCTGCACATAATTCTGCGTTTCTCGAAACGCGGGGACGCCGTGGGCCCGGTCGACCGCGCCCTCTCCCGCATTGTACGCCGCCAGCGCCAAATCGAGGTTGCCATATCGTTCTAGCAACCTCTTCAAATGACTAACCCCGGCGTCGATATTTTGTTGTGGGTTGAATACGTCGTAGGCGCCATAGCGCTGGGCCGTCGTGGGAATTAACTGCATCAATCCGCCGGCTCCCTTGCGCGAATACGCTTTGGGATTCCAGTTCGATTCTGTTTCGATTACGGCGCGGACCAGGGCGGGATCCACGCTGTGGCGGTCCGATGCCTCGCGAACGAGCTTTTCCACGCCGTCGCGGCCGATTTCCATCGCTGGGCGGCTGTGTCCGGTAAAGGAAGATTCCGCAGGCAAATAGATATTAGGGCGCGCTTTAGTGGCGTTCAGATTGGGTTTTACGGGCGGTTCCGCGTTTACAAAAAACTGCCGTCCCGAATCGTCAACGACTCGAGCGATCTGGGCGCTGGCGCTGGCTGCAAAGAGCGATGTGAAAAACGCCGCGCCAAGAGCCGCGCAGGCAGCTAGCGTCGTAGCATTCAGCCATTCCCGGTTTGTCTCGCGTCTAAGCATCATGCCCTTGCGGTAAGGTATACGAGATATTCGCATCACGCCTCCACCATTATTCGATAGTGATTCGGTGGGGTCAATGCGACTTCCGTACTATGCACCGGACCTGTCCTACCGGCCATGGTGCTGAAGCCCTTGGGGTTACTGCCGCCTTGCCAGGTGGCCCGTACGGCCCACCTTCCTGAAGGCGGGCCGTTCCTCACCAGATTATAACAAGGCCTCCACCAAGGAGGGGACGTTCTCTAAGGCCGATCTTAGGCCAGTTGTGTCTTTTCCGCCAGCTTCGGCGAGGTCAGGCCGGCCACCCCCTTTGCCGCCTACCATGGGTGCCAAGGTTTGCATCAGCTTGCCAGCATGGACTTTAGCGGTCAGATCCTTGGTGACGCCGGCGATCAGGGCTACCTTGCCGTCCTCGGGCATGCCCAAAGCTACCACTCCGGAGCCTATTTTCTGCCGCAAAGCATCGACGAGCTGCCTAAGTCCTTCGCGGTCAACATTTTGTACTTCCGCGGCGATAACCTTAATCCCTTTAACAAGTTGCACCCGCCCTGCCAGCTCATCAATCTGGCTGAGCGCACCCTCGCGCTTCTGAGCTTCCAGCTCCTTTTGAAGGTGCTTGGCAGTCTCGGACAGCTTCTCGACTTGGGCGAGGACGCTGTCCTCCCCCACGTTGAGCTGGCTTGCCATTTGCCGCAGGATGTCGGCTTGCTTTTGAAAATGCTCTAAGGCGCCGATGCCGGTGACGGCTTCGATGCGGCGGACGCCGGCGGCTACGGATTCTTCGCTGACGATTTTGAGCACGCCGATGTCGCCCACGCGCTGGACATGCGTGCCGCCACAAAGTTCTTTCGAGTAGAAGCCGCGAGCCGCGCGCGGGTCGGGAATGGTTACCACCCGGACGTGGTGCTCCGGATACTTGTCGCCGAAAAACGCCAGGGCCCCCGAAGCCAGTGCTGCTTCAAGCGAAGTGACATTCGTTTCGATTACTGTGTTAAGGCGAATCTCGTCGTTCACTTGCTGCTCGATGTCGCGCAACTGTTCCGCATCCACGTGCGCGAAATGCGAAAAATCAAAGCGCAGCCGCTCGGGAGCATTCAGCGAGCCGGACTGTTTTACATGCGTCCCCAGAATATTTCGCAGCGCCGCATTCACTAGATGTGTTCCCGTGTGATTGCGGATAATTCGCGCCCGCCGCTCCGCATCCGCAACGAC
>Ga0307474_10000904_pt1 | contig 21392 bp, 18 predicted proteins | sample atmos_gasesECM1C_2_FD_203312 | JGI IMG/M metagenome (GOLD analysis project Ga0307474, IMG submission 203312) | Hardwood forest soil microbial communities from Morgan-Monroe State Forest, Indiana, United States - atmos_gasesECM1C_05 | ecosystem: Environmental > Terrestrial > Soil > Temperate... | reverse complement strand
GAGCACAGCCATGTAGGACCAGCGCGGCCTGTGTTATCGTACCGCCATGCCACTCGAGGAAGCCAAGGTCGTCTCCAACAGTTCGACCAGTGCCAGAATTATCGCGGCTGGAATCGTCATCGCGTTCTGCTATTGGGCCGCATCGGTGCTGGTTACTTTGCTTATTGCGGTCCTGCTGGCTTACTTCCTCGATCCGGTAGTCACCTTTATGGAAGAGTGGCACATCCCCCGCGCGCTGGGTTCACTGCTGATCGTGCTGTTCACCATCGCCATCATGCTTTTACTCACCGTATTTCTGATCGAACGCGCCGATCAATTTGGCGCCGACTGGCCGCAGTACCGCGAACCGTTGCACAAAATAGCCTCAGCCGTGCAGCAGAAGATGTCCACATTTGAGGAGCACGTTTCGGAAATTGGCCCGACGCAGGCCCCGGTTCCCGGCCAAACCATCGTAACCGTCGAACCGCATCCCATCCGCGCGGCCGTAATCGCCCGGCTCAGCTCGGTCTACGAAATAATTCTAGCCGCCACTTTTGTACCATTTCTGCTTTTCTTCATGCTGGCTGCCAAACGCCAAGTCTGGCACGCCACCATGCAGCTGTTCCCATCCACGCGCCGCACCGAAGTGAAAGAGACTTTGACCGACGTTACCCAGGTTCTGCGCAGCTATGTGATTGGAACCGCGCTGGTCGGCCTAGTGCTAGTCATCTCCAGTTGGATATTGTTCTGGGTCATGGGACTGGAATTTCCGTTCTTGCTGGGACTGGTCTCCGGGCTCGCCAACCTGATTCCCTACCTCGGCGTAGTGCTTTCCTGGATTCCGCCGATGCTGATCGGCCTGAAGCAATTCCACACCGCCGGGCCGTTCATCGGTATTTTTGGAGCGCTGACCGTTCTGCATCTGGTCACCGCGAACCTGCTGATTCCGGCTCTAGTCGGTTGGCGCGTCCGGCTGAACGCGCTGGCTTTGACCGTTTCGATTCTTTTCTGGGGCTGGTTGTGGGGTGGCGCCGGCCTGATCCTGGCTGTGCCCATCACTGCGGTAATAAAAGTAATCTGCGATCACAACGAGGATCTACAACCGGTTGGCCGCTGGCTCAGCGCCTAAGGCCGCTTCCGCCTTCATCTCGCAGAGTATTTACGATTCTTTTCAATTCGCCCGGACCCGGTGCGTCCTGAAACAATCGGATCGCTGCAATTCCAGCCGCGCCGGCGTCAAGACATTGGCGCGCATTCTCCATTTCGATTCCGCCAATCGCAAGCACCGGAATTTTCACCGCAGCGCAAGCCTTGGCTAGTTCCGCGATCCCCACCGGTGCACCAAACGCCCGCTTCGAAGGCGTGTCGAAGACCGGCCCAAAAATCAAATAACTGGGGCCCGCCATTTCTGCTTCGCACGCCTCGCTCAGCGAGTGGCACGACGCGCCAATCAGAAATTCGCCCCCGGCATTTCCTGCTCGGCACCAACGCACCACCTCGCGTATCGGTGCGGATTCGCGACCCAGATGCACGCCCGCCGCACCGGCGGCCACCGCCACGTCCAGGCGATCGTTAACAATTATTTTCGCAGTATCCGTGGTCCGAACGGTCTGTTGCACCAGCGCCAAAAGTTTCTGGGGCGGCAAATCCTTCTCGCGCACCTGCACCCAATCGACCCCCGCGCCAATCGCCCCGCGGATTTTTCCGGCCAGCCGCCACTCGGCTTCATCCTCGCGCGTCGTCAAAATTTTTCGATCGGTAACGTAACAAAGAATCGGCGCGCCGGCGGGTCTCGCAGGCGGCGCGGAACTCGGATGGTCAGGAGCGGGTGACAATGATCGGGGTCCGGCTGCGGAAGGCTTCCAAAGCGAACATGATGTTCATGACTCCCAGCCCGGAAATCATTCCGCGTAGAAAGGAATTTTTCAGTAACAAGGCCAGCGACGGATACTGGTAAAGAAAATAATTCACGTCCCAGTAGTCCGACCACGGCAGCAAAATAAGCGTGACCCCCAACTCGAACCACAGGAGCAGCAATACGATACGAAGAATCCGGTTGGTCATCTGATTTTAATTATCGGGGATTATATCAGGAGTGGCAACTGCCGTTCTGTCTGGCTCAGCCTTTGCCGCGAGGCACACCGAACAAATCAGTTCGCTACGTTTTATTGCTTCTGCAAGGTCGCGATTCGGTCAGCCACGTCGCGATAATCGATATTCGCTGCGTACACTTGGCGGAAACTGTTTAGCGCTGCGTCGGATTCCCCCGCCGATTCCAACGCCAATCCCAAATCGTATTGCAGCGCCAGTACCGATTCTTCTTCCAGGTCCGGCGTCGCCAGCGCTCGTTTGTACCAGAGCGAAGCAACCATGGGCTCGCCCTTATCCATGAATGACAGGCCCAGCATCGTCGAGCAGTTCATTTCGTAACGGAACGGTTTGCCCTTCTGTATCGCTTTGGCTACTTTTTGAAATTCGCCGATCGCTTCATCCAGCAATCCCATTTCGCGATACGCAATTCCGAGATTGTAGTGAGTTTCGAGGTCTTCGTCCTCGTCGCTCATTTCTCCCAATTCGCTGCGGAATTCCTGGAAAACTTCCGCCAATTCGTTCATGTGCTCAACCGAGTTCGAGGCGTCGGCGGCTTCCGCTTGTTGCGGAACGCGCGCGGTGCTCATCGGCGGCGCAGGAATCGCGGAAGCTGGCGGTACCGCAACCGACGAAGCCTTCGGCGCCGGTACGGTCTCGGCAAAAACTTCCTGTAGCTGCGAGTGAATCTTGTCGACCTGCGGCGCAGGCGCTGATGGGCTCGAGCTGGCCTGCACGCTCTCCACCGGAGGCGCTTCCAGATCGTCGAATTCCGCGGCGAGATCGCTGAGGAACTCATCGGTCGTCTGCGCTTCTCCGTTTCTCTGGCTGTGCGCAGGTTCCGGCGTCAGCTCAATTTCCAACTCCGCTTGCGGTGTTTCTGCAATTTCCGGCGCCGGTTCATTCAAGAATTCCAACAGAGATGCGGGCAAAGGCTCTGCGCCAGCCGGCGTCTCGGCGGACTCTTCCACGATTTCAAATGTTTCAGGCTCTACAATCGGCTCCACAACTGGATCGAGCGGCGCTTCAACACTCGCTTCCGCCTGCGCCTGCGAAACTTCTTCGATAGGCTGCGCCGCAAATACGTCCTCGGTCAGGTCGTTCTGCGCCAAATTCGAGTCAATCTCAAAAGCCTTGACGCCCGTCGCATGTTCCGGCTCCTCGTCGACGATTTCCGGCGCGGAACTAAGTTGGGCCACGGCTTCGTTCGCCGCGCGGCGGATTTCTGCGATGGTTTCGTCCTCGGGAACGCTAGTGGCTGGCTGCGGAGCCGCCGTTTCCTTTTCCGGCTCGACGATCGGATCAAACTCCAACGGCGCGACAAGTTCCTGTGCCGCGGTTGTCGCGGGCTGATCCAGTTCCGCTTCGCTTGCAATTGCCGCCCACTCGTCGGAAAGGTCCAGTTCGCCGGATAAAGCGGCTGAATCCGAGGGGGCGACTGGTGCTGTTTCGGCCACGATGGCGTCCTGCGAAATTTCTCGAGGCTCGTGCGTCACCGCGTCCAGATCCACGAGCGGAATCTCAAATTCGATTGGCGCGGCGCCATGAGCCGGCTCGGCGCTTTCGACTGGAGGCGCCGGAGCGATCTCAAACGCCGGCGGTTCCACTGGGGTGGACGCTGCGGCGGGCACCGTGGTGGTCGACGCTGCGGCTTCGTGTGTTACTGGTGCGCCCACTTGCGGATTTGCTTCGTGCGACCACGTTCCGGTCGCCGGAGCTGGCGAGGAGGCCGCCGCTCCCGCTGCGGGTGGCACCATCGCCGGGGCCGCCGGCAACTCGCTTTCGCTGATTCCGGCCACCTTCGAATATCTTCGGCGTAATTCTCCGAAACGATCGGCGTTTACGTGATCGTTTCGCTCACGATGAATCTGTTCCAACTGTGCCGATAGTTCCGCTGTCCGCCGATCGTTGCCGGCGCCCAGGTGCAGGTCCAGTAACCGCTCCAGCGTCGGCGTATGCCGCGGCGCGCGCTGCAGCACGTTTTCCAGCAGGTGAGTCGCTTTTTGCGTGAGCCCATAGCTCGAGAACAGATCGACATCGGTCAAGGCTTGTGCGATGTAGCGCTGGGTATCTTCGTCTACCGCTTCTTCAACAATCGTTGGAGCTGCCACCGGGGTCAGGTTTACCGCGGCTTCGTCGGCTGGTTCCGGCACCGCGACAGTCTCCCTCACCACTGGTGCGGCCGGAGCAGCAATTTCCAGAGCCGCGCTTACCGAAATCGGCGCGCCACCGCTGCGTGCTCGAAGCTGATTCAGCCGCTCAACCAATCGCTCGTCGTTCTTATTTCGATCGACGAGTTCAGCCAGCAATTCTTCAGCCCGCGGATAGTTTTCCTGCGCGACGTAGGCATCGGAGAGTTGGCCTAGCGCGGCGTTCAGCCGGAAAGGCTCACTGGCGTGGCGGCAGAAATCGACCAGCAGTTCCAGTGGCTCGGTTTGTCCCGGCATTCTCTCGCATAATGTGGACAAGGACTTCACGAAGCTGTCTTGCGCGCCTGCTTCCACCATCGGCGTGCGCAGTTCTTTCAGTAACGGCAGCGCGCTTGCTGCCTCGCCGCCTTCAATCATTGCTTCCGACACGCCGTAAAGCAGCGTGAAGTGCTCCACCCCGCGCGCCAGTTGCTGTCGCGCCCGCTCCGCCGCCTGCTGGCTGTGCCCCGCGCGAAGCTCGTAATCCACCAGCAGTTCGGTCACGTCCCCGCCGCTTTGCGCTTCCGGGTGATGGCTCAGCGTCGAGATCGCATCGTCAATCCGGTTCGCCGCCGCGAGAATCTTGCCCTTCAGCAACACGGCTTCGGAGTTCTTGCCGTCCACTTCGATCGCGCGATCGACCAGCTTTTCGGCTTCGTCGGTCTCGCCGCGTTCATAGAGCCGCTGCGCATATCCCAGGTAGGTCTGCGCTGCCTCCTGCTTCTGGCCCATCATGCTGTAAAGCTCGGCCAATCGCAGCTGCACCCGCTGGTTTTCGGGCTCGACTTCCAGCAGGCGATGCAGCACTTCAACCGCTTTCTGTGAGTGGTTCGCCTTCAGGTGGGCTTCGGCGATCTGCAGGAACAGGGGCCGGGCCTCGCTCAGCACGCCCTGTTGCACATACAAGTCCGCTAATCTTTCCAGCGGCGCCAGTTCATTCGGCGCCAGTTTCGCAATCTTCTTGTAGATGGCGATCGCCTTGCTATTGAACCCATCATTTAGATATACGTGCGCCAGGCGCTCGAAATACTCCACCGCCTGCGGCATGTCCGACTGGCGAGCGAACAGATCGCCCACCGTCATCAGGGTGGCCTGGTCCTTGGGATCGTTGCGGAGGATCAGCTGATATTCGCCGATGGCCTGGGCTACCTTGCCCTGGTTCAGGAATTTCAGCGCATTTTCCAGCGCTTTGCTTTTGTTGAACGCCATGGATGATGTTCTTGCGCCCGTCCCCACACGCCCGGGCAGCTGCACACAGCCGCAGCGGCGGCTTAGACTTGAAGGTTAGCACGCGCGAAAAACAAGGGGCAACGCAGCGAAAGAGGGATGGTGCCATAGGCGACAACAGTGCCCGATAGGCGCCAGTAGGCTGGGGGCGGAATGAGGCGTTCGGATGGGACAGGATAAACCCAGGGGTCGTGGTCGGAAGCTGACCGGACTCCCGGGAATTCGACTACTCCGTATACAGCATCAACAACACTCCGAGGACGATCATCAGCGTCGGCCAGACCTTCTTGAAGATGGCCTGTGCTCCGCCCGGAACCTCGGAGATACCCTTGGTTAGGGCCACTCCCCCGCCCACAATCGAGAATCCGAGGTGTTCTGCCTTGATGTGCTCCATCGTTTCCATATGATGCGCGCCGTGCATCCCGGCCGAATGATGGTGAAACAGGAGCAGGATCGCACCCACCATACCCAGGACCGGAAAGGCCCAGGCGCTCCACATGCTCTTCAGTTTGCCGCGCGCTCGCTGCAGCTCGACGCCGCCCAAAAACAGCAAAATCAGCGCGAATATCTTGTGTTGCAGGTCTTCGGGATTATGCGTCACTGCGTACCAAAGAGTCTGGTGCCCGACCGGCCAAATCTCCGTATCACTGAACAGCGCTAGATAGACCCCGGCGAGCAGGAAGCAAGACGGCCACACGTAACGCACGCCGGGGCAGCGTTTGGCCAAGCGCTCCTGTATCAGCAGAAAGAAGCCTGCGACGATCACCAAGAACCCCGCCAGGTGATGGTTGAATTCGCTTTCTCTTTTGTCGGCAAGTCGCTTCTTCGCCTGCGCCGGCGTTTCTTCCATCGACATTGAGCCGTGGCTCATGTCCATTCCCGGCATGTCCTGCATGTCGGGCATACTCTGCGGACTGTCCTGCGGCGTGCTCTGTGGACTGCTTTGCGGTGTATTCTGCCGGGCCACCAGAAATGGGCTCGACATAAAAAACAGGATCAAAACAAAGGCTGACAACGCTGCCATCTTTATTCTGCTTTTACGAGAATCTTGAGACAAATTCCTGCACCTCTCCATTTCAAATTAGAACGCATTCAGCCGCCGTTAGGATTCCGGGAATTTAAGGACAGCCGGAGCCGCTCGATGCTCAATCAATCGCTCGAAAATCGATCGTCAACACCACGCGGTCTAATGCCGGAAAGACTAACACAAACGCCATCACCCCATAGTTGATTGGTTTTCGCCGCCGCTAGCAGCTTCGTCGGTGGGCGTCAGTGGCAGAGCATTTTGTGTCGCGCCGAACGCCCAGCAATTGGATTGGCGCACGGGAGCGTAAGAAAATCGGTGCTGCGGAGTAGGGCCATGCAGCCGCAGTGCTTCGAGGTGCTCGGGCGTACCATAGCCTTTGTGCTGCGCCAGGCCGTACTGCGGAAACTCCCGGTCGAATTCCTGCATCCGGCGATCGCGTTCTGTTTTTGCCAAGATGGAAGCGGCCGCAATCGAAACCGAGCGCGCATCCCCGTGCACCAGCGCTTTCTGCTCGATGGGTAAATCGATCTCGACGGCGTCGAGCAGCAGATAATCGGGCAGGGGACTGAGCTGCGAAACCGCGGCGAGCATGGCCTGGCGGCTGGCCTGATAGATATTCCAGGCATCAATCCGTGTCGAATCAATTTCAGCCGTGGCCCAGGCCAGCGCGTGTTCGCAAATGCGTCGGGCTAATTCTTCGCGCCGGTCGGCCGTAAGCTTTTTCGAATCGTCGAGGCCGACGATTCGGCGCCGAGGATTCAGGACCACGGCCGCGGCGACCACCGGCCCAAAGAGCGAGCCGCGCCCGGCTTCATCTAAGCCGGCAATCCTCAACCAGCCGCATTGCCGCGCTTCACGCTCGTATCGCGAGGAACAAAGTCTTCCCATCGGCTGGGAATTTTAGCACACGGCACGAACAAGATTATTCGGTCGGTGTGTATCTTTTCGCGATCTGTGGATTTCAAACCGGCAGCTTGTCGCGCCTCGGCGCATGGACAGTTTCGCGGAATGTTGAGGGGAAATAAAAAAGCCCGCTTCGACTGGTCGAAGCGGGCTAACTTTCGGTTGAGATTTCGTTGGCTTATTCAGCTTTTCCAGCTGCTGCGGTCTTTTGTTCGCCTGCTAGTTCAGGACGCTCGGCGCGCTTCACCCGAGCCGCTTTGCCAGTAAGCTTGCGCAAATAATTCAGCTTCGCGCGGCGCACGCGACCGGCCTGGACGATGACGATCGAGCTGATCATCGGTGAGTGCACCGGAAAAATGCGCTCGACGCCAATTCCAAAACTTACGCGGCGCACGGTGAAGGACTCGCCCAGCAACTCGCCGCGGCGGCTCATCACGATGCCTTCAAATGGCTGGATGCGCTCTTTGTCGCCCTCGCCTTCCTTCAAACGCACGTTAATTTTCACCGTGTCGCCCGGACGGAAGTTCGGATGATCCTTGCGGAGCTGCGACTGTTGCGCCTTATGCACGATCGGATTCATGACTATATTTCCCTGCAGACCCGCTCAGGTGGGGCCAGCTAGCAACGCACAATCCCCAATTATAGCTCGATTCCAGCGTACATTGCCATATATTTTGCCGGCACAATCGCGCGAGGCGACGCGCGCAGCGGGCAAGGTCAGCGAACCAGCAGGTCCGGCCGGTTGCGTCGCGTCTTTTCGAGCGCCCGCTGCTCGCGCCACTTGCGGATTTCTTCGTGGTTTCCACCGAGCAGAATTTCGGGAACATCCCAGCCTCGGAACGAAGGCGGCCGTGTGTAGTGCGGATAATCCAGAATTCCGCGCGGTGTCACCTGCGAGTTTCTGATTGTGGTGTCCGCGGTTGTTTCTAGCGAGGCTGTACGAGTCGTCGATTTCCTCTTCAACTCGTTGTGATTTGCAAGGGGTTCACTGAACGACTCATTCACGATCGAATCCTCGTTACCCAGCGCACCAGGAATCAGCCGGGTCACGGCGTCGAGAACCATCGCGGCAGCCAGCTCACCGCCGGAGAGCACAAAATCTCCGACCGAGATTTCGTCCGTCGCCAAATGTTCGGCCACGCGTTCGTCGACGCCTTCGTATCGTCCGCAAATGAAGACAATTCTGTTGAGCTGTGCGAAACGTCGCGCCGTTTCCTGCCGAAACATCGTCCCCGCCGCGGAAAGCAGTACAACCGCGGTGCGCGGATCCCTTTGCGTCGCCTCACCCGCAGAAGCAGCGGCAGACGGAATCAACGATTCCACAGCGGCAAACAGCGGTTCGGGTTTCATCACCATGCCTTCGCCACCGCCGAAAGGGCGATCGTCGACGGTGCGGTGACGGTCGTGGGTGAACGCGCGCAGATCGTGAACGTGGGTTTCGATGAGATTTGCTTCGCGCGCCCGGCGCACTATGCCGTAGTCGAGTGGACCGGTAAAGAACTCCGGGAATATGGTGATGAGGTCGAAGCGCATTGCGGATTATCGTACCACTGCGTGACGCAGCCCTGCGCGGCGCTAGGTTTTGGAGTTCAGGTCGAGCAGGCCTTCAGGGAGATTCACTTCGATTCGACGCGCGGCGAGATCGACCTCCGGACAAATGTCCTGCGCCAGAGGCACCATAATCTCAGCGCCGATCGCCTCGACTCGCGCGGGGTCAACCTGCACGGTGAGGACCGGCGTGCCCAGCACCGCCTCGCCGTTGATCTCGACGTCGGTCACGACGCCGACTTTCTCGCCGTTGGTCTCGACTACTTCGCAGCCGACCAGGTCGCTGATGTAGTAGCTACCATCAGGCAACTGTGCGCGCTCCGCTAGCGGAATACGCACTTCGAATCCGACCAGCTTCTTCGCGTCGTCGATGGAGTTGCTCGTCGCGAAATGGAAGATGGCCTGGCCGCCGTGGCTGTGCGAAAGCCAGCAGCGGCGCACCTCGACCTTGCGGGGCGCGGCGATTCCGTTCCACAAAGTCACTTGAGATAATTTGGTGAGACGTTCCGGGAAGTCGGTGAGGATATCGGCGGCGATTTCGCCGCGCACACCGTGGGGACGAACGAGGAGCGCGACGGTAACGCTTTCATCCCGTTCCGCGTGCGATTTCGGCGTGATTGCTACTCCAGAATTTCGAGCGTAAAACGCTTTTTGAGTTTCATGCCGGCGGCGCCAAGCAAGGTACGTATCGACTTCGCGGTGCGGCCCTGGCGGCCGATTACTTTTCCCAGGTCGTCCGGTGCGACGCGCAATTCCAGAACGGTGACTTGCTCGCCTTCAACCGCGTTCACCAGCACCTGCTCCGGATGATCCACTAGAGCTTTGGCGATCTCTTCGACCAGTTCCTTCATTAGGCCCCCTCAGCAACGGAAAACAACTCAGCATGAAATTTCGCATGTTCACGAAATAAGGCCAATACAGTCTTTGCTGGGCTGGGAGGTTTAAGACGCACTAAACTGGTTTTCGGTTACTTCGCAAAAAGCTACGGACGGTGTCGCTGGGCTGGGCGCCTTTGCCGATCCAGTAGTCCACGCGATCGCGCTTCAGATCGATCAACGCCGGAGTCTTGAGCGGGTCGTAGGTACCGACAATCTCGACGAAGCGGCCGTTTCGCGGGCGAGTCTTCTCGGTGACAATCACGCGGTAAAACGGGCGCTTCTTTTTGCCAATTCTGGCCAAACGAATCGTTAACAAAGCTCCAATCCTCCTGAATCTATTCCGCCGATAGCAGAGCCCCTAAGTATATCGGATGCTGGGCCCATTCGCCAACGTCTTTCCTTGTGGTCAAATCGCCTCCTAGGTGCCCTTGAGGCCGGCGAATTTGCCCAGGCCGCGCATCTTGGTGCGGGCCATGGAGCCGTACTGCTTCATCATTTTCTTCATGTCCTGGTATTGCTTCAGGACCTGGTTTACTTCCTGGACGGAGGTGCCACTTCCCAGGGCAATGCGCTTGCGGCGCTTGCCATCGATCAGGTTGTGATTTTCGCGTTCCTTGGCGGTCATGGAATTGATGATGGCTTCGACCGAGCCGAGGCGCTTTTCGTCGATTTCGGGATTCTTGGGGAGATTCGCGAAGGGGCCGACCTTGGGCAGCATGCCCATGATCTGCTCGATGGAGCCCATTTTTTTAATCTGACGCAGCTGGTCGCGAAAATCTTCGAGGGTGAAATCATCTTCGCGGAGCTTGCGTTCCAGCTCGCGGGCCTGCTTCATGTCGACGGTTTTCTCGACGCGTTCGATCAGGCCGAGCACATCGCCCATGCCGAGGATGCGCGACACGACGCGTTCCGGCAGAAACGGCTCGAGCGCATCGTATTTTTCGCCGACGCCGACGAATTTCACCGGCGCGCCGGTGACTTTGCGAATGGAAAGAGCTGCGCCGCCGCGGGCGTCGCCGTCCATCTTGGTGAGGACCACGCCGGTGATGCCGAGGCGCTTGTGAAATTCTCCGGCGGAACGAACCGCGTCCTGACCGATCATGGCGTCCGCGACGAACAGGAGCTCCGAGGGATTCAGTTCTTTCTTCAAGTCGGCGAGTTCTTTCATCAACTCGTCGTCGATGTGCAAGCGGCCGGCGGTATCAACCAGGACCACGTCGCAGGCGGACATTTTCGCTTCGCGAATGGCGCCGCGGACAATTTCGAGAGGCTTGTCGGTTCCGGTGCCGGGCCAGATCGGAGTGCCGGTGGCTTTGGCGACTTGCGCGAGTTGCTCGCGGGCGGCGGGACGGTAGACGTCGGTGGAGACGACCAGCGGCCGATGGCCGTGCTCGCCGAGCCATTTGCCCATTTTTCCGGTGGAAGTGGTTTTACCAGAACCTTGCAGACCGACGATCATCCAGACCGAAGGCGGCTTGGAGGAATATTGCGGCTTGGCTTCCTTGCCGAGCAGTTCGCCGAGTTCGTCGCGGACGATTTTCACGACTTGCTGGTCGGGGGAAAGTTGAAGCAAAACTTCGGAGCCAACGGCCTTGGCGCGCACATGGGCGACGAATTCATCGGCGACGCCGACGTTGACGTCGCCTTCGAGCAGCGCTTCGCGAATTTCGGCGAGGCCAGCGTCCAGATGTTCTTCGCTGAGCTTGCCCTGGCCACGGAGATTCTTGAAGGCGCGTTGCAGTTTGTCGGTGAGTGTTTCAAACATTATTTTTGGCTAGCCCTATCGGTCTGGATGGAGTGCAATTGCGTTTTCCGCGGTCGATGCGAATTTCTGAAGAACCGCCGATGCGAAACGGCGCGAATTTCATTGTAGGGGAGGCGACACAGGCGGTCAACGCAAGGAGGGGCGACGCGTTCCTGAATAGGTTGCGCTGGTGTGGGTCCGCGTCGTGATGCGGGAGGCGGTTGAGACGGGCCAGATTCGCGACCCCCCTCCGAAATGTTGCGATTAGGATCAGTCTCGGATGTTTGTTTTGTGCGAGTTACGGCGATTTTTAATCGCACAATAAAGTGACGATTAGAAATTTCCGCGGGCTCAGGGAACGTTCGCGCCTTGGCCACGTGGCTGGCGTCCGAATTGTGTTTTGTCGAAAACATGAGCCGTTTGCCATTTTATCATTTCTCGCAAGTGGCTTCAAATACGCGTGTGTGTACACACCGATCCGACGTCCTCCACAGCTGCAAGTTTTACGTGACTTGAAGCTACTAGAATTTTGGGGGGAAGGTACCGGCTGCGGGGAGCCAATAGAGTTAGAACGTGACGAGGGGGAGGCGGGGGAAGGCGGATTTGTAGAGGGCGGGGTCGAGGGTGAGGAGGCGATGCGCTTTGCGGAGGGCGTGGGCGCCGATGAGGAAGTCGGCGAGGATGCGGCGCGGTCCGCGGTCGCTCTGTTTTCTGCGGCGGGCCGCGTAGGTTTGAAATGCGCGGCCGGCGGTGCGCCAGATGGATTCGTCCATTTGCCAATCGACGGTGATGCCGGTCTCGCTGAGAAAAGAATCGAGGAAGGCTTCGGTCCGGCCGGGGAAGGCGAGGAGCTCGGCATAGACAGGAGCGGCGATGACCAATTTTCCGCGATTCCAGGCGGCGTTTAGAGCGGATTGCGCCGAGGAATTCAGGGTTTCGTCCTCATCCCAAAAAGCGATGAGAATATTGGTATCGATTGCGGTGGTCATTTTGAGTCGACTATCGCTGGATCATTTAAGGCTCACTTACCACGAAGCCGGCGAAGGTGGCGGACGATGGCTTTGCGCCCGGAAGGGATTCCAGGATTGCCGATGCCGCGATATTTTTCGAAGGGGCTTGTAGCGTGAACCGGCGTAATGCGGAATTCGGGGCCGCGTTGCTCGAAGAGGAGTTGGTCGCCGGCACCAACGCCCAGCGCGCGACGGACTTCATGAGGCACGGTGATCTGGCCTTTGCTGGTGATGCGGGCTTGTTTCTTCAGCGCTGATTTAGCCATTCCTTACTCTAACACAGGGCTCCTTACTTTGAAAGGATGGGTGATGGTGGTTGCCAACTCCGCGTAACGGCAGAGAGCGTTGGCTAATTGCATTTGGCGGGGAGTTCTACATTCGGGCTCCATTAGTTTGGGGCTGCCGACGAGGATGACGGTGGACATGGCCCGCGAGGTGGCGACATTCAGGCGATTCAGGCTGTAGAGAAATTCCATGCCGCGCGGAGCATCTTCGGGAGAGGAACTGGTGAGCGAGTAGATGACCACCGGGGCTTCCTGGCCCTGGAATTTGTCGACGGTGCCGATGCGGAGCCCGGGCAGCCTGGCGGACAAGTCGGCGACCTGGGCGTTATACGGCGCGACGATCAGAATGTCTTTCTCGCGCTGGAGTGGGCGCCAATTTCCCTGCGAGTAAGACCATTGCACTTTGGGCTGCAGCAGACTCGCGACAATCTGTTCGATAGCGGCGAGTTCTTCGGGCGAGGAATTGCGATTGCCTTGGTGAGCCAGCGGAACAAACCATAAACCAGCGCCGTCGAGCCAGGGATGTCCAGTCAGGACGCGGGCGCGAGTCAGCGCTTGCGGATTCAGTTTGCCTTCGTAGAACAGCTCGGAGGTAAAGGAACAGATTTTCGGATGCAGCCTCCAGGTTTCCGGAAGAAAGAAACCCACATCGCTGGCGATGGTTTTTCCCTGGCCCAAGAGATGGCCTAACGCGGATTTTTCGGCGCCGTCGGGATGCGAGCCTTGAATTGGGCGATCCAGTTGCTGCGGGTCTCCGAGTAGGACCAAATTTTTGGCGGACTGCGAAACGGCAATGGTATCGGCCAAAGACATTTGACCGGCTTCGTCAACGAACAACACGTCGACAGATTCAAACGCCGCTGCGCAAGACCACAGCCAGGAGGTGCCACCGACGACATCGACCTGGCCGTCGCGCAGGGCGTCGAAAGCTTCGTCGTTGCTTTTGGCGATGGCGATGCCGTCTTCGGGTTCGCCTTCGTTTTCGCGATGCATACAGCGAATTTCTTCCGAAGCACTGCGAATACATTTCAAGAGATTGCGGATAACTTTGTGACCGGTGGCGGTGACCCCGATTTTCTTTCCCTTTTTCACCAGGTCGCAAATCATGCGCGCGCCGGTGCGCGTCTTGCCCGACCCTGGAGGTCCTTGAATCGCGAAAGTCGAATGGTCGAGAGCCAAAACGATGCGGCTGGCCGCGGCGTCCGGCGTTTCCGACGCGCTCTGGTCGAGTTTTTCTTTTTTGAGCAGCCGCGGAGGCCGGCCCAGCAACAAATGGCGGGCAGACTGAAGCGGGCCAGGCGACTGCAGGCCATTCGCCGCAACCCATTCGCCCAAACGAAACAGCGCGCCGGCGTGTTCCTTGGTCTCGTAGACTCGAGGCCGGACGTGAACTGCGTTCGGATGGTCGGCGGCGCTGGCTTTTGTTTTCTTGACCTCAACGGTGCGCGCGACGATATCGATCGACTCGACGGTGCCGAATTTTTTGTCGCGGCAGTAAAGTTCGGCTTCTGCGCGCGCGTCTGTTTCCTGGTTGGAGAAGGAGTAGAGGTCGAGAGGAATTTTGCGTTCGATGCGCAGAGTCTTGACCCACTGCAGCTGGGCGAGGCCGGCCCGTTCCTCGAGTAAATCTTCGTCATCGAGGTCGGCCAGACGAAATCTTTCCCAGAACGTGGCTTTGTTCTCGCGGCGATGCCAATCGAGGAGTTGGGCAAGCAACCAGCGGGCTTTCTGCTCTTCCGTGCGCTCAGTTTCGTCCGCCGGAATATCGGCGGTCAACTTTTCGACTAAGGCCGCGATTTTCTTTTGTCTTTCGTCGAGTTCGTCGGAGGGAGCGTCGTCACGGTCCACGAATCGCGGGATTTCGACTCCCTGGTTTATTTGGTCGAGGCGTTGCGCTTCGAGCCAATCGCGCATCGCGAGAGTCGAAAAGCAGTCTTCGCTGTTGTAGCCCTCCATGGCGGAGCGAATCTCGTCGGGGATGGTCGGCATTGCGCGACCCAGTTCCAGGCGGTGTTCGATGAAGCGCATGGCCTTGCGCGATTCATCGAGGTGAGTTTTTCGCTCAAAGGCGTAAAACGCTTCGAGTTTCTTCAGGGAATATTCTTCGACGCCGGCGCGAAGGGCTTGTTTGAAAATTTGGTGGAGATCGACGAGAACGCCAGCGCGGAGGATGCGATCGAGTTCGTCTTCGCGAGTGGCATACATGCCCATCAGGCGCTTCATGGCGCTGGGTTCGTAGGAGCCGAAGTGATACACGTGCATCGCGGGATTTATTTCTTTTTGGCAGTTGATGCGGTCGATGAGCCATTCGAAGTTCTTTTTTTCTTCTTCGCGGTTCAGGGCCCACTGCTTTTCGTAGATTGGGGCGGCGCCCGCCGCATCTCGGGAGGCAAGGCCGGTCAAATATTGCAGGCCGTTTTCTCCAACGAAAGGATCGCCCTCGAAATCGAGAAAGAGGTCGTGCGGCGTTGGCTCCGGCAACTTGCAAAAGCCCATGGCTTCGACGACGGGCAGGATCGGCTCGCTGACCGGGACTTTTTTGTCGCGGCCCTCGACCTGGACGCGGGCCTGTTCGCGCACGCGCTCCAGACCTTCGCGCGAGCCCTGTTCGGGGCGTCTCTTGATCGGAATGGGCATGGCCGCGAGTTTCGCGACGGTATCGACGTCCCAACGCTCGAGCTGATTCTGCTGCTGGCGGCGGAGACCGGCGACGAGCGAGAGATGATCGTCGGAACGACGCTGCTTATCGCATTCTCGGAACCAGCGGCAGACGTCACAGTGGGAGCAAGGCTCCGGATAGGTATTTTCGGGAGCGCCGGGCTTGGTGGCGCCAGCGAGTTGGCTTTTCACGAAGCGGTAGTAGGCGGCGTAATCGTCGATGCGGTGCGATTCGCCGACGAATTGAGAGCCGGGGATGACGACCCACATCCGTTCGGGTGACTGGCCCTGAATCGCGGCGAGCAACTCCGAATAGAAAGACAATTGCAGGATGGTGGTCGCTTTGGTTTCGCGGGCGAGTTTGCAGTCGTAGGCTTCATACGACCAATTTCCGAGTTCGCTGGGTTTGTCCACTTTTCGCAGGATGTCAGGTCGGCCGAAGTGTCCGGGGCCGCTGAGGGCGCCCTGGTAGATCACATCTGCTCCGCGCTGCAAGGCAAGGCGAGTTTCTTCCAAGGCTTTGGTTTCGTTCTTTTGTTCGGCCAAATTGACAATATCCAGGCCGGCCTTGGTAAGGAATGCGAGGTAGTCGGCTTCGTGTTTTAGGCCAAGTTCGCGGATGACTTGTAAATCGGGCGCGGCCCAGTCGGGAGCCGTGCGAAGTCCTCGAGCCACAGACAACTCAAGATTGGTGAGGTGCGGGCAGGCGAGATGATTGCTGAGATCGGTAGCAGCGAGGCGTAGTTGGTCGGAAACGAGTTTCATCAAGATCGCCGGGTCATTGCGAAAAATCTCAAGACAGCCCTTCCGCTGATAATATCTTTTTTTTACATCTGGTTAATTGCTGGGTTTGAACTATGCGCCACTTGGGTTAATGCGTGCAAGCTAGCTTGGTATCCGCTGCAATTACGGGAAACGCGCGGCGATAGCGTAGAATCGCACGCGTTTGGGACGAAAAGGGGAAGGTGGTCCATGAGAACTTTGGTTTGCTGTGGTGCGATTTTGTTTTGCGCTACTGCGGGTGCGGCGAGACCACAGGCGAGCGCGGCTACAAAGGCTGCGACGACAAAGACGGCGGCGCAGGGGGATTTGGCTGCGCGACGGAAGGCTTTGAACGGTTTGCTGGCTGAGCGGTGGGAGTATGCGATGCGGAGCAGCCCGATTGCGGCGTCGTTTTTCGGGGATAAGCGGTGGAACGACCAGCTGGACGACTTCTCGCAGAAATTTATCGACGACGATCTAGCGCAGGCCAAGAAAGATGTGGCGCGATTTGAGGCCATAGATACCACCGGATTTCCGGAACAGGAGAAGTTGAACAAGACCTTGATGGTGCGCGACCTGCAGATGCAACTGGAGGGGGCGCGATTCAAGGAGTGGGAGATGCCGGTTTCGCAATTCAACGGGGCACAGATCGATTTGCCGCAACTGGTGACCATTCTTTCGTTCGAGAGCGTGAAGGATTACGAGGATTACATTTCGCGATTGAAGCAGATGCCGCGGTTTTTCGACCAAGTGGAAATCCAGATGCGGAAAGGAATGGCGGAAAACCTGATGCCGCCGAAGCTGCTGCTGCAGGAAGTGGCGACGCAGGCGAACACGATCGCGACTACGCCGGCGGAGGCGTCACCCTTCGCGCAGCCCTTTGACAAATTTCCGGCGGCGATTTCCGCGGCGGACCAGAAGCGTTTGCGCGAAGCGGGCCTGGCGGCGATCCGCGACGGAGTGCTGCCGGCGTATGTGAAGTTCACGGCGTTCGTGCGCGACGAGTACGCGCCGAAGGGCCGGACCGAAGCGGGAGAATGGGCGCTGCCGGATGGCGCGGCGCGGTACGCGTTCGACGTGAAGCAGATGACTACGACGGACCTGACGCCGGAAGAAATTCACGAGATCGGCCAAGAGCAGGTGCGGATCATTCAGGCCAAGATGCTGAAGGTGATCAACGACCTGGGCTACGCGGATTTGAAGAGCTTCAGCGCGTCCTTGGCGACGAATCCGAAAGTGCACGTTCATTCGCGAAAAGAAATTCTGGATTTGTACCAGAAGTACATCGACCAGATGTATGTGAAGCTGCCGACGATGTTCGGCAGGCTGCCGAAAGCGAAAGTGGAAATTTTGCCGGTGGAGGAATATCGAGAGAAGGAAGCGTCGACGGAATATGTGCAGGGCCCGCCGGACGGGTCACGCCCGGGACACGTGATGGTGAACACGCGCGATTACGAAAAAGTTACGACGACGGATTTCGAGAGTACGGCATATCACGAAGGAGTGCCGGGACACCATTTGCAGATATCAATCGCGCAGGAGCTGCCGGAGTTGCCGCCGTACCGGCAGCATGAAAGTTACACGGCGTACATCGAAGGGTGGGCGCTGTATTCGGAAGAGCTGGGCAAAGAGGCGGGCTTCTATCAGGATCCGTACAGCTACTACGGTCATTTGCAGGAGGAAATGTGGCGGGCGATACGGCTGGTGGTCGATACCGGATTGCATTCCAAGCACTGGACGCGGCAGCAGGTGGTGGATTATTTCCACGAACATTCGGCGATCGACGAATCGGACGTGCAGGCGGAGACAGACCGGTACATGGCGGTGCCGGGGCAAGCGTTGGCGTACAAAATGGGACAGTTGGAGATTTTGAAACTGCGGGCATACGCGAAGGAACAGCTCGGCGACAAATTCAGTTTGAGCGCGTTTCACGACGAGGTGCTGGGAGCCGGGGCGCTGCCTTTGGATGTGCTGTCGACGCGCATCCACGAGTGGGTCGCAGCGCAAAAAGCCGCACCGGGCGGCGCTGGCGCGACCGCGGGAAAATAGCGCGCGGGTTCGACGCCGAAGCGCCGGGCGTGAGGTTACGGTGCTGAATGAGCCGGATCGCAGCGGTCCGGGAAAACTCCGGCGTGCGAAATTATTTATTATTTGGCTAGCAGGGATTTCCAGCGGGCCCAGGCGGCGTCGCGGGCTTTGACGCTGGCTTCGCTGGCATCGGGGGCTTCGCCGGCGCGCATGAAACCGTGGCCGGCACCCTCGTAGGTTACGGGCTCGTAGGTTTTTCCGGCAGCTTTCATAGCGGCGACGGTGTCGGGGATGGTGGCGTCGATACGGGCGTCGTTGCCGGCGTAAAAACCGTAGACCAGAGCTTTGATGCGCGGCAGGTCGGCGGTGGCGGGCGGCGGTCCATAGAAAACGAACGCGGCCAGAAGATCGGGGCGATTGGTGGCGAAGCGGAAAGCCTGGCCACCGCCCCAGCAAAATCCGGCGACGTAGAGTTTGCCATTGGAAGCGGGGAGTTTCAGGCCGTAGTCAGCGGCAGCGTTGAGATCGGCGGTGACCTGGTCGGGATTCAATTTGCTGACGGCTTCGGTGACTCCCGTGGGGAAATCTTTGGTGCGGCCGCCGTTGGGGGCCATGCCACTGAGCAGATCCGGGGCGACGGCGATGTAGCCGGCGGCGGCGACTTCGTCGGCGAGTTCCTGGGCCCAATCGCTGAGGCCGAAAATTTCATGAATGATGAGTACGACGGGACGCTTGTCTTTCGATTCGGGGTAGACGACGAGGGTCTCGACGCTGCGGCCATTGTGTTTGATGGTGACCCACTCGCTGTGACGCGGGGATTTTACGATGCGTTCGCGGGCCCAGGGTTGAGACCATTCCTGCGCGGCGGCGGTCTGCGCGCCAATGGCGATGGCGACGACGGCGAATATTATTATTGCTACGAAACGTTTCATGGCGCACCTCGATAGAAATTGCGACATCGATGATAGTGGCGCGATGTGCCTTCCACAAGAATATTCAGGCCGGAAATACTTCAGAGTTTCCGGTGAAGCTACGGCGCGGTTTCGGTGGAGTGGACGTTGATGTTGGCGGGGTCGATTTCGAAGTGGATGAGCCATTCGCTGGGTACGGGGCGGCCGTCTCGCTGGGCGGGAGAAAATTTCCAGCGTTGCGCGGCCTGCAGGGCGCGGTCGGCGAAAAATTGACTGGGGCCGCGGGAGTCGATGGCGGCCTGGGTTACGGCGCCAGATTCGTCGACACTTACTTTGACCGAGACGCGGACGGTGCCGCGAATGGTGTCGCGGGCCGATTGCGCCGCGTTGGGCAGAACCTGCTGGAGAACTTTTCCGTGGATAACGCCAGGGGCGCCGCTCGGTGCCGCGGCTGTTGCGGGGGCCGTCGTCGCCGGAGCTGGCGTGACGACGCGCGGCGAGCTGGATACGGTTGGTTGCGCCGCAGGCGGCTGTTGAACGGGTGAAAGCGGCTTTGCGACGGGCGGAACTGTTTTTGTGGCAGGCGAAACTGTTTTCGCCGCGGGCTGAATTGGCGCGGGGACGGGTTGCGTTTTCGCAGGCTCGGGCCTTGGCGTCGCGACTGTGGCTGGTGGAACGACCAGATTCGGCGTGGGCTGCACGGCCGCGGCCGAAGCTGACGGACGGCTTGGCGAGTGGCGCGTAAACATGCGCGCAGCGGTGAGACCTACGGCGAGCAGCAGGAGGAGTACGACGGCGGGCAGGACGTAACGGCGCGCGTCGAAAGACGATTGCGAATTCGGCAGAATTTGTTTGGGCGCGGCGGCGGGGTTCGGGTTCAGGCGCGTGGCGATGTCGGCGATGCTCCAGCGCAATTGCGGATCGCGGCGCAGGCAATGGCGTGCGATATCGGCGAATTCGGACGGAAGGCCCGAAGGAAGCGCGGGCTCGGCCTGGTTGGTTCGTTCCCAGGAGGCGAGGCGCTGGGTCAGCGCTTCGCACAGCGTCATGCCGAGCGACCAGACGTCGCCGGCCGGAGAAATTCGGCCGCCGGCGGCCTCCGGAGGATCGTAGGCGCTGGGCTTGCCGAGAGCGCCGCTGGATTCGCCGATTCGGCACAGGCCGTCGCTGGAGATTTTAAGGAGATCTTCTTCGGCCATGATGTTGGCGGGCTTGATGCGGGTGTGGACGAATCCCTTGGAGTGGATGTAGGAGAGCGCGTCGACCACGGGGCCGAGGATGGCGCGGGCTTCGGCGGGGCCCAGCGGACGGCGGGCCAATACCACGGAAAGATTTTCGTCGGCGTACTCCATGACGACATAAAGAATCGGCGTGGCGTTGAATTCGCAGCGGCCCATGGCCAGGATGCGAATCAGGTGCGGATGGGAGAGTTCCGCTGCGTGGTGCCAGCGTCCGAGTAAACCTGCGGCTTCAGGAGAATCGGCGGCGACCAGTTTGATGGCGGCTTTCCGAACCCCGGGCGCCTGGTAATCAGTAAGAAAAACGGCGCTGCGTTCGTTGGCGCCGACAAAATCGCCGAGACGAAATTTTCCGTCGACGGTTTGGCCCACCCATTGTTTGGCAGCCGTGGCCATCTCAACATCCTACCCTTGGCGAACGAATCGCGACGAATTGGTAGTGCAGCGCGCCGCGAAACCGATACGGCGCGTGAAGCGGATTTGATGAACCTGGCTGGGCAGCCGCTGGTGTAGATATTTTGCAACAAAGTTGGGGAAGTAAGGGCGAGAAAGTGGTGGGGATTGCGGAGAACGAATTATCGCTTCAGGGGCTAAAGCCCCGCAGCTTGCTGGGCGTTAACGGCCGGACTAAAGTCCCGTCCTTCCGGTTACGGGTTGCTCGTTGTTTACGAAATGTTTGGGCTTAATTCCGACCCTTCGCAGAAGGCGCGAAGGATGGGCCACCCGCAAAGGCTCAGTCAAACCAAAGGCCAAGGCTTACGGACTGCTCTCCTTGACAGTCGAGGAGAGAGTTTGATAGGTTCTCCTAGACGGAAAAGGAGAGACATGGCGAAGCAGATGGATTTGCTGCAGGGCACGCTGGATATGCTCATTCTGAAGGCGACTTCGCTGGGGCCGCTGCATGGTTACGGAATTTTG
>Ga0307474_10000903_pt1 | contig 21393 bp, 12 predicted proteins | sample atmos_gasesECM1C_2_FD_203312 | JGI IMG/M metagenome (GOLD analysis project Ga0307474, IMG submission 203312) | Hardwood forest soil microbial communities from Morgan-Monroe State Forest, Indiana, United States - atmos_gasesECM1C_05 | ecosystem: Environmental > Terrestrial > Soil > Temperate... | reverse complement strand
TCATCCTTATCCGCTACAGTCGAGATCTGGCCAGCAACCCGTCGGTTAACAGTTGCGGCGCGCGAGTCTATGACAGAGTGCGACCATTCGCTATATTATTGATTCTTCTTGTCGCAAAAGGCGATTTCTGCCACGGGGTATTTACTACCGTTTGCGATGGCCCCCTATCTACACAGGGCAGAAAACGGGGCACAGTATTCGGTGAGTCGCGGGACCTTAGCTTTTGTTGGGACTTAATCTTCTGATGTCTCGCTGCTAGCAGCGAGCCCACGCCAGGTTCGGCGTAGTGCAATTCTTTGTCGGAAAGCGCTTTTGGTAGACAGCACAAGCCAGTATTCACCTGTCGCTTAGCAGATTTGTGGGGTCTCCCACGGAGTTCCCTATTCTTTTGTCGATTGCGAGAGATTAGCAATGTCGATTGGTCCTGTCATGGCAGATGACTTTTTACACCTCCGTGGGTCATATGCGACCTCATAAACGAAAATTCTAGCATCACTCTTGTCTGGTCTTCCTGTTGTTATATAAAGTGAAAAGAAATACATGACCGATCTATTTGGGTGACAAGTACGAAGATCGCGAGTAGCAACTGCTGGTGCGATTGTGTTCCCGTTTCAAACGTCCAAGCGGGACAACGGGAGCGCTGAAATGATGGGGCCGAAAACCTGAAGCTGTCAGCCACAAAAAGTCGAACAGGGAACAAACAGTTAGACGGACTGAGCCACAATTCGCTTTGTCTCTTCGATCCGTTTTTTATTACAACTGGATCGAATGCATACCCAGGAGACGCAGAATGAGCAACGAACTCAGAAAGGATTTCAGTACCGATATTCGCGGTGATGATGAATTCGCTCACGTTGCCCGCCCCGCCTTGACTTACAACGGATTCCTCTCTTACAGCCAGGATGCGGATGCCAGCTTAGGCGCTGCTATACAATCATCGCTGCAAAGACTAGCTAGACCATGGTATCGAATCCGGGTCTTGCGGATTTTTAGGGATCAGTCCAGTCTCGCAGCAACAGCAAGCCTCTGGGCATCAATTGAACGCGCACTCGCTGATTCAGAGTATTTTATCTTCCTTGCCTCTCCCGTAGCGAAAGAATCGCCATGGGTTCGACGAGAAGTAGAGTGGTGGTTAGCCAATCGCCCTATCAACAAATTTTTGATTCTTTTAGGTAGCGGAAACATCGTTTGGGATTCGATCGGCTCGGACTTCGATTGGCTGCAAACAAACGCTCTTCCGATGTCCCTGAAGGGACGATTTTCTGAAGAACCACGATGGGTCGACTTCCGAACTCCCACCCCTACTGACCCGTCATCGTTCAAATTTCGGTCGGGGGTTTTGGATATCGCGGCAACACTCCGGGCGCTTCCGAAAGATGACTTGGACGGCGAGGATGTCAGACAGCATCGGCGTAATAGGGCGGCGGCAGCTGCAGCCGTAATACTCAGTCTTTCACTGGCAGCCATCTCAACTGTCGAAGGCCAAAGAGCTGTTCTACAGCGAAAGCGGGCCGAAAGTCTGCTAACTCAAGTACTGTTGGAAGATTCGCGCGTTGGGGTCACTACTGGCGATGCGGATGTTGCCGCCTCCTCCTTAAGCAAACTTCTGGAGCTATCCGTTAAAGGCACGAATATAGACGTACTACGGCAGGCTCTAGATGATATGCGAGTTCAACGTTTTCAATTACCTGCCTCCAGGAATGCCGGCGCAACAGACGATCCTGTGGCTGACGCACTTGACGATTCAGAGCGTGAGTCCGTCGAGGGAAGTGAGATAGTTGGTGACGCGAACGAGCAGTGGTGTGCGACATTTAGCCCAGATGCGAAATACCTGCTAACTGCGGGCGAATCAACAAGTCCACGCCTGTGGTCTCTAACGGATAAAACACCCACAGAAATTGAGGTACCAAACATGTCTGCGGCTACCTACTGCCCGAAGGATGCGCCTCCGACACGCATGAGAGGAGCGTTTGCCCCTGATAAAAGCCGAGTTCTGTTACCGGTCGACGGAAAATATAGAATTCTGGAATTACCGAGCTTGAAAGAAATATCAGAGCTAGCTAGCGATACTCTAGCCTTGGCTCTGTTCGATTTTGGTGGACGCCAAATACTGACCAGAAATCAGGATACCGATGTTGAGGTGTGGAGTGCAGATACGGGAAAGCTACTTCGACGCCTCGGGCGCGGCCAGGAATTCATCCTGTCTCCTTCTTCTAGCCGCGTTCTCATTGTGAACTCAAACGGGAGGGCTGCCGCGGTATGGGACTACAAAACGGGGATAAAACTTAGATCGTTCACCTTGGCCAAGGGCCTAGACCATGGTCAGATTGATCCGACTGGTCGGAAAGTGATTTTCTTCGGCGAGAGCGGCGCCACACAGTTCGCAGTTTCTCAGGAACAAAGTCAGGATCCTGAGACACTCTGGCAAGCTCCGGTCAAGTTAGCCCAGTACAGTCCCGACGGTTCCAGGGTGGCTATCGTTTCAAACGTGACGACTATTTTTGATGCGAACGAGGCCAACGGCCCGGGAGGGCCTGACAGCACGGGAATAATTCAACCGGATCGTAGTGGCGTGGTCGGCAATAGAATTTGGGATTTGGTGTACAGCCCCACTGGCTCGGCGATAATTACGGCCGGGCTACCGGCGCCCGCAACGGTTTGGGCCCCTACGACAGGAAACCGCCGATACTACGTTGTCTGTAATGAGAAAGATATTAACTACAATCAACCATATGGGACGGGTTATAGCGAGATCAGCAATGACGGATCTTTGGTTCTGACGATATCAACCAGTCCGGGCGGGACTTCGGTTCTCCGACTCTGGAGGTTGCCAGTAGGGCCGTTGTTAGCGTCGTTCAGAGGAATTCATCCTCTCGTCGGTCCGGACAACTCGTGGATTGGGCTTCTTCACAGTGGAGAGTTGCAGCTCTTTGACTCTCCGTCCTTTCACCTGGCCCGAACCTTCAGCGCGAATGCATGGGATTTGGACGCTGGGTCGAACCTGTTTGCAACTGCAAACGCGGATGGAGTATCGCTGTGGAACGCGCGGACGTTCCAACTGCTACGAACACTGAAAGGCGGCCCGAAGGCGGCTCCCTCAAGGCAAAAAACGTCGTTTAAATGGGATGCGGCTTCCTTTGATCCGACGGGCAAGTTCATCGCTGCAATCGCCGAGACATGCGAATTCTACGTCTGGCGCGTAGACGTTAACGAACCATTGATCGATGACACCACCTTTAGCGACAAAGTCGGGTGTGGCGGATCCTCTGAATCGGATAGTGAAGCCGGTGTCCCAGCCCAACCGGATGTTGATCATCAGTCCGACGAACTGCCGTCTGCGAAAATACAGTGGGGTGATGACGGGAAATTTGTAACCGTTTTCAAAGATCGTTCCATCGGAGTTTGGAACACCAGTGAACGTGATTACGTCGGAACAGTAGAACCGCGTGGAATCGCAGTAACAGATGTTCAGCTACAAGGAAGTAGTGACCTTGTAACGATCAGTCTAGACGCAACGAACGGAAGTGGCGAAGAGCATCGCTACATTAAGAGATGGGATCTAACCCATCTCGAATTTTCCATCAGGCTGAATTCAGCAGCCGATGAGTCTGATGATGGTGCTCCTTCCGTCACCGAAGGTCCTCAAGACGATGGTTACGGTTTCGGTTATTCGTTTGTCGGGGTGGGACTCATTGCGGACTCGGCTAACGGTAGTGTCGCGATTAAGGATCTAAATAAGGAAGAAGATGCTTCTATCTTCACCTTCAAGCAGCAACCCCAACAGATCAGAGTATTTCGTAAGATTGGTGACGGATCAGTGATTCTCACTGCCGGCAAAGACTCCATAGCTACGTTGTGGGATGCGAAGACAGTGAAGCCACTTCGGAACTTGGAAGCTCATACAGGAACCATCACAAGTGCCGCATTCATTCCACCAGATCTCATTATGACAGCGTCCGAAGACAAAACAGTCAAGATTTGGCGTTTTACGAAACTCGGAGACACAGCTAGTGAGGCACGAAAATAGGTCAGGCCGGGAGTTAATACACCGCAAGGAGTCTGCAGACTTGGCTTATCTGACAAAAGCAGCTTGCGCAGGCTGCCCCGTAGAGAGGGACATTATAGCCCCGTACAACGTCAAGCCGTTGGTGCCGACGAATCCTCTTAGCGATCCGGAGCCCAGAGATTATGAATAGTCCGCTGATGGTGGCATTACTCCGCGCAGGTAACTCGGAGGATTCCTGCCCGTACGTTTCTCGTTTACGCGAGGTTCTTCTAGGGCTCACCGCAAACGGCCTGGGACCTTCACGAGAACTCCTCCAGCCGGCTGAGCTTCGCGAGTATTTGTTAGACAGCCGTGACCCGGCATCACAGTTTGGCGCTTTGGTTGACCTCAACTTTTTGAAGGCCGCTGATCGAGTGCTGTTCGTTGTAATCGACTCGCGAGCAGCCGCTCAAGACACATTAGTACCGTCAGCGAGCGTCGCCTCAGCCGTTCTAAAGCATATCGATAGGATGGAAGGCCCGCCTAATACGTGCATCCTCGAAGTATTGTTGAAAGAGCCCGGAAGCCTATACGAGTCTAGTCGAAGTGACCCGCGCCTAATAAGCTTCGGTCTTACCGACCTAGATGAGCGAGACCTGCGTTTGTCCTTCCTGACTCTCTATGCACTTCACAATGCGGTTCGTCTCTTAACCTCAGGCCCTGGCGCGATCTTGGCGAAGGCCCCAAAACTCTTCTTCAGTCACGCAAAACGAGACGGAGTACCCCTCACTACAGCTGCGGGCGATTGGCTAAAACGCGTTAAGGGTTTCGAAAAATACTATGACACACAGGATCTCGACTTGAGCGGAGATCTCACTGCGCAACTTGCGACCGCCGTCGCCTCGGCGATCGTCGTCGTCTTTCGCAGCGACAGTTTCGATGACCGCTACTGGTGCCAAAAGGAAATTTTATGGGCCGAGCAAAATGCTCGCCCGGTAATTATCGTCGATGCTCGTTGGCAGATCGAAAGCGCTCCATCGGTGGTCAGCTTCGATAGCATGCCGGGCGTGAGGATTCCGGACGGGAGCGTCGTCCGAATCTTCACCGCGGCTTTGATAGAGTCTCTGCGCGTAGAGCTCTTTAAGCTTCGCGTACAAGGGTATGCATCTGAACTTTCGTCACCCGTTTTTGCCGTCATACCTAGATCACCTTCAGTACTCGCGCTTGCGAGCGCATGCGCTGCTTTGAAGACAACGGATGCAAGTGGATCCCACTCGCTTATCGTGTACCCAAATCCAGCGTTGCCTCAGATGTTATCGGACGCTGCTAACGATTTAGCTGATGCCTCGGTGCCTGGCTGCGGGGTAGTCTCTCTTGATGAGTTCCGTTTGCGTTTGTGAAATTGTTTTCAGGAGTTCCGATGGCTGAACGACAGCGAAAATTGCGGCCACTTTCCGGTTTGAGCATCGCAATTTCCATCTCCGAATCGGAAAATCTTGCTGAGCACGGACTTACCCACGCCGACGTCAGTCTTGTAACCGTTGAACTTTGCCGAAGACTGATCGCACTCGGTGCAGCTGTGAACCTTGGCCATCAGTGGCGTCCCGGCGGAATCATGGAAGCAGTTGCTCAGTTCGCGCGAACCTACCAGGATGATCTGTCTGAGCCCATCATTAGAAACTATCTTGTTTTTCCGGAGCACGCAGGTCTCTCAGACGATGATCGCCGGCAATTATCCCGGGTAGTAAGAATACACGAAGGCGCGGAAATGAGACCTTCCAACGGGAGCGAAACTCGATCCGCAGCACTCACCGAAATGCGCCGCCAATTGGTTAACGCGAGTAGCTGCTCTATCGCTCTGTCCGGTCGGTTACGCGCCTCCAAGTTGTCACAATCCGAAGACTTCATTCCTGGTCTTGTCGAAGAAACAGTGCTAATGCTGACGCAGATGCGACCGAAACCAGTCTTTTTGTCGCGCATCATGGGTGGCGTTGCTGCTCGCCTAGTCGACATTCTCGAGACTGGTCGCATCGACTTAGGACTTTCGGTAAAACCATCTACGCGCCTCGCCTTTCATCTCGATCAAATCGCAAATTTTGGATCGAGAAAGCTCGCCGACGTTTGCAGGCTATCCAATAAACAACTTCAGGAATTGTTTGCCGCCCAGAATTTAGATACCGTGGTACGTCTAACATCTTTGGGTCTACAGGTTGTATCGCAATCGCGTAAATAAGATCGGTAGCTGCCGCATTAGTCTGAAAAGCTAGTTTGTCCCATGCCACCTCGCGCACGGATGGCGGAACATAAATTATAATCCAGGATTATTACGGGATTGCGCACTGTTTGGCGACCTTCGGTTCCAGTGGATGATCCTTGAGCCTCGCACACGCCAACTTGATCAGCCCCACGGGCGATACGGGAAACTCGACTTCCGCTTGCTCCGAGACGCCCGCGATCACCGATGTCCCGTCGAAGTTAAACCTCACGCCCCCAAATTCGCCTAGCATTTTCGGATACGTAATTAGCAAAGTCCCATCACGCGAATTCCACAGGCGAACCGCACGATCCTCGAGAGTCGCGAGCAACTTTCCGTCCGGAGAAAATGCGACTGATCCAATCGCGCCAGCGTAGCCCACACAACGTCCTATCGTTGCTCCTGTCGTTGCATCCCACAGTGCCACGTCTTCGTTGAGCACCCACGCGACAGATCCGTCAGGCGAAAAGCCCGCTTCAAACATCTTGTCACTGTCGGCGAGCTTTGCGATCGGTTTGAGGGATCCGTCGAGCAGCATCGTCTTCGGATCTTCAAGCGAAACATTGAATGCTATTACTCGCGTTCCGTCTGGGCGCGCCGAGTAATTTAGGTACGGGTCCCGACTGACCGCAATTCGGGCACGGGATTTGAGATCCCATACTTCGAGGACATGGCGGAGAGAGGACTCCTCTCGCGTCCCGAACAAGCGATCACCATCCTTCGTGAGAGTTAGCCAACTGAGTTCCTTGCCGACCGAGAATTTCGTGCCGGCTAGCACATCCACGACCGTAGCCGACCTGACGTTTTTGGCCGCAAACCAGTGGAGATCAGGCGTCGTGACGCCTCGCTCGTAACCAACGTCATTTAGCACATGCGGTGGCTGAATGGGCCTCCGCAGATTCCAAATCCAGAATTTTCCCTGTATGGTTTGAAAGGCGGCTAGGAGCGCATTGTCTGGTGAGAAATATAGCTCGGACCTCCCCAACTCTTGCTCGCGCTCTTCTGCAAGCCGAATCTTGTGTACCGGATCCCAGATCGAGAGTGCATCCGTCGCTCTCACAGCTAACGTGAGGCCATCAGGAGAGAAGGCCGCGCCGTAAGCCACGTCGTAATCGGGATCGATCCTTCCTAACGGAACCGCCCCTGTGGGAGTGATCAACTTCAGCAAGGACCCCTCTAGAACCACGCGGAGGTCGCCGTGGGACGCGATCGACCGAGGTTGAATCGGACCCGCCGCACCCCCAGTGAGTCGCCAAGAGATGATCGGATTTGGTCCGGTCACGACTCGCTCGCCGCCGGGCGAGAACGTGCCTTGCTGGAGTCCACTCGACAGTGCGCCGAGCGGCGATTGCATGTCGAACAAAAGGTTGCCGTCCAAACCATAAACTCTGGCGCGCGCGTCCGTGCCCGTAACCAGAATCCGATTCCCTTCGCGATCGAATGCAATCGATAGAGCACGGCCAACGATACCTTGCATCTCCAAGGAGCGCTGGCCATTACCCGCCAGACGCCAACATGATGTACGCGTAAGCGACGAACCACAAACGTACCCGCCATCTGGAGAGACCGCCAAAATCGTAATCACCATACCCGTATCGATCGTCTTCAGTGTACGGCCGTCAAAACCCGCTATTCGGATCGTCGACCCGGTCGAGACCGCGAGCAGCGAATTGTTTACCGCGACCGCCCCGACTTTGCTTGCCTTTTCACCTCCGATTCGTGCGACTTGTTTGCCCGAGTCAAGTTCCCACACTTTAACCCATCGCGAACGAAACCCGAGCGTTGCAACGTGGCTCCCATCGGCGGACAACCAGGCTTGGGCAATATCGGTTGCGCGATCTGGCGACGGCCCCTCATAGATGGCGCGCTGCACTGTGGTTTCGCCCTCGGCGTCTGGCATTATCCGTGCCAGGCTTTTACCGCTGTCAAGATCAAAGAGCTTCACGCCACCTCTGCCCGCTGCCAGAACCCGCTTTCCATCGGGCGCGAACGCGAGCGATGCTACCTCGCTGCCCGTCTGGATCGTCCGCTCAATTCCGCATCCCCGGCGCGCGGCAACTAGGAGCCTATCCCCACTGGCAACCACGATGCGGTCATTGGCGGGAGTAAAACCGGCGTCGTTTACAACATCCGTGTCGATACGGCAGTACGCTTTACCCGACCTCGCATCGAACAGCACGACGCTGGTGGATCCAACATCGAGCTGCCCATGCGCAAGAATCAATCCACCATCGGGAGAGAACCTGGGATCCGATAGTTGGCTACCTTCGTCGATTACTGTTGGGATGGCGGGGGCAGTGAGTGCCGTCGCAAGCCCCGAGATCGCGCTCGGATTAGGATTCGCGCCGCGAAGGAGGCTGTCCGCGACCACTTGCACTCCGATAACCAGCGCTTCGGCCGCTTGACCTGGCTGCGAAGTTAGCACGGCCGCGAGTTCTCCGCGGGCACGCGCTTCGCTAGCGAGCGCCCGTCCTTCATTGGTTCTCGCGAGGTTCCGTTGCTTAATCGCAATAACCATTGCGCACGTCAAGGCGACCGCCAAAACGGCCAGCCCAGAGAGTGCACTCAACCGGAATCGTACGCTCTTGCGGTATTGCCGAACATCTTCTCCGATGAGTTCGTCCTTAGGGATACCCCGAATGGTCGAGGAGAGATTCGCGATCGCGTTACGGAAATCCGGATTCTGGAGGGATAGGTGCTCCTGGTCCCGCGCCCAGCGTAGATCGAGCCAAAGTGGCTGCTCGGTGACCTTCGTGCGAATCACCTCCGGCACGCACGTCGTCACTGTCCAGTCAAAGTCGTTTGCGGCGGGATCCCAAGCGATCTGGCCATCTGTGACAACAATGAGGATTCGCGCGGCTTCGCGGTGCTGCAGCCAGTACGTCACCTCTTGATGCACCCAATCGGACTCTACAGCCCTCGGGGACGCCAGAAGCACGAAGTACTCGGACGCATCGAGGGCGGCCGTAATGGCGGGCCAAAGCGATGGAGTGACGGCGAGGCCAGTCTTGTCACGAAACACACGAATGGCGCGCAGTCGGTTCCAGGGTCGGGCGAACGCCTGTAGCCCGGCCTGCAACGAAGGCGCCAACATCCCGTCGGCGGCATGCGAGTAAGAGAGGAAGGCGTCGTACTTCAATCTTTTCGAGTCCTTTGCCGTTCGTTTGCGATTCGTAAATCCGTGTCGACAAATTTTTCGGGTTCGAAACGCTCACCAAAGTCGCCGACCGGCCACAATAGCAACTCCAGAGTCCCTGCCAAGAGATTGAAGGGCGCGTACCGATGATTGGCAATGCCAGCAAGCGCGAATAGTCTTTCGGCAAAAAAGTCGAGATTGTTGAGGAAGCTTAAGGACGCCGACGCGTTCGATTTTCGTCTTTTTTAAACAGACAGACCGAAGTACAAACTTGTCGACCAGAGATCTGAAACATAGGTAAAATCAGCGACAAGTCTACCTCTTTCACTCTGGCTGATGGAAGTTTGGGGGGCTCGCGATGACCAAAGATTCTGTTGGGCGCTTTCGAACTCTCGCGCTCGACGGTGCCTTCGGACTCGCATCATGATTATCGAAAAAAAGCACGTCGGCTTTCACGCCGTTGGCGTAAAAGATTCCGGGGGCCGTTTGAAACACTGCTAACTGAATTCTCAGATCATCACCTGTCGTGATGTAACTAGCCGCCTCTCGTCCGCCTTGGAAAGCCTGTAGCACGCCCTCCTGATAAGAAAGCGCGGTTTCATCGTCGGGATGTCGGAACAGAAGCACTTGCAGTGGTGCAGCGTTGGCCATTACTATCTCCGAGTATCTCGCACCATAGTGGACATTGCAAAGTCGGCACCGACGCTCAATTGTATACCCCACCGTTTGGCGTCTCGGGCTTGGCCATTATGCAACGCGCAAACCCAGTGTTACAACGAGGCACGGCTTCCCATATGGTTTAAGTCACTCGGTCATTCATTTCGAGCGAGGATCCACGTGGTTTTCGACGTGAACGTAGGCTTTCCTGAGGACACACACGGCTAAGATGAGTCAGATCACATGGGGCGAATGGTTACGCAAACGAGATCTCAGCTCTCTTTATGCGGCAGACGATGCCAGCGGCAACTCGTTTGACACGCTGGCCTGGAGTCCGGGAGAAGAAGACAAAGCGGCTGCGTGGCAATTGTACACAGAGCTGCGGACCCGCGTGGCAACTCGACCGTTGCCGTTTCGGTGGGGTCATGAAGACACTGCGCTTGAAAGTCTCCACCGCCTCTTTGAGGTAGCTCGACACGCTATTTCTACCCATCAAGGTTGCGTGCACTTCGCAACTCTGACCGTTCAAATTCTCGACCTTCACGTCCGTCCCTTTACAACTAAATGGCACCGAATGAACGTGGACGGACAACTTGGTAGTGCCGACGTCCGTTACCGTTTCCGGCGAGAGCTTACGGAACTTCAGGGAACTTTACGAAGGTTTACTGGTGTTCTCGCAGAGCTAGCGGGCGACACAACATCAGTTAGCGATGAATGGACTGGCGCTGACGTTAAGCCCAAGCGAGGTCTGGCGGAACTGTGGAATCAACTCGACTTTGGAATAGATGAAGATGGGTTTGGCGGTCACAATCCTGAACGGATAAATGCAAAAGAACGTGAAGAAATTGCAAATCGGCGTCGCTTCTACGGTCTCGGTAACTCTGACACATCGACAGACGCGGTCGGATTGGCGATTTCCGGAGGAGGGATACGTTCAGCGACATTCGCCTTAGGGGTGGTTCAAGTGCTTTCGAAAAAAGGCGTATTGCGCCAGATTGATTATCTTTCGACTGTCTCTGGAGGCGGCTATCTGGGAGCCTTCATCAGCTCGTTCCTCAACGACGAAAGCAGGACAGTCAGTCTAGAATCGGAAAATGAAGCGCTGCCGTTCGGCTGCAAGGGTTCGAAGGAATCGCAGGGCGTGAGGCACTTACGGAACCACAGCAAATATTTGACCGAAGGTGGTTTCGAGACAATCGCAACAATTGTCGGGCAAATCGCTTATGGTCTTCTGGTTTCTGTGCTCTTGGTGTCTCCCCTATTTGCACTCTGCCTTTTGTTGATCAAGACACTCGGACCGGAGTCGCTCAGAGTGCAGCCCGGAGTCTGGGCTACGTGGACGGCAACATCGTTCATGTTGACAATTCTCGCGGTGATGATTCTGCTGCTTCCGATTCCCCAGAACTGGTTCCGAAATCCTGCTGCCGAAAGGCTCTGGAGTCAATTGTGCGTCGGTTTGGCGATGTTGAGTCTTGTTCTGCTCGTTTGCCAGGGTTTTCCCTATGCTTTCTTCGCGATTGAAAAAATCGGAGGAGCAAAAGCAATCGTCGCAATTAGTGCGCTCCTGCCGTTGATCCTTGGAGCAATCGGGCTGAGGTTCGGATTTGTGAGCATCCCCGGGCGAATTGCACTAAGCCTATTCTTAGTAGCGGGCCCCCTGTTGATGATGGCGGTACTTTTGCTCCTCTGCCAGCTTCTTGTGGTGCCGAACTGGCCGCACAGTACGGTTTGGTTGCTTGGCTTGACCCTTGGTACCTTTCTCTATTCAAGTTTTTTTCTGAACATTAACTTTGCTTCACCGCATCGCTTTTATCGAGATCGGCTGGGGCGAACGTATTTGACGCGCGCTGAGAATGGAATTGACGAAGTCGTATTCGTGGATCCTCAGCCGCTGTCGAGTATGAATCTTAAATCTAAGTCGCCATACCATCTGATTAATGCAGCGCTTAACATCCCGAGTTGCAAAGACCCTAATCTGCGTGGGCGCAATACCGATTTTTTTCTATTCAGTAAGCATTTTTGTGGCAGTCCCATAATCGGATTCCACCCTACGATCGACTGGGAGGCAATGGACAGACACCTAGACTTAGGGACTGCGGTAGCCATCTCTGGAGCGGCAGCGGCGCCCCACATGGGAACCCTGACTTCATCTCGGTTCACGTTCCTTCTCGCCATGTTAAATGTTCGACTCGGCTACTGGGCAAGACGGCCCAGTCGAAGTCCACGTTGGATAGAAAAATTCCTTCCGCCGTCTGGATGCTATTACTTCGTAAGGGAATTAACAGGAATGATGCCCGAAACCACGAACTATCTAAACTTGTCCGACGGAGGGCATATTGAAAATCTCGGGGTATATGAATTGCTTCGAAGACGATGCAAGTTCGTAGTGGCCATCGACGGGGAAGCCGACCCTACGAGGTCTTTCGGAGGATTGCTAAAGCTCACGCAATACGCGTTAATCGACCTGGGCGTGAGGATAGAACCCGATCTCGGCGATATCCGAACGGATCGAGACGGGCAAGGTCGTGCGCATTTCAGCCTCTCGCGAATCGACTATCCAGGAGATCAATACGGGCTACTTCTTTACATCAAGTCGTCTCTCACAGGAAACGAGTCAGAGTTCCTGAAGAAGTATCGGTCCGACAACCCGTCATTTCCCCACCAAAGCACTGCCCAGCAACTATTCACCGAAACCCAGTTTGAGGCCTACCGAGCCTTGGGTGAACATGTTGCGGAAGATCTTTTTCGGACAGATCTTGTGGGTAATTGGAAAGAGAACCTCTCAGTCCATCAGTTATTTCACCGTTTAGCGGAAAATCTTTTCTGATAGTTGAGTAACCATTGGGATGCCGCAGGCCTCGTTCTAAACGTAGCAAATCTCAGGAATGTTGCCCGTAATACATTCTTTCGAAAATGCCTCCAGCGAAAACTTCAAGAATCCCAATTCCAAGCGTTGTCGCGAAGACATTCTTGGGCTATGACTTTTTTTTGAGTTACTGCCAAGAAGATGCGCGTGCGTATGCGGAAGTTCTTGAAATAAAACTCGATGGGATGGGTTTTGCTACATTCCGGGATAACCGAGACATCGATCCCGGCATGTCGCTCAGCGAGACAATACGTCGGGCGATTCTCAAAAGTCGTTGCATATTGCTTCTGGACACTCCCGGTGCCAGAAGGTCAAAGTGGGTTCAAACTGAGATTCGACAGTACCTCGAGGCCGGCGGCAGAACAATAATTCGAATTAATTTGAGCGGGCACTCTGATCAGTTCGCTTGGGAAGGAATTCAACTCAGTGAATCGTACATTCTTCAGGACACAGTTTGGATCGATGAATCGTTTTCTGCGGTCCGTGCGGCGAATCCCTCAGATTCCGTCCTTCACGAAATCGAGCGCCGTGTCACTGGTGTTCGACGACGCACAGTCTTGCGGTCGATTGTTGTAGGCACTTTTCTCCTCTTAATTGCTTTGCTTACCGCCTCGGTCATTCAAACGCGCGAGGCGAGAAGACAAAGTGTAGAAGCGGATAAACAGCGTCAATTAGCCGCCAGCGCTGAGCAGCAGGCACTCAACGCGCGAGACGAGGCGGTTGCAAGTAAAAATGAAGCGGTTCAGGCACAACGGGAGGCAGAACGTCGGCGAGTGGAAGCGGACCAACAAAAACAGCTTGCCATTAACAATGAATCGCGCGCGGTGGAAGCATTGGGTGCAGCTATGGCAGGCCAACGCGAGGAAAATGTATCGACAGCTCTTCTTCTTGCGATAGAGGCAATGCGTCGTCACCCTGACTCCAGCGCGATGGAGTTTGTGCGTGAAAACTTTCGTCTTCTCCCGAAGGTTGCCGGGTGGTTCCCTTTCGGGGGTTCTGAGATACCTACCGCTTTTTCTCCAGATAACAAATACTTAGCGACAGGCCATAAACAACGATTAGACGTCTGGGATGTCGATGACCTCCGGAGAACAGTTTATGGATTCGATCTACGGGGTGATGTTATCGATGTTGGCTTTACTAGCAACGGAAAAGTCCGTGCCTTGGTCAGACACGATCACGGATTTCAGGTGATAGAAGGCAACCCACCTACCCCCATTCGGGACATTCCAGACCAACCGGACGCTCTGGGACAGATTAATTCTGTTCTCACTGACAATGCGCAAAAAGTAGTGACGCAGGATGACTTCGGCAAACGTTGTTCACTTGATCTCAATTCAGAAGACCCGATAACCTGCAGGAGCTCAGGCGGAGACGAGTCGGGGTGGGATTGGAGCGACATCGCAAACCAACTCCACAGGCCCTCCCGCTATGTCGCAAAGTACTCCGAGGATGGTAAGTTCATACGGGTTTCTGAAATCAAATCTGACAAGGAATTGAAGCTAGTCCCAATCGATGAAAGTTTGGCCCTGCACGGGTCTTGTAGCGTGAGTCGTTCAGGAAGATGGCTGGTAGCACTTGGAGACGCAGCGTACGTCTTCGATCTTCAAAGCGATGATAGTAAACCGATTCCCTTAGTCGTTCAGCATGCTCCGTTGAGTGGGTCCGAAACAGACGAACGAGCAGTTTCCTACAAGGGTGAAATTGTCGATCTCGAGTTCAGTCCAGACGAAACCAAGCTTGCAACTGCAAGTAGTGATAGTACGGTTAGAATTTGGGGCCTCTCGGATAACGCTGGCTTTGAGCTTTATCGGGTAGTCCAGCACGGTTCGTTCACGTCCGTTTCATTTAGTCCAAACGGAAAACTTATTGTCGCTCATAATGCATCAGAACCGCTCGAACTGTGGAATGTTTCAGACCCGTCGCTCGAAAACGTGAGTCTCGTCAACGCGATGGCAGTTTCAGACCGGAGACCGCGGCGGTATCTTGCGATGGCTACATCTGAAGATAGCACTTCAGTTTGGAATCTCGAAACGAAACAGCTCGTGAAGCATACTCACGCTGTCGGCGTGACCACCATGGCATTTCTTCCGCATAGTGATTCTTTGGTCTTCGCTACCAAAACCGGCCAGCTTTACCTGATGCGAGATGGCAATCAAATTCGCGAGATCACTCGCAGATATCACGGGCCATCGATCAATAAAATCGTAGTCAGTTCAACTGGAAGTCATGTGGCAAGTATAGATGACGAGGGTACGGTTCGCCTGTGGGATGTCGCGACTTTGAGTGAAAAAGCAAAGTGGCAGAACCTTCCTAAAAACGGCCCAATCGCTATCAGCCCCAACGGGCAGTACGTCGTTGTCGCGCGTGGTGACACGAGCCCGTACTACCACGGGCAGCTACAAATCCTCAACTCAACGCACAGAGATGAACGAAAACAGTTCCAGATGAGTTTCGTTCCGCGTACGTTGGCATTCAGTCCCGACGGCTCGCGCTTCGTCGCAGGTGAGCGCGAAGGTATTCTTGCTGCTTGGAACTTTTCGGACGGTCGCTTGTCAGCAAAGCATGCTCTACCGCGCGTCTTAACGTACATCAATCAAGTTACCTTCAGCAGCAACGGAAGATACCTAGAACTACAAGGCGGCGGTTCCTTGAAGATGATCGCGATTGCGACGTCCGAAGTACTTGATGGAGGACGTTACGAAGCCGAAGGTATAGAAGCGTTCAGCCCAGATGCAAGGTTTTTCGCTGCGATCGGTGAGACTGAGCGACTTGTTGAACTTGATGTCCTGCCCGAAGACCTCGCAAGAACGGCCTGCTCCCGTATAAGTAACAATCTGTCCAGAGGTGAGTGGAAGGCCTTTTTTGGCAACGAGCCATACCGAAACACATGCCCTGAGGTCCCCGAATCATCCATCATATCCACGCCCCACTTTGATTGAGATCCTCCGCTGGGGATGGTGACCAATAACAGAACTCCGAGGCCTCGGTGCAACCCCTTCCTCGTCGGTCCTCGCTACAGTATGCGAAATTGAACCGTATCGCCTGGCTTCGCGTGTACGTTCAAAATGTACAAGCCCGAATTATCGCTATGCACCGCAGCATTCTCGAGTCCACTGGCCGTGATTTTGGCTCGTGGAATTGGCTTCAAGTTGACACTCCTACCATCCGGAGTGTGCGTGGCAAAAGCGTACAATCGTCGGCTCGCTGCCTGCCATCTGCGCCGATGACAAAACCCTCAGTTGTAAATGTTGATGCAATTGCGGTCATATTTTCATTAGCATACTTCAAAGGCTGGATTTATGAGTGCCGAGAGTAGTTCTGTCCTCACTGCGAAATTACGCGTAGCCCCTTAAGTAGCCCAATTAGTTGCCGAGTGCATCGGTATCCGACGCCGATTCAACGCTTTAGTTTTTCTTCCTGAAAGTTCGGGACCAGGAGGTCGAAGGTTCAAATCCTTTCGCCCCGACCACTTTTCGCCTATTCCGCAAATGTTCGGCTTATTTTTCTCAAGATCGCCCCACCTCGTTACGGCTCAAATTTTGATAACACGAATTAAAATGCCGGCAATTGTCGCGCCGATGAGCGGACCCAGTATCGGGATAGGCGCGTAGCGCCAATCGGACTTACCTTTGCCCGGGATCGGCAGCAGAGCGTGGGCTATGCGGGGTCCGAGATCGCGGGCGGGATTGATCGCATAACCGGTGGTGCCGCCTAGCGACAAGCCAATTCCCCAAACCAGGCTTGCGACGAAATAGGCTCCGAGCCCGCTGGTCAGGCCGGTCGCTGATGCCACTGCCTTCGAGAAGATCGCCGAGACCACAAAAACCAGTACCAAAGTGGCGATAATCTCACTCAGCAGGTTGGCGCCGGTGTTCCGAATCGCCGGCGCGGTGCAAAAGCAGGCGCGCTTCAGATCGACCTCCGGTGTTTCTTTCCAATGCGGCAAATATTGCAGCCAAACCAAAGTTGCGCCCACGAATGCGCCGAGCATTTGTGCGGGGACGTACGGAATCAGTTTGGAATAATCGCCGGATCCGATCGCGGCGCCGAGGGTGATCGCCGGATTCAGGTGCGCATCGCTGCTGCCGCAAGCCATTGCCGTGTAGATGCCGGCCAGGACCGCGAAACACCAACCGGCGGTAATTACAATCCATCCCGAGTTTTCAGCCTTGGAGCGTTTCAGCAAAACACCGGCGACAACGCCATCACCCAGAAGAATCATCATCATCGTGCCCATGAATTCGCCGAAGAACGGAGATTTCAATTCGACTCCCCCGGTGCCAATGCTGCGCCAATTTGTGCGAATAAACTCAATTAAGAATGGTGTTGCTCATCGACCCAGTCGAAAGACCGCGTCACCGCTTTTTTCCAGAGGCGATAACTTTTTTCACGGGCATCGTCATCCATCTGCGGGTTCCAGGTGTGATCGACGGCCCAGTGGGTGCGCAGTTCGTCGGTGTCTCGAAAAAAACCAACGGCTAAACCCGCGGCATACGCGGCTCCCAGTGCGGTCGTCTCTCGAATGACCGGTCGGACCACCGGCCGGTTCAAGACGTCGGACTGAAATTGCATCAACAGGTCATTTTCGACCATCCCGCCGTCGGTGCGCAGGACGGTGAGCGAAATTCTGGAATCCAACTGCATCGCTTCTACGACTTCGCGAGTTTGAAACGCGGTGGCTTCCAGGACGGCTCGGGCGATGTGACCCTTATTGGCGTAGCGAGTCAATCCGGTGATTACTCCGCGGGCGTTTGCTTGCCAGTAGGGCGCGTACAAGCCAGAGAAAGCCGGAACAAAATAAACTCCGCCGTTGTCTTGGACCGTTCGGGCTAAGACTTCGATCTCCGAACTGTTCTGAATCAGGCCAAGATTGTCGCGCAGCCACTGCACCAAAGCGCCGGTAACCGCGATGCTTCCTTCGAGCGCGTATTGCGTGGGCTTATCGCCGAGCTTATACGCGACGGTGGTGATCAGACCATATTTGGATTGGATTGGCGCGTCGCCGGTATTCATCAACAGGAAGCAACCGGTGCCGTAGGTATTTTTTGCTTCGCCTTTGGCGAAACAGGTTTGCCCGAAGAGCGCGGCTTGCTGATCACCGAGCACACCGGCGATGGGCACGTCTTGGATGGCCGGAAGTTGCGCAACTCCGTAGCGTTCGCTGCTGGAGCGAATCTGCGGCAGCATTTTTTCGGGAATACCGAAGAGCGAAAGTATTTCAGGGTCCCAGCAGAGGGTCTTGAGGTTCAGCAGCTGAGTGCGGCTGGCATTCGAGACGTCGGTGACATGGATTCCACCGCGCGGGCCGCCGGTTAGATTCCAGACGAGGTAGGTGTCGATATTCCCGAATAAAACCTCTCCGGCGTCAGCCTGCTGGCGGACTCCCGTAACATTGTTCAGAATCCAGCGAATTTTCAGCCCGCTAAAGTAGGTCGCAAGTGGTAAGCCAGTGTTTGGGCGGAAGCGATCCTGCCCGCCATAGCGTGAGAACTCTTCGACCGCTTCAGCGACACGAGTGTCTTGCCAGACGATCGCGTTGCACACCGGCTTGCCGGTGTGGCGATTCCAAACCACCGTCGTTTCTCGCTGATTGGTGATTCCGATGGCAGCCAAGTCGCGGGGGCTGAGGTTGCGTTGTTGCATGGCGCCCGAAATTACTTGCTGGGTGCGGCGCCAGATTTCTTCGGGATCGTGCTCGACCCAGCCGGGCTTCGGATAAATCTGTTGGTGTTCTTCTTGGGCAATCGAGACGATTCGTCCGGACTGATCGAAAACGATGAAGCGGGTGCTGGTCGTGCCCTGATCGATGGCGCCGATATAGCTGGGCATTGCACAGCCCTCCCCTTCTTTGCACTTTGTGATTTTCGATGGTGCGTCCGGCAGGGGCGCTCGGTTTAGATCACTTTAAGGTGCGGAGTCTCGAGCGGTTGCCCAGTGATTCTGGACGAGTCTACAGAGTTTTCTTCGGTTGGAAAGTGCTTTTGCGGGGAAAGAATTTGTATGGTGATCGCCACGGCCGGAACCAGGTAGATGATGGTCACGCAGACCCACATCAGGGCGGCGGCGGCCTGCTGGTCCTGCAAAACGGAGAGGCTTAGGAATTTCGGCGCCGAGAGATAGGGGGTGTAAACAACGCGATCGCAGAATACCAGAAATCCGGAGAGCGCGTCGCAGGGCAAGGTGGCGGCGAAGAGATAGAGCGGGATCGACCAGCTGTGCCAGCGCGCAGCGCTGGGCCAGGGCTGAATCACGGGCCACCAGAACATCAACCCGGCGGCGAAAAACGTGGTGTGCTCGAATTTGTGCAAGAAGTCTGAATGTAGCGCGAGATCGAACATTTCCGGAACGTGCCAGACCAGCAAGGTGAGTGCGGCGACCAGCCACGCCACGGCCGGATTCGTGAGAAAACCGCCGAGCCATTGCAGCGGGCGCCAGCGAAGAATGGGTCCGATGACGTCGCGAGCCAGAAATTGCGGAAGACCGTGCAGCAGCGGCAGGGCCGGGGCGCCGAGCAGAATCAAAGGCGGCGCGAAGGACATGAGCAGCAGATGCTGAATCATGTGCACGGTGAGTGATGACTCGTCAAAGGCAGCGAGCGGCGAGCCAATGGCGAGCCACACGCAAACATTTCCCGCCAGGAACGCAACAAATCGCCAGATCGGAATCGCGCTCGGGATAATCTTTCGAATGTGCAGCCAACCGCGCGCGTACAAAAAAACGCCGAGAAGCAAGAGTGCGTACAGTCCCCACGGCGCGGACCAAGACGCCAAGACGGATTGAGCGTCATTGGTCATAGCAAACTCAAGGCTTCCCGGCTGGAGCCGTTCCGTCTTGGGGATCGAGCGCGAACGCCCGCGATGCATCGCGAGCTGGCGATTGTCCGGCAGGATGCAATGTTTCCAGGAACGCGACGAGCGCAGTGGTTTCCGCCGGGCTCAGATTTTTTCCGTACGCCGGCATGTTGCCGCCGCCTTGAATCACCTGACGAATCAATTGATCGGGAGTCAAGCGGACCGCCACTGCGTCCAGCGCGGGTCCCCGTTTCCCGCCCTGATTATCAAGCGAGTGGCAGTTGTGGCATTGCTTGAGCTGAAAAACCAGCGCGCCCTGACGTTCGAGCGCCGTGCGATTCTGCAGAAATTCGGATGGCACCGGAATTTCGCTCCAGGCGTCCATCACCGGACTCCAAGGTGCGAACTGAGCAAGCTTGGTGAGAGTACCGAGGGCGACCGCGCTCAGCAAAATCGTTAATACCGCGATGGGCCGCCGGCGCCAGCTCTTCTCGCCTTCGCCAAAAACAAACGGCAGCAGAATCAATCCGGCCAGGACCACAACCGGGCCAATGAGCAGCGCCGGAGTTTCCATGGAAGGCGGCAGCAACGAAAGAACGGCGTAGAGCCACAGGAAAAAATAATCCGGCCGCGGGGCGGTCTGGATGATGGTGGGGTCTGGCGCGCCGGACGGGCCGAAGGGACCGAAATAAATCGCACAGGCGGCGATGGAAATGATGATGAATGCGCCGAAGAAAAGGTCTTTATACACCGCGCCGGGAACGAAGGGCACGCCATCGCGCTTGGTCAGCTCGTGGTAATCCTTTATATAGGTGGCCTTGCGGACGATGCGACCCGGCATGGGCCATTCGTTGATTCCGAGACGGAGAACCATCAGCAAGTGGACCAGGACGAACGATATGAGCAGCCCGGGAATGATAAATACGTGCAACGCGAAAAAGCGCGAGAGCGTCGCTCCGGCGATGATCGGGCCGCCCAGCATCAAATTAACCGTTGGAGGGCCCAGGATGGGCACCCGGCTAGCGATGGAAGCGCCGATGCCGAGGCCCCAGTAGGCGTCCTGATCGAAGCGAAGAACCTGACCGGTGAACGCCATGCCCAGCGTGACGATCAAAAGAAGAATGCCGACCACCCAGGTGAGTTCGCGCGGATATTTGTACGCGCCGAACATAAAGACCTGGACCATGTGGATCAGGACGATCGCCACCATGAAATCGGAGCCCCAGCCATGCATGGCGCGAATAAACCAGCCGAGCGTCACGTTATGATTTAGAACCTGGAGGCTGTTCCAGGCTTCGCCGGCGGACGGGACGTAAATAAAAGCCAGCATAATACCGGTGACGATCTGCAGCATGAAGACCACCAGCGCGGCGCTGCCAAAAACATAAAACCAACTGGCGGTGTCGCGCGGGACCATGTGACCGGCGGTTTCCTCCAGGGTTGCGTCGATCGGCAAGCGGACGCCGAGCCAATCGATAACGGTTTTGATCAGACGCATGGTTTTATCTCGCGAACGATATTCGAATTGCAGGCGCTGCCCGGCGTCGGCATTTCTTCTGCCTTGATGAAAATTCTTCCGGCGTCGATCTTGTAGCCGTACTCAAAAAGCCCGCGTTCGGGTGGTCCGGAGGCGCGGGAGCCATCCTGGTAATACGCTCCGCCATGGCAGGGACACAGGAACAAGCCGGATTGCGGGAACCA
>Ga0307474_10000902_pt1 | contig 21398 bp, 27 predicted proteins | sample atmos_gasesECM1C_2_FD_203312 | JGI IMG/M metagenome (GOLD analysis project Ga0307474, IMG submission 203312) | Hardwood forest soil microbial communities from Morgan-Monroe State Forest, Indiana, United States - atmos_gasesECM1C_05 | ecosystem: Environmental > Terrestrial > Soil > Temperate... | reverse complement strand
AAATGTTGAGCTCGGGAAATTGCTTGGTGACCTGTTCGTAAAGAGTGGCGATCGCTTTCGGATCGGACACGTCGCTTCGAAAGGTGTGAATTTTTGGAAAGGCCGCTTTCGCACGGTCCATCTTAGATTGATCGCGGCCCGTGATAAGAATCGTGTTACCAAATGCCGTGAGTTGTTTGGTAAGTTCGTAACCGATGCCGCTGCCACCGCCGGTGATCAAAATCGTATTGCTCGTGAGTTTCATAATTGAATACCCCGCGTAAAAGACGCCCAACTTCCGAGCACTTCGGACACTATTGATGGATAGCCGGATAGTCGAAATCGCCGCGTGGTCCCGACCCGTAGACGGTTTCCCATCCGACTTCGGCGAGCGGAGGGCCGGTCGCGAGCCGCTCGACCAGGTCGGGATTGGCGACGTAGGGTCGTCGAGCGCGACCTTTCCAAGAAGCTTCTTCATAGTGAAGTGCCGTTCTTCCCTGGTTGCTCGATTCGTTCGGTTTCACAGCGTGCCGATCCAATCTTTCAGGCGCTTTACCTCCATCACCACCAAGTCGGGGTCATTAGCGGCGTGTGCCACCGCAGCGATACCCTGAAAAGCACCGAAAAGATGTACGGAAAGTTCTCGCGCATCCTCTTCATGGCCGGACGCCCGGAATTGCTCCTCGATCCAGCCCATTGGCTCGGTGAAGAGTGCCGCGGATTTCTTTGCGAGCGCCCCGCCCTCCTTGTGCAACTCGGAACACAAGCCGCCCAACGGACATCCCCCACGCGCAAGCTGCTCCCGGTTCCCATGAATGCTTTGCACAAAAGCAAACAGCCGCTCCTTCGGAGAACTCAACCGGTCCATCTCCTCCCGGAATTCTCGAAATTGCGCCAAGCGCCGCTTCACAACGGCCTCGCCAAGTTCTTCCTTGGTCTTGAAGTAGTAGTAAACGTTGCCTACCGGAACACGGGCGGCTTCGGCGATGTCCGCCAGGCTCGTCTCTCTGAACCCGTTCCGGTACGCCAGCTTCATGGCGGTCTCAATCAGCCGTGTCCGCTTGTCTAGTTGTGGTTTCCCCATCCCCATTGTTAGTTAGTTAACTAACTTTTACTGTAAGCCCGTTTGCCCCGTGTCGTCAACCCAACCGCGTGCACCGCCATTCTCAGCCATGAAAGCGGACTGAGAACAAGCAACGAGGTCAGGACAGGTCTTTGAATGATTGTGGCCAGGGACGGAGTTGAACGGCCGACGCCAGCCTTTTCAGGATACAGCCAGCCTATCCCCCTTTTTGGTCAACTACTTAACGTGTCGAGGTGGCCACAGTTTTGTGGCCACTCTGTGACCAGCGCCGATGTTCGCCTAAGCGTCGGCCGAGAATGCAGTAGTCAGATCCCAGCGCGTCTGTACCAACCCAACACACGAAACCTTAACTAGCGGATCGTGCGGCCGAGCCATCACGCGCCGTCTTAGCTGGGTCGCGGATTGAACTGAGAACAAAGCACGAAAGTCCTCTCAAGGTGCTCGATGAAAATGCGCACTTTGGTGGACATCCGGCGGCTTGCAGGCCGTACGGCAAGGATTGGCACTGTTCGCTCAAAGGGAGTCAGAAGCCGGACGACGGTACCTTCCCTAAGTTCGGCGGCAAAGAGCCATGCTGGCGCTTGGGCAATTCCCAGGTGTTCGAGGACACCCATCCTCATCTGTTCGATATCGCTGGTACGAAAAACCCCTGTGGGGATAACACGCTTCACGTCTCGTCCAGAGCCAAAGCTCCAGGGCTGTATCGAACCCCGGTCGACAAAGACAACCGACCGAAAGCGGTGGAGATCGTCCGGGGACTCCGGCGCGCCATATCGGGTCAGGTACTGCGGAGTCGCGACGAGAATGATCATCGTCTGCGCGAATCTTCGGGCAACGAGAGTGGAGTCTGGTAAATCCCCGGAGTGGATCGCCAGATCGAAGCCGTCTTCGATGATCGTGGTCGGGCTCTCCGACGCCGCCAGCTCAACTGCCATGTCGGGGTAGGCAGCAAAAAAAGCAGGCAGCTTTGACACCATATGAAGGCGAGCAAACGTGGGAGGAACCGTCACACGAATGAGGCCTTTTGGTGCGGTTTGGCCGCGACCGATTCGTGAAGTCGCATCTTCGACGTCATCGAGGATGTGCAATGCAGACTGATAAAAGTCGCGACCTGCCTCAGTCAGTGCAATGGAACGAGAGGTGCGGTGAATGAGTTCAGTGCCGAGTTCATCCTCAAGGGCCGAGATCTGTTTGCTGACGGCAGGTTGACCAATTCCACGTTCCTTGGCGACAGAGGAGAAACTCCCTTTTTCAATGACTCGGACGAACATCTGCATTGCATCCAATTTGTCCACACTAGCCTCCCTATTCCTCTATGGAATGGATGCTATGCGAGGAATAGCGATTCTTCCGCTTTATTGTCTGACGTAAAGGACACAGGCCTCAACAAAATTCCGCTTACGCGCAATGCATTCCGATTGGGAATAGATGGTATTCCCCAGACTGCCAAATCTGCTCGTACTTCGGGCACATCAGATAGCTAGCCCGAGAGTTTCGAGCAAGATTTCAGCGGAGTCGGGAGCTGTCAACAGAGGGTCAAAGGAGATTTTATGTCTAAGTTAGCCAATAGAGTAGCACTCGTTACCGGGGGTTCGCGTGGCATTGGTGCCGCAATCGCTAAGCGTCTGGCTGTGGATGGAGCGAAAGTCGCCATTACATACACGAAAGGTGCCGACTCGGCTGCGGCGGTCGTCAAAGCGATTGAACGCGCCGGTGGAAAGGCGATCGCAATTCAGGCGGACGCCATTGATGCCGATGCCGTCGCAGCTGCAGTCGAAAAGACCGTGGCGACTTTCGGCAGGTTGGACGTCCTTGTGAACAATGCCGGCACGGCCATTCCGAAAGCGTTCGTGGAGACGACGCTGGAAGAGATGGATCGCGTGCTTGACATCAACGTCCGCGGCGTATTCGTAGCGACGCAGGCGGCGCTGAAGCACATGAATGAGGGTGGTCGCATCATCATGATCGGCTCTGCAGTGGGGGAGCGCGCCGCCGCGCCGGGGCTTGTGCCCTACGCGGCCACGAAGGGAGCCGTCAAGATGTTCGCTCAAGCGTTGTCCAGAGAGGTCGGGAGCCGGGGCATCACGGTCAACAACATCCAGCCGGGTCCGATCGACACGGATTTGAATCCCGCTTCGGGTGATTGGGCGGTACCGCAGAAGGCCGCCACCGCCCTCGACCGCTATGGGCATGTTGAGGAGATCGCCGCAATGGCGGCGTTTCTCGCGGGTTCGGAATCCTCCTACGTCACGGGAGCGAATCTTACCGTGGACGGCGGAATGAATGCCTGAGTTAACTCCACACTCAGGTCACGGACTTGGAGAAGAGGGCTTCTGTGCGAACGTGTTTGAGAGCCGACGAACTAACCAGTCGGCTCTCCATTGACGGTAGGCGCCACACTCCAAAACAAAATGGCACGGGGAGAAGTCCGATGACCGATGAACCTGATCTCGCCCCTTTTAGCGGGTCCGGGGGCGATGCTTATAAAAGCTCACAGGCGGCAGAGCTAAGCCTGAACGCGGCGATCCTGCGCGCCGAAATTGCCAGGAGCTACGAAGAGTTTCTGGATATTTTTGAGACGTCTTACGCCGACGATGTCGAGGTGAGCAGAGAAGATTTGCGGGAGTTGATCCGCGGAAAGGCGAGGGTACGTCCTTTTCTATTGAATGTCCTGGTGCTGCTTCACGTAATGACCGAGGTTGCCGGATTGTCGGTATCAGTTCAACAGACTGTGGTTCCAGGAGATGCAGTCAACGAGACGCATCCCGCACGGAGGATCGACTTCAACGGCGTCGGAGGCAAACGCTGCACTTTGAAATGGCGCGCCATTCGGAGATGGAATGCGTCCAGGGTTGTATACGAGCACCACTACGATCTTCAGCAGATCGGCGGACCCCTGACCATGGACGACTTGAATTTGAGCTCGGGTCGTTCGGAGGCCGATTTCGATTTGCTTTATTGAGGGCCAGGGGGATTCCGTACTTGGCTTGATTAACTCGATTTGAAAGGAGACTTTGCTGTGTCCGCTACTGCTGAAACACCTGTCACAGAACGCCAGATTCTGCTTCTTGGACCCTATGGCGTCCTTGGTACGGGTGTGATCGACGCCGTCGCTGAGAACCCGAAATGGGGGATCATCACAGCCGCGCGCCGATCCGCGCCAACCTATCGCGCTCAGGCCGCGACCCCTCACATCAGCGTTGATCTCCTGGACCGCGAGGGCACCACAAAGGCCTTTTCGTCTCTTGATAAGGTGACCGATCTTGTCTTCGCTGCCTATATCGAGAAACCCACGATGGCTGAAACTGTTGAGCCGAACGTCAGAATGTTGAAAAATTCGCTCCTCGCTCTCGCCGTCCGCAATGTGCCTCTTCAGCGCATCGTGCTTGCCGGTGGTGCCAAGTCGTACGGCTTCAGTCTTGGGGCTTTCAATGCTCCAGCGAAGGAGACAGAGCCGCGTCTGATTGCGCCTATCCACTACCACCAGCAAGAAGACATTGTGGCTGAATGGGCCGCCAAGAACGGGGCTAGCTGGACCGTCTTGCGTCCTCACTTGGTCATGGGACCAAGCCTAAACTCGCCAATGAACCTGGTTACCAGTCTCGCGACCTACGCAGCGATGACTCGCGAACTCGGGTTGCCGCTACGCTTTCCTGGCACCAAGGAGGGATGGAACACTCTCCAGGAGACAACTGATGCAGAATTGTTCGGCCGCGCGACTTTGTGGGCTCTAGGCGAAGACAGAGCACGCAATGAAATCTTCAACCTGTCGAACGGAGATGTCTATCGCTGGAGGCAACTGTGGAATGAACTCGCCGCCTTCTACGATCTGCCAATCGCAGAGCCGCTTGCGATGTCTACTGTTTCCGAGATGAGCGAGAAGGCTCCCTTGTGGGATGCGATGGTTGCCCGCTATGGCCTGCACGCCACGCCTTACGACCAGATTGCAAACTGGGCGTTCGTGGACTGGATGCTCAACTTTCGGGAAGAAACAATCCTGAGCACAATCAAGATTCGCCAGGCGGGCTTTGCCGATTGCATCGACACACACCAGAGCTTTAGGCGACAGCTCACAAGGCTTCGCAATCTGCGGATCGTCCCCTAATGGATCCCGCTAAAGGAGTGAAAGAAAAACAATGTCCAAGAAAGTGGAAGGTCTCTGGGAACCTATCAGCGAAAGCTTCCGAATAGCACCATCGAGAATGATGATGACACACAGACCGTATCACTTTGTCGCTATTGTTGGAGGAGCGATCGCTGGCTCGGTCGCCGCAGAAATATTAGCGGACAATGGGATTCACGTAGTTGTCATAGAACAGAACAAAAAGCCTTATGGCAAGATTGAAGCTGGCCTGCCCCGCTGGCATCTGGAACAACGCAAACAAGAGTACAGCCGCATCGATGCTCGTCTGAGGAAGCCTGGTGTTTTCTTCCTTCCGTGCACCAAGCTTGGCCCCGACCTGGACTTTCAGGATCTGTGCGACAACTGGGGTTTTTCCGCGGTCATCCTGGCAAACGGGGCGTGGCGGGACAGAGAACTAGGAATACCCGGAGCGCAAGAGTTCGTCGGCAAAGGTTTGGTTTACCAGAATCCGTTCATCTATTGGTACAACCACAAGAATGAAGAGGACTACACAGGGCCGCACTACCAGGCTCCTGACGAAGCCTTGGTCGTAGGCGGTGGGCTGGCGTCGATTGATGTCGTGAAGATCCTGCAGCTCGAAAACTATGAGCGTGTTCTTCGTGCGCGCGGTGTTCAGACTGATGTGTATGAGCTCGAAAAGAAAGGTGTCCCAGCCGTCTGCAAGATCCACGGCATTGCTCCTGAGGGCCTTGGCGTTAAAGGATGCCTTCTGATCTATCGCCGCCGGGGACAAGACATGCCGCTGGCTCAGCCTCCAGAAAATGCCACCCCCGATCAGATTGCCAAGACCGAGGCGATCCGTCAGAAGATGCTGCGCTTGGCGCAGGAAAAATACTTGTTTCGTGTTCAGGATCGCAGGGTAGCAACGGGACTCCTTGTAGAGGACGGGCGGCTAGTGGGCTTGAAAGTTGCGGAGACAACAGTGAAAGGGGGAAGGGCAGAACCCATGGCCGGCTCGGAGTACCAACTACGGGCGCCAATGGTAATTTCGTCGATCGGGTCTGTGCCTGAGAAGATTCCGGGCATCGCCATGAAGAGCGAATATTACGACTTCAACAACGAATATCTGGCGCGATACGGCGAATCCGATCATGTGTTTGGAGCGGGTAATGTCGTGACCGGACAGGGCAATATTCGCTCCTCACTGTTACACAGTCAGAAAATTACCACCAAACTCATCGAAAGCTACATTGGCGTCGCGGACGAGGGCACAGCGTCGACGCGGTTTTACGCAGGCGCGGAAGCCCGAGGAACGGCGCAGGCCCAGGCTGTTCGGGATCGAGTGCAGGTCATGCGAGGTCTGTCATACCACGAGATCGCGGCGATCGAGCAGAGGATTCGGGCCTTTCAAGAGCGAGTAGGCTACACAGGGGACTACGACTCGTGGATTGCCAGTGTGACACCTTCGATTACCGCTGGTCAGGCCGACTTTCCGACAGACATCGCGCTGGAAGCCTCTCGCCAAAGTTCGGCTGCATTTTATTGCGCCGAATGCCGTTGACGAACTGAATCAGAGGAAATGCAAAAATGACTACGCTTCAAGACAAAACAGCACTGGTGACCGGGGCGTCACGCGGCATTGGCCGCGCGACGGCAGCGGCACTTGCTAGGGCCGGGGCACACGTCCTGGTTCACTATGGCCGCTCCGCGCAGGAAGCGGAATCTCTCGTCTCCGAGATCCAAGCGCAAGGCGGGCACGCGCAAGCCATCTCGGCGGATCTGGGAACTCCGAACGGTGCTGCGCTGCTAGCAAAACAGGTGCGCTCGATCGTCGCCGATCGATTGGATGTGCTTGTGCTCAACGCCGGAATCAGCAAGGCGGCCCGCTTCGCGGATTACACGGTGGAGGATTTTGACAACCTCTTTGCGACGAACGTCCGAAGTCCATTCTTCCTGGTGCAGCAACTCTTGCCAATCCTTGGTGAGCACTCAAACATCGTTCTTATCTCTTCCGCTGTAGCTCGTACGGTGGTGGGCAAATCCGGTTTGGAAAATCCTTCAATTCTTGCTTATGCCTCTACCAAAGGAGCAATTGAGACTCTGGTCAAACACTGGGCCGCCATTCTCGGGCCAAGTGGCATACGCGTAAATGCTGTCGCACCAGGAGTAATCGACACGGATATGTCGAATTTTACGAAGACAGAAGCGGGCCGCGAGGTCACGTTGGGGATGCAGGCGTTGAAGCGGATCGGCAAACCTGAAGACATCGCCGACGTAGTCGCTTTTGTGGCGTCCGATCGGGCGCGCTGGATCACAGGTGCGAGCATTCCAGTCGATGGCGGCTCGAAGCTGTAACTAGTACCGCGAGGAGCGCAATGGAGACAAAGACGAGCAAAGGAAAGGAGATCAGAATTCCTGGGCCTGACCATCCCATCACGATTTCTCCGGCTGTGAGCAAGGTGCGCGTAACGGTCGCCGGGAGGATAGTCGCTGAATCGACGCGAGCATTTCGCCTGGAGGAGAAGGGATATCCGCCTGTTTATTACCTGCCGCGCAACGATGCCGACATGTCGCTGCTCGTTCGTACCACGCATTACACCTATTGTCCGTACAAGGGTGATTGTACCTACTACAGCATTCCCATCGGCGGATCGAAATCGGAATATGCCGTTTGGACATACGAAAAACCGTATGAGGCAGTCGTCAGTATTAAGGAGTACCTGGCGTTTTATCCCACACGGGTTGATTCAATCGAGGTTATCTCCTAAGCAGGTTGCAGGTTGCTCGGCAGGTCGACACGCTCAAACCCGTGAACGTACCGTCATGAGTTCGGTCAACAAATCCGAGGGACAGAAAGGAATCAACATGCCGAAGACTACGCCCGAACAAAACAAGGCCCTCGCAGTTGTACATTCGCCTTAGACTCGGCGGACTGACGAGTATGACTGAGAAGTTTTTCCGACCTAGAAACATATTCGCAGATGTTGGCTTGTATCTAAAAGCGCTTCTCCGTGTCGAATCTCGCGGGAACGTTCGGGACCGATTGGTCTCGCCAGTCATTCTATGCTCCTAGAAAGGAGTCGAGATGAGAGCAATTCAGAAGCTTCACGGAAAGACCGCTCTTATCACCGGGAGACAAGGGAGCGTCTGCATAGCGATGGCAAGGCGATTCGCGAACGAAGGTGCCTATGTCTTCACAATGCATCCTAGTGATTCGGAGTTCGCAATGGAGATACAAGGAATTGGTAAAAGTGTCACCTGGCTGCAGGGCGACGTGTTCAATCCCAACGATCTTAGGTGGCTCTTTAAGCAAATCAGAGAGAAACGGGGCAAGATCGATATCGTGGTAGTGACGAGCAGTGCACCAGACGACTACGTTCCGCTCACCGAGATCACTCAAGAACACTACGAAGCCATATTTGGCCACCCAGTAAAGGGAATTCTTTTTACGATAGAAAAGGCACTCCCGCTGCTTTCCGATGGTGCGTCGATCATATTGAATACGGCGATTGCGTCTGCGACGCAGCTCGCGGGCAATAGTCTTCACAGTGCGACAGTAGAGGCAGTTCTCTCCTTTGCACGGGCATTGACGAAACAGTTGGAAGATCGCTGGATTCGCGTGAACGCGGTGAGTTCAGGAACTCAAGATGTCCCGCGCGTCACCGGAAAAACTGTGCAACAGGAATCGTTGCATTCGGCCTTTCAACTTGATATCCCGATTACACCCGATTATGTCGCTGCCATGGTGGTTTCTTTCTTGTGCGACGACAAGACGGGACTGACTGGAGCCGGGCTTAGCCTGGAGGGCGGCGTGCCGCGTTTGGGGATGCTTTCGGACGGTCCCGCGGCTGGGGTCCTGGAGAGCGCAAGCCCCGATAAAATGGCGGACGCCGTACTTTTTCTCGCCTCCGAGGAAAGCCGCAGAATCACCGGGATGCAACTGTTTCTCAATGGCAGAATGGGTACCGCTCTGAGTCTAAGGAGGCTAAGAAAACAAGTCTCGACGGGTAGGTTTACGAATGTCTGTAGCCCATAATCAAGGCGGCCCTTGCCTCGAACTGGAGCGCTCTTTGCCAAGCAAAGTCGGTGCGATTTGTCCCTTCGTGAATAGCCTCATGCTCTTGTTCAGGAAGTGCGGCTGTGTTCCTGAGGGCGAGAGCGGCGTTGAGATCGCATTGCGCGAGGCCCTCGCAAACGCGATTATTCACGGAAATCATGAGAATCCTCGAAAACACGTCTACGTTCGTTTCCGCTGTGAACCTTATAGAAGTCTGGTTCGCAGTAAAGGATGAGGGACGAGGATTTGACCTGAATAAGCTGGCGGATCCTACTCTCCCGAGAATATCGAAGCCGTTCATGGCCGTGGGATTTACCTAATGAAAGCGCTGATGGATGAAGTACGCTTCGAAGCTTTGAAAATATGGTGGCCAAGTACGAAGTTGAACCGCCGACGCCAGCCTTTTCAGGTAGTCGCCCAGCCGGGGCGGAACTCTATTGGTCCCCTAACTACCTTCAATATAGGGTGTCCCACGGATAAGAGTTATTGGGCCGATTTACCGCCGTCGACGAGATAGGACGCACCCGTGATGAACGACGCCTTGTCGGAAGAGATAAAGACGATGGTCTGAGCAATCTCTTCGGGTCGACCTGCGCGTTTGAGCGGCACCCTCGATACTAAACCCGCCTTTCTTTCGTCCGTTCCAGTGAACCGATTCAGCATCGGGGTCTCGATCGGACCGGGGGCGACTACGTTGACGCGCACGCCAGTACCGGCCACTTCGAGGGCTACCGACTTCGTAAGGCCTTCCACTGCATGCTTGCTCGCTGCATAAATTGAAGCGCCGGCCGCACCCGTGTGACCGAAGGTAGACGACACATTGACGATACTGCCGCTTCCTTGAGCCAGCATCACGCGCAGCTCATGCTTCATGCTCAGCAGGGTGCCGAGAACGTTGGTGTCGAAGGTGGCGGCGTAGCTTTTAGCGGTTTGCTCCGTTACCGGGCCGGGAACACCCTCTGTGCCCGCGTTGTTAACTGCCACATCCAGGCGACCGAAGCGTTCTACAGTTTTGTCGACTAAGCTCCGCATGTCCTCTTCGTGACGAACGTCGGAAGGCAAGAATTCGGCTTCTGCGCCTAGCTTGCGGAGTTCAGCAAGAAGTTTCTTGCCCTCTTCCTCGCGCCGTCCGGAAATAACAACGCGCGCGCCTTCGTTCGCAAACGCCAGTGCCGTAGCACGACCGATGCCGGTCAGTGCGCCGGTAATTAGAACAACGGGTGAACTCATAGCTACTACCTCCTTGGTCTGTATTAAGTTCTTATGGCGCGCACCGAACTCCAGAGCGCACCTCGATTGCCCCATTCAGGGTAGAGCTTCAGCATTTGGTCATATAGATTCCGCGCCGTGAGCGTCTGCATGGCAAGGCGCTCGAAATCGCGTATATATTTCCGCGTTTCTCCAAGGATCCGAGGGCTATCATCGCTCCCGACTCGCTTATGTCCGGCGATCACGGCGCGTGGTCTAAGCGACACCATCCTATCGAGAGCAGCAACCCACTCTTGGCGCTTCTGCTGGTCGGGCGACTCTGACAGATGTAGATGAACGCCGTTGTAGGCGGCATCACCCGCTACGATCAAACCGATGGACGGAACGTGAAGGCAGGTTGTGCTTGCGGTATCGGTGAATCCGAGTGGCACACTGACTAAATCGTGGCCTTCCAGGCTAATGACGTTTCCGGCCAGCTCTTCGGCAATTGCAAGATGGCTGGAAATCTGACCGGGAAAACGCGGATTCCAAAACGTAGCGAAAGACTCTGGCGATGCCTGCTGGCGCATAACCTTAATCACATCCGGCCGCGCGACAAAGCGGGCACCTGGAAATCGCTCCAGAACTGTACTGGTGCCAAAGAAATGATCGCCGTGGCCATGGGTGGCGTAGATCGTCGTCAGATTCTTTCCGCTCGCCACAAGCCAATTCGCCAGGGCGCGCGCCTGCTCGACCGTAATGGGGGTGTCGACCAGGACAGCGTCGCGCTCCCCAGAAATCAGCGTTGACGAAATAGGCGGCCACGGCCGCTGTTTTTCACCTGGGGGCAAATCGCTCGTGATAGCGGGTATGCTAGGCGCCAGGAACACGTCCCACCTCAGGGAAATATTTTGGGTTGCACGTCCGGAGTTGGAGGTACTGCCGTCGGATTGTCCGTGCATCGAACGGGCTTGGTCAGCTCGGATTGGCCAAGACGAGGCCGTCACGAGACCGATGCCGAGGGCATTCGATAGGAACTCCCGTCTTGAAGTCATTATGGCTTTTTCGGATCGCATATCTTTGCTCCTTTTCTGAAACAACAGCCTGCGACTTGGCTCAAGGATCACAGTTTCCTTCGCTCTGTTGTGTCGCAATTCGCAGGTCGCGCTGCTCCTGTCTCCCGCCCTTTCGATCAAATCTGCGCTCTGCCGCCGTCAACGAACAGTTCAATACCCGTGACGAAACTGGAGTCATCCGAAGCCAGAAACAACACCACCTTTGCAACTTCCTCAGGCTCCCCCATGCGTCCCATCGGGATGGTGGACACAATCCTCGCAATCACGTCGGGAGATTGCCTACTCGCCAGTGGCGTATTGATCGGACCCGGACTAACAACGTTTGAGCGGATACAACGGTCCTTCAGATCTGTAGTCCAGGTTCGCACCAAAGAGCGGATTGCAGCCTTACTCGCGGCATAGACGCCGAAGGCGGCGGTACCCTTAACACTGGCGACTGAGCCGTTGAGAATGATGGAGCCACCGTCCTTCAGGAGCGGCAATGCCTTTTGCACCGTAAACAGCGTTCCCCTTACATTGATGTTGAATAGCTTGTCGAAATGCTCTTCGGTGACGGCCCCGAAAGGAACAAATTCGCCAACGCCGGCGTTGGCAAAAACAATATCGAGTCGCCCCTTCACCTTTGAGACGGTCCCGTAGAGACGATCAAGGTCATCCAGTTTGGCGACGTCTCCCTGAACGCCATAAACGTTGCTGCCGAGAGCCTTTACGGCATCGTCGAGTTCCTTCTGGCGACGGCCCGTGATGAAGACATACGCACCCTCCTCGGCGAATAGCTTTGCCGTAGCCAACCCAATCCCTTCCGTCCCGCCTGTGATGAGAGCGATCTTGTCTTTAAGCTTTTCGGACATCTTCTTCTCCATCGATGCGCCCAGCGGCTGAATAAATGGCTCTGGGTAATTGGATGCTAATGAGACCGTTCGGTCGCATCTGTTTCCTATCTTGATGCGACTTTATCGCTGGGACTGTGAGTTTGATCAGACGCTCTAACGGGTGTCGAGCCACTTCCGAATATTCGAGACAGTATCCTCGTAAAACGTCTTGTAAAGACCCTGCGAGACGTAGCCTATATGCGGCGTCGCCAGTACGTTGTCCAGTGTTCGAAACGGGTGATTCGGAGGCAGCGGCTCAACATCGAATACGTCGATCGCCGCGCCGGCGATTTGCCTGTTCTTCACCGCGCTGATCAAAGCTTGCTCTTCGAGGATCGGGCCGCGCGACGCATTGATCAACCAGGCCGTTGGCTTCATTCTCTCCAACTCCGCGGCCCCTACCAGGCCGCGTGTACGGCCGCTCAACACCAAATGGATCGTCAGGATATCGGCCCGCTCAAACAACTGGTCCTTGGAGACCAAGATTGCGCCCGCCGCTTCGGCAGCTTCGGGCGTCATGTTCTGGCTCCATGCAATCAGCTGCATTCCAAAAGTGCTCCCGATCCGCGCGACCTGTGATCCAACGTTCCCAAGTCCCAGAATGCCGAGGGTCTTTCCACGAAGATCTGCGCCCACTGTTTGCTGCCAGCCACCGGAGCGGACGGAGTTGCTCTCCGTCACGATATGTCGTACACAGGCCAAGATCAGCGCCCAAGTAAATTCGACCGTCGGATCCGACCTATACTCCGTGTAAACCACTGCGATCCCATAGTCGCCCGCGGCGGCGATATCGATCGACGCGTTTATGGATCCAGTCGAGGCAATGAGCTTGAGATTGGGAAGTCGCTCGATGACTTTGCGGGGCAGCGGGGTCCGCTCGCGCATGACACAAACCACATCAAAAGGCAGCAACCGCTCAATCACGGCGTCTGGATCGGCGAGGTGGTTTTGAAATACGACGATGTTCGCTCGGTCGCGGAGCACCGACCAATCGGCGCTCTCAAGCGCCACATTTTGGTAATCGTCCAGAACAGCTATGTTGTACTTCTTCATTGACTCTTTGTTCATGTATTTCCGTCGCTTATCAAAGTGTTGTGAGGCTTCCTCCCAACGCAAGCGCTTCGAGCGCCTCGCTCAAGACTTCAGCACCGATCCCATCGACGACAAAGCTGCGTTTATCCGCGTTTGGTTTGCGGCGTGATCGGCACGGATCTGTGAAGCAGATACACCACGAAGAATTGGAGGACGGCGATAAAGAGCGGCCCAGCGCATTTCCCAAGATCATGCTCAAACAGACCGATTCCGGCATCCAGCAATTGCACGGTGCCGGCGAGCGCACCCAGGATCAGCAACGCAGGCGTCGCCCGCTTGTAGATCGCCCCCAATGCGAACAAAGCCAGAGGAATTGTGCGCGCCGCCGCGTACATCGCCAATAGCAACGACGCCTCCGTTCGGCCGGATTCGGCAGGGACCAGGTATTGCGGACGGATGAGCGCCGCGATGGAAAAGCCGCTCGCGACCAGGACATTGATTGCCGTGACCAGCGAAGCCAGCCGAATCGCCTTTATTGTTGTCATTGATTCCTCTCTCTGAGTAAGCTCGTCCGCGCGTAGTTGGGTTGATTTGACAACTTGTGTTCGCTAATTGCGGAGCGGGATACCTGTTATGTTTTCCCCCCATCCATTGTCGTCAGACTGTAAGAACTACCCTGCCGAAGGGGCGGCCCTCAACGAGGTAGCGTAGAGCATCTGCCGCCTCAGAGAGCGGGAAGGTCTTTGCCACGATCGGCTTGACGGCGCCGGAGTGAAGTAACGAAAAAATCACGCTCCATGCGGTGCCCCATGCTTCTGCAGGTTGTGCGAACAGGGAGAAGCTCTTCATACTCGCACGCCTCCAGATTAGATCCGTGACGTCGATGGTTGTCTTGCGGCCTGCGGAGTAGCCCAATGTTGTCAGGCTTCCTCCAGTCGCTAGCGTGCTGAGAGCCTCGCTCAGGATTTCTCCGCCGATTGCGTCGATCACGATGTCGGCACCATAACCTTTTGTGATCCTGCGAACGCCGTCGCTGAGCTTCTCCTCGGAAAGGTCGATCACTTCGTCGAAGCCGACATAGCGTGCCTGTTGCGCCTTCGCATGATTGGTTGTCGTTGATATGGCATGCTTTGCCCCCTGCGCTCTCGCCAACTGAGTGACTGCATTTCCGACCGACCCTCCAATCGCAGGCGACAGCACCGTCTTGCCTTTTACGAATCCGGCGAGGCCCAGCGCCATTTGAGCAGTGAGATATGCGACAGGAACACCGGCAGCCGAAACGTCCCCGATGTTCTCGGGAATTAAGCAAAGATTCTCGTTTCGGACGGCAAGCCACTCACTGTAGGTTCCATTCTCCGAAACGCCGTAAGGACCGGTAAACATCACACGTGAGCCGACAGGAAACGCTGTTCCTCCTCCCTCCTCTACCACGCCTGCTCCTTCTCCCCCCAATACCAGCGGCGCTTTCGCTCGTGGGTATCCCCCCGACAGAATGGTGTGCTCCAGTGGCGTAACCCCGGCCGCCGTGATTCTTATGACTACTCGTCCATCCGAGACTGACGGCTTCGGAATGTCCACTAGCTTCAAATCTTTGTAACCGCTAAATGCTTCTGCTCTCATTGCACGCATGATCGTTGTCCCATTTCTCCTTAGGGTTTTGTTGTGACTACTGCTTCAACGCATTAAGATTGGCCTTTGCGCCCCGCTCAAGCGCCAAGGTGAAGTCTGCGGATGGAAATCTTCTCTTCATGGCGTTGATCAGGCTATCCGGATCCTTAGCTTTTCTGAGTTCTTCTTCAAAAGCCATTAGATAGTTTTCCGTGAAATCTACGGCGGTATTCGCGTCAAGAGGATCTCCAACCTTGCTGTGTCCGGGGATGACAACCGAAGGCCTTAACTTTCTGATTTCCTGTAATGAGTCCAACCATTTCTCTCTAGCCTTGCTGTCCGTTTCGGCCGTGTAAAGGTGCGTGTTGTTGACCACGACATCCCCCGCAATGAGAATCTTCTGTCCAGGAATCCAAAGCATCGTGTTTTCGTCTGTGTCACCCTGGATGTGTTTAAGTACTTCGATTTTTGAGCCATTAAATGCAATGATGTTGCCATCGAATTTCTCGATGGCAACAACGCGAGAGGTTGCCCCAGAGCCCAAAATCTGTTTCCATTTATCGATTTTCTGTTGATAGACCTTGTCGGCTCGGTCTACTACCCTGGAATTGGCAATGATCCTCACGCCCGGGTATGCATCCTTAAAAACCTCGAGGCCAAGAAAATGATCGGCGTGCTCATGAGTAATGTAGATAATCGACAGTGGCTTCTTAGTTTCTTCGATTTCCTGAAGTACTCTTTCCGCGTTGGTCTTTGTCAACTGTGCATCGACTAGCATCACTTCGTGTGTTCCCTCGATAATGACGGAGTTAACCCAGAACTGATCGTCGAGAGAGGTGACCACTTTGATTGAAAAAGCCCGCCGACCAGCCGCAAAAGCAGATGGATACGAAATTAGGAACAAGAGGCTGACAGCCATTGCACAAACCGCTAGATATCGTCCAAACCTAGGCCTCAATGTCGCTCTCTCTATTTTGGAGGGCCCCATAAGTTCTCCTTTCCCGAGCTCAGTGATTGAGGAATACAGAGTCTGGAGCCCACAAATACGTAGGCCATTGGGCGCCAGGGGAACAGTTGAAGGCGGGCGAGCCGAAGGGATTTTTGCCATCGCGCAGAATGGGTAAAAATTGACCTGTCGGCTTGCCTCGCAGCATTACTATTTCTCGTCCCATTGATCGGTAAATGCCACTGGCGCCCAATGATAAGCACTCCCCTCCCTGTGCAGGCGACCGAGCCCAGGAAAGATCATGTGTGGCCCCGCGATCAAGACGTCCTCGCTCGCGAGCTTACGCAGCAATTGATCCCGCGTGACCGCGGCTGCAGTCGGGTCAACGTCAAATACCACGGTGACCTTGGGGTCTGGCAGCTGAAGGCGCTGTACGTGCATGACGTCGCCCCAAAATAAAATCTTCTTTCCTTGGGACGAGAATTCATAACCAGTATGCCCCGGGGTATGACCACGGAGAGGTACGATTTGCATGCCGTCAACGATTTGATCGGAGTCGGTAAACGTGTGCCACTTTCCGGCCTTGATGTAGGGCGGTGCGATGCCTTGTGCACTCTGGAAGAACTCTTGTGCTTCCTTCGGCGCCTTAGCGGCAATTTCCTGTGATAGCCAAAAGTCGTTATCTGCCTTTGCCACATAGATCTCGGCATTTGGAAAGACGATCTTTCCATCCTGAGTCGTAAGGCCGCCGATGTGGTCGGAGTGGAGGTGCGTGACCAAGACGATGTCGACCTCTTCGGGCGTGTACCCAGCGCTGCGGAGGTTGGCTACCAAGTGCCCGAACCTTCCTCCACCAAACCATGTACCGGATCCCGCATCGACTAGGATCAGCTGCTTGCCAGTGTTGACGAGGTAGCCTTCATCGGCGACATCGAGCAGATGCGGGTCGTCTTGCAGTGCCTTCAGGACACCATCCTTCGTCTTCCGTCCGTTTAGCCAATTCGCATTGAATACGCCTGGCCCATCGAATAGGGCCGTCACTTCGAGATCACCGACTTTCAGTCGGTAGAAGCCCGGCACTTGATCATGATGCTGGGGTTCGGCAGCCAGAGCTGGGTTTGGAACGGCGACAAAGCTGGCCAACGCTACCAGAAGAGCGGCGGCGAAGCGAACCGAATTTCTCTTGAGAACGTTTCTCATCATATGTGCGGAGATTTTCACCGCTCTGTTTATGCTTTTCATTGGTATGTCTCTCTCTTCTGAGTCTAAATTTGGCCCTCGTACTTCTGGCGGATCAGTCGATTGGCTTGACTTGTTCGATTCTGGTTGCATTATGCAACCACATATAAGATGCGCGCATCTGGTATAATGATGCAACTAGATTTCGCGATTAGATAGCCGAGCTATGCGACACAAATCTTTCAAAGCCAATCTGTGCCCCGTGGCACGCTCGCTCGATACTATCGGCGAATGGTGGTCTCTGCTGATCGTTCGTGACGCCCTCTCTGGCATACGACTCTTCTCCGATTTTTAGAAGAGCTTGGGGTTGGCAAAGAACGTCCTGAGCGCGCGCCTTAAGAAGTTGGTTGCGTGCGGAATCATGGAACAGGTGCCTGCTTCGGACGGCACTGCCTACCGGGAATATGCCCTTACCCAAAAAGACCAAGACATTCCCTGTCCTGCCTCAGCTGGAAATGGAGAACAGCGTTCGTCCGTTAAGATAACGGAGCGAACGTATGAGGAAGGAACGAAAGCATTTCACTCCAGAAGAAAAAGTAGCCATCCTGCGGCGGCATCTTGTGAACATTAACCGGCCAATCTTTGTCACGCGCGGGGAAGATCTCAAGCTGCGTCAATTGGTTAAGCGCGCGTGAAAAGATTGGACCGGTTAATGAGCCGTTAACCAGCCAATCGACTTGTCTTTTCAATCGCTTCGCTCCTCTTTTGGTGAAGTAACGATTAGCCGGTTAACGGAACAAAGTACCCGTCTCGGAACTGTGTGAAGAACTAGGTCTGCGGCCAACAGTGTTCTACCGCTGGCAGAAAGAACTGTTCGAGAACGGAGCCGCCGCTTTTCAGTCTCAAGAGCGTCCCCACCGCCAAGCGGAGGAGAAGCAGAAACGGGTCGAGTTCTTGGAGAAGAAGGTGCAGACTAAGGACGAGGTCCTGGCTGAGCTGATGGCGGAGCACATCGCGCCAAAAAAAAGTCTTGGGGAACTCTAACCGGCATCTGGGTGCCGCATGATGTGCGGGGATCTAGTCGTGGATTTCGTCCGGCGCTGGTCGGAGAAGGCCGAGATCGGCGTCGGACGGTTCATCCCGTGGCTGGGCGTGACCGCCAGCAAGTTCTATGACTGGCGGCAGCGTTACGGGTGCGTCAACGAGCACAACGGTTGGGTTCCCCGTGATTTCTGGTTGGAGCTGTGGGAGAAAGAAGCAATCATCGAGTTCCATCTGAAGAACCCGCTGGAAGGCTATCGGCGGCTGATGTTCATGATGCTCGACGCTGACGTTGTGGCCGTCAGTCCGGCGAGCGTTTGGCGAGTGTTGAAGCAAGCTGGATTATTATCCCGGTGGAAGAGCAAACCTTCGCGCAAGGGAACCGGTTTTGAGCAGCCGCTGCAGCCACATCAGCACTGGCATATCGACGTTTCTTACATCAACCTGTGCGGCACGTTCTATTACTTGTGCAGCATTCTGGATGGGTTCAGTCGTTTCCTCGTGCATTGGGATCTGCGTGAGTCCATGCGAGAAGCTGATGTCGAGGTGATCCTGCAGCGAGCCAAGGAGAAGTACCCGGAAGCGAAGCCGCGAATCATCTCGGACAATGGTCCGCAGTTCATTGCTCGCGACTTCAAGGAGTTCATTCGCATCTCGGGCATGACGCACGTCCGAACCTCCCCTTACTATCCGCAGTCGAATGGCAAGATTGAGCGCTGGCACAAGTCGCTGAAAAGCGAGTGCATTCGACCGAGGACGCCGCTGTCACTGGAAGATGCACGGCGTCTGGTCGAGGACTACGTGGAGCATTACAACAACGTCCGCCTGAACAGTGCCACCGGCTACATCACGCCTAAGGACGTGCTGGCGGGGCGACAGGCGGAGATCCACGCAGAACGCGACCGCAAGCTGGAAGCTGCCAGACAGCAACGTCAGAGTCGCCGCCAGCGGGCGGCGTGATGGATGAACGGATTGCTCCCGGTTGGCCTCCCTGAGCAGTCCCTGCATCTCGGTACACGCGCGGCGGTGGACTAGGTCCTCTAGCGTTCGGCAACTCGCGGCTCACTGATAGGCCCGCCGGCCAGGCGCATTGCGTCTTCGCTTCGAGCCGCGGCTTCGAATGGGGAAGAACCGGAGGAGGGTAACAGCAGCACCGCATCGCGATCATTTGGCAAGGAAGCTGTCTCTACCGCTTTTCGCTTTTTCCGGAGGTCATCTATTGCCAAATTGCGGGCGATCGCGAAGAGCCATGGATCAAACCGCTGCCGCCCGTTGTACTGGCTGCCCCGTTGCAGCACCCGAATCCAGGTCTCCTGCGCAAGGTCCTCAGCATACTCTCGCCTCCCGGTGAGGTATAGCAGGTAGCGCACCAGTCGATGCTGACAGCGCTCCACCAGGTCTGCAAGAAGCTCCGTATCCCTTTCACGTAAGCCTCGCGCAATCTTTGCCGTTTCGGTTTCGGCCGTCGTATTCAAGGTCATGGGAAGAGCCAACATATATCCTGTAATACGATCAGACCCCAGCGGATTACTCAACTTTTGACCGAAAAGTCACGCTAAGATTTGCCTCTGACGGATATCGGATCAATGGGCGGCAACGGCCTGACGTGTACAACTCGTTGATTGGTAGACCCCAAACTAGGGCAATAATATACCTGCCTAACCAAAGCCAAAGAATGACCCCCAGATGGCGGGTTTTTATTCTTGGGATTCAACAATCGCGGCAGCAAGAAGGCTACCGTCCATGACGGCCAGCGGTTTCAGATGGTCCCCTCGAACGTTGCCGGAAGGTCGGGCCAGAGAACTTTAGGCGCTTTTTTTGAGCAGCTTTGCGTAGCCAGGATTTTGTGACATGATTGACTGGTGGCGAGATGGGAGCGACGTCGAGCGCAATCGATGAACCGCCACAAGCACGTTCAGTGGAAGGAAGGTGAACCGAAGCTGAAGCTGCGAAGTTTTGCTGTACCGATAGCTCTGTTCTTCATCTTCATATACGCAGCGCAGTGGGCGTTCCGTTTCCCGAGGGGAAACCTAGTCAACTTGGCGGCGGGGATTATCTTTGCTGGAACCGCGGCATTCCTCTGGACACTAAAGCCACGGAAAAATCGCCACAAGAGATGATTTCCGCATTCTAAATCCGCGTTAAAGTTTCCTTTGCTTTTAGGTAGGTATGTTGTTGCCCAAAATAGGATAGATAGTTGTCGAAACCAGGCGATCACAGCTCACGATTCGGGCCTAGCCGGTCTGGGTTCTGGCGGAATTACGGGCCAAACAGATGTTGAGAAACGGCAGGTCGTTGCGGAGCTACAATGATCTCGCCGGGCGAAACGGAAGCGGGCACTGCAGGGATGCAACCATGCCGAGGGATAACCCGGAGGGCTCATCGAGCCGATGCTCAGCAGCGCGGGAGGCAATCCTCTCGCGCTGTGGATTGCGAGGAAAAAGTCATCGGACGATAGACCCCCATGCTTTGAAAAATCCCCGCCCCGCAGGGGCGGAATCTACACTAGCGGAGAACGTCGCTTCTCCATTTCACGCTGAGCCAAGACAAGAGGAAGCCTTTCCAGTAGCGTCTGATTAGGTCAGGCGGTTGCAATCCCATGGTGAGCCGAAAGGCCAAGAAGGATCATCCCTGGCGCCAAGGCTATCAAGGGATCAGGCCCAACCATTCGCATCCCGTGATAATCGCAGCTGGTTGGAATGTGCACTCCAACGATACAACAACAGCAAAAGGGGACATTTCTGTCGAGCTTTGACAGACGACAAGACGAACAACTAATCTTGCGCAGGCAATTAGGGATGTGCTAGGCTTGGCGAACAAAAGACGAAAACTCCGGGATTCCCCCGGATGTCCACTCTTGGGGAGAGGAGGGTCCATGCTAAAAGCGTATCGCTACAAACTGGAGCCCAACCAATCCCAACGCTATGCTCTGGCCCGCACGCTTGATTTTTGCCGAGAGTTGTATAACGACTGTCTCTATCAGCGGAAGTTGCAGCCCATCAGTCGTTACGAACAGTCAAAACAACTCGCCCAACTCAAGGCCGAGTTTCCGGTCTACAAGAACGTCTATTCCCAAGTCTTGCAACACGTCCTGGGTAGATTGGACCAGGCATTCAAGAATCTCTTCCGGTCGGATTTTGGATTTCCACGATTCAAGGGAGCGAACCGGTACGATTCCTTCACCTATCCCCAGACGGGATTCTGTTTAGGCGGCCGTCAACTCAGTCTGGCCAAGATTGGCTATGTCATAGT
>Ga0307474_10000899_pt1 | contig 21448 bp, 21 predicted proteins | sample atmos_gasesECM1C_2_FD_203312 | JGI IMG/M metagenome (GOLD analysis project Ga0307474, IMG submission 203312) | Hardwood forest soil microbial communities from Morgan-Monroe State Forest, Indiana, United States - atmos_gasesECM1C_05 | ecosystem: Environmental > Terrestrial > Soil > Temperate... | reverse complement strand
CGGCCTGTCCGCTGGTGATGGCCTCCCACTGCGGACCCGCGCGCCCGGCGATAGGGCCGGGCGCGCGCCCTTCAAGCACCTTCTTAAGCACCGTTTTGGGACGTTAAAAGGCCGGCATAAAGCCTTCACAGCGGACTAGAAAATGCGCTACCCAGCTTGCGCGAAGGTGCCCGTTACACCCGTCACGGGCGACCTCCTCCGCAACTGGATGTGACGATGGCCCGCAGGTTTTCCGCCCCCTATCTTTCGGAGCCCGTCTCGGGGCTTGCCACCTGGGCGCGGAATCTCGCGATCTTCGCCGTCGTCGCGGTCGCGGTCTCGATCATCATCGTCCGCTTCGGCTTCCTGGAAGTGAAGCCGGCGATCGCGACGTTTTTCGGCGCGCTGGCGCTTGCCGCCCTCTCGATCCTGATTGGCTTTTTGGGCTTTGCCGCAATCTGGCACAACGGCACCCGCGGCATGGGCCGCATCCTGATCGCCTTCCTGATCGACGCGCTCGTGCTCGCCTATCCCGCCTATCTCGTGGTCCAGTACCGCAGGCTGCCGCCAATACACGACATCACCACCGACCCGATCGACCCGCCGCGCTTCGAGGCCTTGAGCCGGCTGCGCACCGGCGACGGCACCAATCCCGCCGTCTATGCCGGACTCTATTCCGCCGAATTGCAGCGCAAGGCCTATCCCGACATCGAGCCGGTGGAACTGGAGATCACGCCCGAGCGCGCCTTTGAGATCACGCTGCGGCTGGCCGCCAAACGCAAATGGCTCGTCATCGACGAGCGGCCGCCGCAGCAGCCGCGCCGCATCGGCTTGATCGAGGCGGTGGCGCGCACGCCGATCATGGGTTTCCGCGAAGACGTCTCGATCCGCGTGCAGCCCGACGGCGACGGCTCGCGCGTCGATATCCGCTCCTCGTCGCGCTATTTCGACAGCGACCTCGGCTCCAACGCCGCGCGCATCTCCAAGCTGATGGACGACCTCAACGCCGCAGCCGAGGCGGACGCGCTGAAGCCGGTACGAAAAGCCCCTCCGCCGCCCTCGCCGAAGGCGCCGGCGAAGACGGTGAAGAAGTGACTCGGTCACTTCGTCACGTCACTCCGGGGCGCGCGAAGCGCGAACCCGGAGTCTCGCTCCACAAGCCGTGAAACATTTTCGCGACGCAACTTCGAGATTCCGGGTTCGCGCCTGACCGGCGCGCCCCGGAATGACGTCACGAGGCCAGCCGATAAGTCCCGCCGATCACCGGATCGCCGTCCGTCGCAACGACCCCACGCGCGACGAGGTCCTCCAGATGCGCGAGCACGGAGTAGCCGGCGGCGGTCATCAGGCGTGGGTCGATGCCGATATAGATGGCCCGCACGAGCGTCGGAATATCGGCCGCGCCCTTGGCCAGGCGATGCAGGATCGAAGCCTCGCGTGCCTTGCGATGGCGGATCAGATAGCGCACGTAGCGCGGGCCTTCCGGTATCTCCGGGCCGTGGCCGGAGAGATAGAGGTCCTCCTCCCGAGCGGCGAGCCGGTCAAGCGAGGCCATGTAGTCGACCATGGAACCATCCGGCGGCGCCACGATCGAGGTCGACCAGCCCATCACATGGTCGCCGACGAAGGTGAGCTTCCGCTCGGGCCACGCAAACGCCATGTGGTTCGCCGTGTGGCCGGGTGTCGCCACCGCTTCCAGCTGCCAGCCGTCGCCTTCGATCACATCGCTATGGGCGACCTCGACATCCGGCTTGAAGTCGCGGTCGCCCCCCGCTTCCGGATTGTGCTTCTCGCTCTCATAGCGCGGGCGGGAGGCGCGATGAGGCCCTTCGGCATAGACGGTCGCACCGGTCGCCTGCTTGATGCGCGCGGTGTTTGGCGAGTGATCGCGATGGGTGTGGGTGACGACGATATGCGTCACGGTCTCGCCGTTGACGGCGTCGAGCAGCGCCTTCGCATGCGCTTCGCTGTCCGGACCGGGATCGATGATCGCGACCTTCCCCGTGCCGACAATGTAGCTGACCGTGCCGGTGAAAGTGAACGGGCTCGGATTGTTGCACAGCACGCGCCGCACGCCTGGCCGCACCTCCTCGACCACCCCGGGCTTGAGCGGGAAGTTGCGATTGAACGGGATGTCGTCGTTATCGGCCATGTTCCGGACCTATCTCTTTGACTCCGTCATGCCCGGGCTCGTCCCGGGCATCCACGTCTATCTTTCTCGTAGCCAATCTTTCTCGCGACCAAGACGTGGATGGCCGGGACAAGCCCGGCCATGACGGTGTTAGGTACCACCCTCGTGCCACACGGCCGCGATCTTAAAAGAACGCCTGGATGTCCGTGATGGCGCGGCCCAAGATCAAGGCGTGGACGTCGTGGGCGCCTTCATAGGTGTTCACGGTCTCCAGGTTCGCAGCATGCCGCATCACATGGTATTCGATCTGGATGCCGTTGCCGCCATGCATGTCGCGCGCCATGCGGGCGATGTCGAGCGCCTTGCCGCAATTGTTGCGCTTCACGATCGAGATCATTTCGGGGGCCATCTTGCCCTCGTCCATCAGACGGCCGACGCGCAGCGAAGCCTGCAGCCCCAGCGCGATGTCGGTCTGCATGTCCGCAAGCTTCTTCTGCACGAGCTGCGTCGCCGCCAAGGGCCGGCCGAACTGCTTGCGGTCCAGCGTGTACTGCCGCGCGCGATGCATGCAGTCCTCGGCCGCGCCGAGTGCGCCCCAGGAGATGCCGTAGCGGGCGCGGTTGAGGCAGCCGAACGGGCCCTTGAGCCCTGAGACATTCGGCAGCAGCGCGCTTTCGGGAACCACCACGCCGTCCATCACCACCTCGCCGGTGATCGAGGCGCGCAGTGAGAGCTTGCCGCCGATCTTCGGCGCGGAGAGGCCCTTCATGCCCTTCTCGAGAATGAAGCCGCGGATCTGGTTGTCATGCGCGGCGGACTTGGCCCAGACCACGAAGACATCGGCGATCGGGGCGTTGGAGATCCACATCTTGCTGCCGGTGAGCCGATAACCATCAGAGACCTTCTCGGCGCGGGTCTTCATGCCGGCGGGATCCGAGCCGGCATCCGGCTCAGTGAGGCCGAAACAGCCGACCCATTCGCCGGTCGCAAGCTTCGGCAGGTATTTCTTGCGCTGGCTGTCGTCGCCATAGGCGTAGATCGGATACATCACGAGCGACGACTGCACCGAGTTCATCGAGCGGTAGCCACTGTCGACGCGCTCGATCTCGCGCGCCACCAGGCCATAGGCCACGTAGCTCGCATTGGCGCAGCCATATTCCTCCGGCAGCGTGACGCCGATCAGGCCGAGCTCGCCCATCTCGTTGAAGATCTCGCGATCGGTCTTCTCCTCGAGATAGGCCTTGATTACGCGCGGCAACAGCTTCTCCTGCGCATAGGCGCGCGCGGTGTCGCGGATCATGCGCTCGTCTTCGGTGAGCTGCTCGTCGAGCAGGAACGGATCGTCCCACTTGAAAGACGCCGCGGACGGCTTGTCCTTGGCCTGAGGGCGTACGCTCATGGGTTATCCTTTCGCTTCAAACCTTAAAGGAATTGACATTTAAATTAGAACGCCATCGGCCTAAGCGCAATTGCGTTGCGCCTTGGCCGTTCCATCGTCATTCCGGGAAATGCGAAGCATGAACCCGGAATCTCGCGTCACGACTTCGAAATTCCGGGTTCGCGTGTATCACGCGCGCCCCGGAATGACGGAGACGCCGTCACACTTCCAACCGCTCGTTGGCGACGATCTCGATGCCGAAACCGGACAGGCCCTTGTAGTCGTGCACCGAGGAGGTCAGATTGACGATGGAGGTGACGCCGAGATCACGCAGGATCTGCGCGCCGACGCCGACCTCGCGCCATTGCTTGTTGCGGTCGGCTTCAGCTGTCTTCCGCCCATCCACCGGCTCGACGGGCACGCCGGCCGCGCCGTCGCGCAAATAGATCAGTACGCCGCGGCCGGCCTTCTGGAAGTGCTGCAGCACAGCCTGCATCCGCGCCGAGCCCGTGAACATGTCCTTCACGATGTTGGGCTTGTGCAGCCGCGTCAGCACGCGTTTGCCGTCGCCGACGCCGTTATAGACAAAGGCGGCATGGGTGATCTCGTCGAAAGGCGAGCGGTAGGCATAGCCATGCAAGGGACCGATCGGGCTTTCCATAGTGAAGGTCGAGACCCGCTCGATCAGCTTCTCGCGCGCCTGGCGGTAGGCAATCAGGTCTGCGATGGTGACGTGTTTCAATTTGTGGTGGGCCGCGAAACGGGCGACCTGCTCGCCCTTCGTCACCGTGCCGTCGTCGTTCATCAATTCACTGATGACGCCGACTGGAGGCAGCCCTGAGAGCTTGCAGAGATCGACCGCCGCTTCGGTGTGGCCGGAGCGGAACAATACCCCGCCCTCACGCGCGACCAGCGGGAAGACGTGCCCGGGCCGTGCAAAGTCGTCGGCGCCGACATTGGGATTGGCGAGCGCCCGGCAGCAGGAGGCGCGCTCCTCGGCCGAAATGCCGGTGCCGCCATCCGGTTTGTAATCGATCGAGACGGTGAACGCGGTGGTGTGGGCGGAATCGTTGTGCGCGACCATCGGATCGAGCCGCAGCCGCCGCGCTTCCTCGGTCGTCACAGGCGCGCAGACGATGCCGGAGGTGTGACGTATGATGAACGCCATCTTTTCCGGCGTGCACAGCGAGGCAGCGACAATCAGATCGCCCTCGCCCTCGCGGTCGTCATCGTCGGTCACGACAACCAGCTCGCCTTTGGCAAAAGCTTCCAGAACTTCCTGAATCGTATCAGCCATTTTGCAACATCTCGCTTTCTCGGAGCGGAGGATTAGCCGGAATGGAACCCCTATGCCAGTCCCATGATGCAGGGCCTAATGCCGCTGCAGAATGCCTGTGCTGCGAGGCCACCGCATTTTGGAAAAATCATTGACGAGGTCCGGTCTGCCTCGCCAAGGTCGCCCCAACCAAGAATGAATAGGGAGACGCCCGCCCATGACCTCGTCCGCCTTCGACTTCACCCCCCTGCTCCCCGCTGGCCTGCCTGCGCCCGCGGCGAAATGGACGGGGCTGGCAAAGTTCAGCTTTGTCGGCGGCAACAATGATCCCGACCAGGTGCCGGTGGGCGGACTGATCGCGGCCGTCGATGCCGTGCTCCGCCGCGAAGGCAAAGGGCTCGCCACCTATAATCTCGCCCATGGTCCACAAGGTTACCGTCCCTTACGCGAGTTCCTCACTGCCAAACTCAAACGCGACGCCGGGATCGCCTGCACCGTAGACGACTTGTTGATCGTCTCCGGCTCGCTGCAAGCGCTCGACCTTGTCAACCAAACGCTGCTCGCGCGCGGCGACACGGTGATCGTCGAGCAGGAGACCTATCAGGGCGCGCTTAACCGGCTGAGCCGGCTTGGCGTCAGTGCGGTGGGCATCCCGCTCGACGGCGATGGTCTGCGGATGGACGCGCTGGCGAGAGCGCTCTCCGATCTCAAGGCGCGCGGCATCCGGCCTAAATATATCTACACCATTCCGACCGTCCAGAACCCGACCGGCTCGATCATGCCGGAGGCACGCCGCGCCGAATTGCTGCGGCTGTCGGAAGCTTACGGTGTGCCGATCTTCGAGGACGATTGCTATGCCGACCTGGTCTGGGAAGGAAAGCGGCCACCTGCGATCCACGCCATGGCGACAAACGGCGGGGTCATCCATATCGGCTCGTTCTCCAAGTCGATTGCGCCGGCGCTCCGCGTCGGCTTCGTCGCGGCACCGTGGGAGATCATGTCGCGCATGCTGGCGCTGAAGACCGACGCCGGCTCGGGCGCGCTGGAGCAGATGGTGCTCGCCGAATATTGCGCGCCGCATTTTGCAACCCATGTGCCGGAGCTGACGATCGCACTCCGCAAGAAGCTCGACACGCTGATGGAAGCGCTGGACGAGCAGTTTGGCACCGCGGCTGAGTTCGAAGCGCCCAAGGGCGGCATCTTCCTCTGGGTCAAGCTGCCCGACCATGTCGATACGCTAAAACTCTATCAATCGGCGCTCGCCAGCGGCGTCTCGATCAATCCAGGACCGGAATGGTCGACCAACAGCGGCTATTCCAACAGCCGCCTGCGGCTCTGCTTCGCCAGCCCCTCGCATACCCAGATCCGCGAAGGTATCGCCGTGCTCGCCGACGTCTGCCGACGCGAATTCGGCGTGCCCGCGAGGATCGCCAATGTGGAGAAGGCGCGGGGCTAGGTACATTCTCGCGCCCACCCATTGCGGCCGAATGCCGCTTCGTGCGAGGAGATGGCCAGAAAGGACGCCTCCCGACCTGGCGCGACTGGCATGAATACGATCTTTTTCGACCTCGATGGAACGTTGACCGATCCGAAGATCGGCATCACGCGATCGATCCGGTATGCGCTGACGGAACTGGGGCACGAGGTGCCTACAGAGGAGGAACTGACCTGGTGCATCGGGCCGCCGCTGCATGCGAGCCTCGCCAAGCTCGCAGGCTCTGACGATCGCGCCGATCGCGCGCTCCTGCTCTATCGCGAGCGGTTCAGCGAGATCGGGATCTATGAGAACGAAGTCTATGACGGGATCGAGGCGACGCTCGCCTCGCTTGCCGGTGGGACGCGACGCCTGTTCGTCGCCACCAGCAAGCCGCGTATCTATGCGGAGCGCATCATCGATCATTTCAAACTGGGCGGCTATTTCGAGCGCGTGTTCGGCTCGGAGCTGGACGGCACGCGCGTCGACAAGAGCGATCTCTTGCAATATGCACTTGCCGAAACTCGGATCGACCCTGCCGGCGCGTTGATGATCGGCGACCGCAGCCATGACATCGTCGGCGCGCGCAACAACCGCATGCGCGCGCTTGGCGTGCTCTACGGCTTCGGCAGCAGGGACGAATTGATGCAGGCGGGCGCGCATGGCCTCTGCGACGCCCCCAGGGACATCCCGGAACGGGTGGCTCGCTCCCAGAGCGCTACATCAAACTGATCGCCGAAAAAAGCTATTTGCTTTGCGGCTGCCGATATGGTCGACGCCGGGGAGAAACTGGGACCTCTCCTCCGCAATGACGGGGGCAGCTAGAACCAGCTCTCCTAGCCCCCTCGTCAAAATTCCCACACAGTGCGCTCGCAAGTGGGTGATAGATTTCGTCGAACAACATAAGGGACAGGGGCTCGTAATTTGAACCGACGCTTTATCCGGCTTGCGCTGGGACTTACCTTTCTTGCAAGCTTTGCATCTTACGCGTCCGCCGACGATCCCATCCCGGAGACCGTGCGCCAATGGGGACTGCTCGGGCGATGGTCGGTCGACTGCGCGCTGCCGCCGGATCACGCCAACGGCACGGTGCTGGCCTATGAGATCGGCCCCGACGGCGGCGTCGCCTTTCGCCGCGACTTCGGCGACATCAGCGACGAGAACCAGGTGCTGGCGGCGCAGGTTTCGGACGACGGCCTGTTGAACCTCGAGGTCTACTTTCCCACTATCAAGCAGAAGCGCGAATACGGTCTGATGATGCTCTCCGACGGCCGCCTGCGCGCGATCTCTAACCGCAGCGAGAACGGCGAATATTCCATCAAGGACGGAAAGTTCGTCGCCACCAAGAAGCCGACGCCTGCGCAACAGCGATGCGAACCACCGGCTAGTCCCAATCCGGCCCAAAGCCCGGACTGACGAAGCGCTTATCCTTGGGTAGGCGCGCGATCGCCTTGCGGTCGTCATCGTCGAGCGCAACCTTCAGCGCATCGAGATTGGCCTTTTGGCTCTCCTTGCGCGAGGCCTTGGGGATTGCGGCGACATTCTCTTGCTCCAGCAGCCATTTCAGCGCGACTTGCGCTGCGCTCGCGTTGTGCTTTTGGCCTATTCTGATCAGCGTCTCGTCAGAAGCGGCACGGCCCTGCGCCAGCGGGCAATAGGCGACCAGCGGGATCTTCCTGGCGTCAAGATAGGCCTTGACCTTCGATTGGTCGAGCATCACGTGACACTCGATCTGGTTGCAGGCGATCGGCGCGCGGATCTCCTCGACCGTCGTCCTCAACAGCGCCAGCGTGAAATTGGCGACCCCGATGGCGCGGGTGCGACCCTCCTCCTTCAGCCTCAAGAGCGTCTCGAACACGCGGGGCAGGTTCATGCTGCGCGAGGGCCAGTGCACGAGGTAGAGATCGACTGTCTCCAGCTTGAGCTTCTTCAGGCTGGCATCGAAGGCGTGGCGGATCGCATCGGGCGCGAGATTCTCGACCCAGACCTTGGTGGTGACATGCAGCTCCTTGCGGGCGACGCCGGAAGATGCGATCGCGGCACCAATCGCCTCCTCATTGGCATACATTTCGGCCGTGTCGATATGGCGGTAACCGAGCGCAAGCGCGCTCTCGACCGCCGCGCGGCAGACATCGCCCTGCATGCGAAAGGTGCCGAGCCCGAGCCGCGGCAGGCTGATACCCTGAGTTTGCAGATGGTCCATGGTCACTCCTGAAACATGCTGTCCTTAAGCGCCGCAAAGCCGGCGCCAATCTGCGCGAACGAATGTTGGCTCAAGGGATGGTTGAGGTGGCGGAACCGCCATGGCCAATCTGCCCGCTGCGCGCACCGCCGATCAAGCCTTTCGGGATCAAGAAGTCGCGACCTGCCGTTTTGCCGCAAGCGAGCCTCAAGGATGACGGATCACCATATGCTTCGCTTCTTGAGTAACGAAAAGCCCAGCCTAGCGCTGCCAAGCGCAGATGCCGCCGCTGTCGGGATTGCAGGGCCATTTCTGGATGCGGATGTCCATGGCCTGGGCGTTCAATGGATTGCCGTGCCGGTGCGCAAGCTTCACACGCGCAGCACCATGCGGCTTTTCGCTCCGCGCGCGTGCGAGACGGCCGTCGTGACGGGCGGCGGATGTCAACTCGGTACGGACCGGCGCGCCCCTCACGCGCTCGACCGCGACCTTCTTGGCGTCACGGCGCGCGAGGACGCCATCGCCCTTTGCATCGCTCCTGGCGTCAGTCTTGGCCTCGACCGCAACCGGCGCAAACGTCGTCGTCGGGCCGAGCGGCTTTGGCGACAGCACGGCCTTGGAGAGGTCGAGCCCGAGGAACTCGTCCGCCCGGTAGTCGGCCGCCGAGGCTGCGCCGCCCGCGATCAGCGCGGCGCCGACAAGGGCCGGGAAAATAGCTTTCAGGACCATTCTGGCCTCCTGAAACATGGAATAAGGAACTGCGCCCTAGTTAGGAACGCAAACCGCCCCTTGCCAGCCATAAACCTGCCGTCAAGGTAACTGCGCGGCGGCGTCGGAGCCCGCAATTTGAGCGGCTATCTTAACCGCCTGGCGCCCCAAGGCGTTCAATTCGGCAAAGTTCAGTTCGGCCGGTCCTGCCCCGTGGTGCCGACAAAGGCGCTTTCGATGACCTCGCCGATCGGCTGCCAGGTGTAGCCGTCGAATTGCACCAGCCGCATCTGCTTGATCGGGCGGTAGTCGGACGGCCCGGTGTTGATCGCAATGCTCGGCAGCGCGACCGAAGGCTGGTAATTTTTCAGCGAGGTCGCCTGGCGCAGGATGTTGTCGCGCGACAGATCATCGCCGCACTGCCTCAACACCTGTGTCAGCGTCTCCGCCGCGGCATAGCCGAACACCGCGTAGCTGTCGGCCTTGTCGCCATCGGGATAATATTTGTCCATGAAGGCCGACCAACCCTGCATGCCGGGATCGTTTTTCCAGGCGGGATCACTGGCGTCCTTCAGGAAGGCAGTCGAGATCACGCCGATCGCGTTCTCGAGCCCGGCCGGCCGCAGCGCGTGCGCAATGGAAGCGGAGGCATTGTCGAGCAGCAGCACCGGATGCCAGCCGATGTCATTCATGCGCCGGAGCGCAAGCGCCACCATCGGCGGCGCAGCATCGAGCAGCACGATCTCCGCACCCGAGCTCTGCAACAGGTCGATCTGCGCGTTCAGCGATTTTTCGGAGCCGTCGACGGCGATGTCGGAGACGATCATGCGCGCCCAGTCGCCGAGCCCTTCCTGCAGGCCGAGAAACAGGTCGCGGCCGAACTGGTCGTTCTGCCAGAGCACCGCGATGCGGCGCTCCGGATAGGAGACCTGGATGTAGTTGGCGTAGATGCGCCCCTCGGAGCGGAAGCTCGGCGGAAATCCCATGGTCCAGGGAAAGGATTTCGGTTGGTTCCATTCGTCGTCGCCCGAGGCGAGGAAAAGCTGCGGCACCCTGCGCTCGTTGAGATAAGCGCGCACGGCGAGATTTTCCGGCGTGCCGAACGAGCCGAACATCAAAAGCACCTTGTCGGTTTCGACCAGTTTCCTGGTCTGCTCCTGCGTCGTCGCCGGATCGGCGTTGTCATCATACGAAATGAACTTGACCTTGCGGCCGTTGATCCCGCCTTGCGCGTTGATCATGTCGAAATAGGCCGCTTCCGCCTTGCCGATGGTGCCGAAAGCGGCAAGGTCTCCGGTATAGGGCATGACATTGCCGATGCGGATGTCGATGTCGAGGACTTCGTCCGCGACCGCAGCGTCTTTGGACGACGCGGCAAGCAGGAGGAGCGCGGCGATTGTCTTGAGATTGATCCGCATCACGATCGACCCTAACGCAAGCCCCCGCCCGCTCGCGTGCGATTTAAGACGCACCACCCGACAACATTTTGACCAGCCGGTAAAGATATTCCTCGCCCTGATAGAACGATTTGACGGGAACCCGCTCGTCCTTGCCATGGGCGCGGATGTCGTTGATGTCATTGGCCATGCCGGAATGTCCGTAGGTCGGGATGCCGGCATTGCGCAGATAGCTGCCGTCGGTGGCGCCCGTGCTCATGATCGGAACCACGACCGCGCCAGGCCAGAACTCCTGGGTCAGCTTCTCGATCGGACCCAGGATCTCCTCTTTCATCTCGGAGGGCTGGCTGATCACCGGCGTTTCGATCCGGGTCACCGCGATCTTGTCGTCGGCGAGCACGCGCTCCAGCGTCGCCTTGATCTCCTCGACCGGCTCGCCCGGCATGATCCGGCAATTGACCTTGGCGCTGGCAAGCTGCGGCAGCGCGTTCGCGGCGTGGCCTCCGCTCAGCATGGTGGCGACACAGGTGGTGCGGAGCTGGGCGTTGTAACCGGGGTTTTTCGAAAGCCGCTCCAGCGCGTCTGGATCGGGGTTATCTGCCAATACCGCGTGGATATCGGCGGCGGTCTGCCCGCCCTCTATATCAGCGAGGCGCTGGAAGTAGACGCGCGTGGTATCGTTGAGGTGCAGCGGGAAGGAGAAGTTCGAGAGCCGTACCAGACCCTCGGCGAGACGGTAGATCGCATTGTCCTTGCGCGGCACGGAGGAGTGCCCGCCGTGGTCGCGCACATCGAGCTGGAAGCTCACCGAGATCTTCTCGCTGGTCTGCACCGCGTTGCGGATCGGCTTGCCGTTCTGCAGGCCAACGCCGCCGCCTTCGTTCAGCGCGAATTCGGCGTCGATCAGGTCTCGATGATTCTTGAGCAACCACTGGATGCCCAGCGCGTTCCGGTCGAGGATCTCCTCGTCCGTTTCCAGCGCCACGATGATGTCGCGATCAGGCTTGTAGCCTTCCTGCTTGTAGCGGATGAGGTTGGTGATGAAGGCGGACGCCATGTATTTGTCGTCGCCGGAGCCGCGAGCGTAGTAATAGCCGTCCTGCTCAGTCAATTTGAACGGATCGACCGACCAGTCCTCGCGCAGCGCCGGAACGACATCGAGATGCGCGACGAGGAGGATCGGCTTGCGCGCGCCTGAGCCATGCAGCCGCGCCACAAGATTGCCCTTGTGCGGTGCCGGCGAGAACACACGAACGTCCTCATCGGCAAAGCCCGCCGCCTTCAGTCGCCCCGCCATCGCCTGTGCCGCGACCAAGGTGTCGCCGGTCGCAGTCGTGGTATCGATCTCGAGGAGCTCCTTGTAAATGTCGCGGGCGAATTGCTCCTGAGGACTCAGGCCGTCGGCGCGGCCAGGGGCAGCAAACAACAGCGAGACCACCGCGGTCGAAACGAAAGCGAGGCGTCGAACGGATCGGGACATCTGGCACTCCGGCAGAATGAGCTGTGACCAATTTCTGGCTGCACCGGCTTTGGTTGGCAAGCCGCCGAGCTCGGCCGTTTACGCAGACGCCCACCACTTATTTCGCATTCTTCACCGCAATCACCTCGATCTCGACCAGGAAGCCGGGGTTGGCGAGCGCGGCGACACCGACCACCGAGCGCGCCGGCAAATTCGGCTGGCTACCGCCGAAGAACTGGGTGTAGCCCTCCATGAACGCCTTGAAATCCATCGGCGTGGCTGCGCTGTGCACCAGGAACACCTGCATCTTGACCACATCGCCCATGGTAAGCCCGAAGCCTTCCAAGATCGCCTTAATGCGGTTGAGCGCGCCGACGGTCTGGGCCTTGGTGTCGCCATAGGCGGCTTGTGTTGCGGGATCGGCATCCTTGTTGACCACAGGTGGCACCTGGCCGCTGATGTAGTAGGTCGTGACATTGCCCGAGACCTCGACGGCCTGCGCAATCGGGAAATTCGAATTGGGAATCGGATGCCTGACAACATCGGCACAAGCCGCATCGAAGACCGCAAGGGAGGCAAAAAGCGCAAGTGCTACGGTCTGGACTCTGGACGTCATCACATTCTCCTGTCTTGTCGTCCTTTCTTGGCTGGAGGCTACGCGCAAGCGCAGTCTCCAGCCTGGACCTTCCGGAAGCCAAAGTAGGCGGCAACCGCTTCCGCCGCCAGTCTCTCCTTCGGAGGGATCAGCGCCGCGGCAACATGCGCGACACGTCTCGTCCTTCTTGACAAGCACGCGTTCCGAATAGACTTAGAGCGTTTTCGAGCGAAGTGGACACCGGTTCGCGTGAAGAAAACGAGTCAAAACAGGAATCTTGAGCTTCGGTTCTGATTCAATCAGAACCGAGGATGCTCTAGACTGGACTCGCCATATCAGCGGCGAGAAGTCAGCAGCCAGGAAGCAGGCATCAGCATGAAGCGCATACGACCTTACACCCTCGTCCGAACGATGGTCTGGACGATCCTGGCAGCGACCGTCTCATTGGCCGCGCCAGCACAGGCACAGATGTACGATCCAAACTACCCGGTCTGTCTTCAGGTCTACCAGGGCATGATGGACTACTACTACGAGTGCGGCTATACATCGATGGCCCAGTGTCAGGCATCGGCATCCGGCCGCGCGGCTTCGTGCATGGTCAATCCATATTACGCGGGGCCGCAGGCGAAACCTCCGCGCAAGAAGCGGAGTCACGCGCATTAAAATTAGCTTTACTTACCGTCGCGCACCCTGCACGTCCTTGGCGGTGACCATGTCCTCATAGCTGTTGCCGAAATGCGTGCGCAGGTAGTTCACGACTGCGGCGATCTGGTCGTCACTCATCATCTCGCCAAAGGACGGCATGGCGCGGCGGCCGTTGAGGACGAGATCGATCGCATAACCGCTTGCTTCGAGATTGCGGTTGGCGACCAGCGGCGGATAGCCGCCTGCGCCGCTCGCTCCCATCGCATCGACCATGTGGCAGCCCCGGCACACATTGACGTAGAGCTCCTCGCCGCTCATCTCGACAAAGCGATAGCCGGAAGAGAAGGTGCGGCTCTTTAAGGCGGGCGGATCGTCCGCGCCGAGCGCCGGCCAGATCAGCTGCAGCACCAGCGCCGCCAGCGCGAGGCCTGCGGCTTGTTTCACGCCGGAGGTCGCCTGCCGCATCATGTCTTGATCACTCGCTCATGCAGGCGGCCAATGGCATCGAGCGAGGAGAGGATTGCCCCCTCCTGCCAGGCAGGCAGCGCGGAAGCATGTTCGCCCGCGAGCAAAATGCGTCCGTCGATCTCGCACAGATTGCGATAGTGCTGCTTGCGCGCCTCCTCCGACCAATCGCCGCTGCAGCCGAGCGTGAAAGGCACCCGGTGCCAGGCGACCGCGATGCCGTTCTCGAACTCGTCCTTGTATTGCGGATGGATGGCAGAACCGAACTCGACAGCGCGCCCCACGCGCTCGTCCGGCGGCATCGCCGTGAACTCGTAGCAATTGGCGCCCTCGAACAGATAGGCCCCGAGCAGCACGCCGCGCCCGCTTTTGTTGAAGCCGGTGTTGGGATAGGCGATCTGGCGGATCGGCAAGTCCGTGTAGCTGATGCCGCCATAGATCGCATCGTCCTCCTCCCAGAAGCGCCGCTTGAACTGCAGCCCGACCTTCACCGATCCCGCATAGGGCACGGCGTCGATCGCTGCCTTCATCGCCGCGCCGACATTGATCGGCAGCTGGCTCAGGATCGACAGCGGGATCGTGCACAGGCACCAGTCGGCCACCGCCTTCTGGGGCTGTGCGGGATTATTCGTATCCACATAGGTCACGGTGACGCCGCGATCGTTCTGCCAGATCTCCGTGACCCTGGCATTGTAGCGGATGAGACCGCCGACCTCGCGCGCAAAAGCCTTGCCGATCATGTCCATGCCGCCGACCGGCTGGAACATCGTGGTCTGGAAATTGTAGTTGGCGAAATTCTGCAAATAGCGCCACAGCCGCGACTTCAGTATCTCCGACAATTCCAACGGCTCGCTCGGCATGGGGGCAGCGGAAAGACCGCCGCCAGGCGGCTTGGCATAGCCGCGATATTCCGAAGCCGCCAGGCTCGCTTTATATTTATAGTCGCGGTCGAGCGCGCCCCATGATTTCAGCGCGAGCAGCAGGATTTCCTTGTCCTCCTTGGAGACGACCTCGTCCAGCTTGCCCTGCTCTGTAACCTTCGCCAGCAATTCCGAAATCTGGCCCTGGAAATCGGCCTTTACCGCGCGGATCCGCTGCGGCACGCCGCCGAAGGCGCGGGAGGCGTGCAGGTAGGCGTTGTGATTGAGCTGGATGAAGGGCTCCAGCGCGACGCCGAGCCGCTTGCAATAATCGAGCAGTGCACGGTGATGATAGGGAATGCGCCATGGCCCGGGGTTGAGATAGAGGCCATCCTCAAAGGCGCAGGTCTGCTTGAAGCCGCCGAGTTCGACGAAAGTATCGCCGCCGCGGAGCGTCCAGTTGCGTCCGCCGGGACGGTTGTTGTACTCCAGCACCTGGATCTTGTAGCCAGCCTTGCGCAGCTCAAGCGCAGCCGTCATGCCGGCAAGGCCCGCGCCGAGAATGAGCACGGACGCGCCCTTGGGATCACCTTCCAGCCTGATCGGCCCCTGATAACGGGATTCCGAGGCGAAGCCGAGCGCCGTCATCGCGTGGTACACCGCGGCGCTGCCGGCCACCGCCCCGACCAGCGAGAGCAGGTCGCGTCGTCGGACCGTAAGAGGCTCGTCCTGCATCTGATCTTCGGTCGCCCCCAGGGAAGAGGCAACTAAGGAAACGGCTCGCGCAGCGTCTGTCAAGGAAACGCTGCGCTGCGTGCTCTGCACAACACGCGTTGTTGATGGGCGCCGTCGCTCTTACCTCTCCCCGTGAAGATGTATGGCGCCCCCTCAATCCCGATTTGTCCACGTTATCCGTCGCGATCCGGCACTGCGGCCTCCGCAAAGGTCGCCATGCCGTTATGAAGCGCGCAAGCCGAGCGCACCAGCGGCAGCGCGAGTGCGGCACCCGAGCCTTCGCCGAGCCGCAAATCCAGATCGAGCAAGGGGCGCGCCTCCAGCGCATCCAGCACGATGCGGTGCCCCTGCTCGGCCGAGCGATGCGAGAAGATCAGATAAGGCCGGCAGGAGGGATTGAGCCGCACCGCCGCAAGCGCTGCGACCGAGACGATGAAGCCGTCAATGAGCAGCGGAATGCGTCTTTGTGCGGCGGCGATGATCGCGCCGGAGATGGCGGCGATCTCGAGGCCGCCGACGGCGCGGAGAATGCGCTCGGGCGACATACCAGCCGCAAGCCCATGCCGCGCCAGCGCCGCGTCGATCACGCGCGCCTTGTGCGCGCGGCCAGCCTCATCCATCCCGGTGCCGCTGCCAGCGATCGTTTCGGCCTTTATCTGCAGCAACGCAGCCGCAATGGCCGCGGCGCTCGTGGTGTTGCCAATACCCATTTCGCCAAGAATGAGAAGATCGGGCTTGTTTTCCGCGCAACGTGCGACCGCGCGCTTGCCGCAGTCGAGAGCAAAGGCGAGCTCCGCAGGTTCGAGTGCCGCTTCCCTGCTGAAGTCGCGCGTGCCGCGACGCGGCTTGTCGGTGATGACTCCGCGCATGGGCGCTTCCGCCAACGTCCCGGCGTCGACCACTTCGAGCTGCGACCCGAGCTCCCGCGCCAGCACGGAAATCGCCGCTCCTCCAGCGCAGAAATTCGCCATCATCGCGATGGTGACTTCCTGCGGATAGGCGGAGACGCCTTGCGCGACAATGCCATGATCACCGGCAAAGACGGTGATCGGCGCGTTTGCCCCGCGTGGCCGCTCGGTGTGCTGCAGGCCGGCAAGCTCAATCGCCAGGGTCTCCAGCCGGCCGAGCGCGCCGGTCGGTTTTGTCAGCTGATCCTGCCGCGCACGCGCGGCTTCACGGTGAAGCGCAGACGGATCGGGACCTTTTTCATAGGCCCAGCCGGGCAAAATTTGGTCGTGCATCGGTTCACTCACGCAGGTGCTCGTTTCAAGATATAGCAGTCCATGATCCAGCCATGCCGCTCGCGCGCCGCGCGCCGCGCGCCGGCGATCGTCGCGCCAACGTCGGCAAGGCTGCCTGAAAAGAGGATTTCGTGGGGCATGCCGAGATAGGCGCCCCACCAGATGTGAATGCCTTCGGTATCCAGCACCTCGAATGCGGTACCGCCGTCGAGCATCACCACCACGGTGTCGACGCCATCAGGCCAGCCGCCCTCGCGCAGGCGGCGCCCGGTTGTGACCAGAAACGGTTCGCCGATCTCGTTGAGCGGCAGCGCATGCGCCGCGCACAGAGCCTGGATCGCGGTGATGCCCGGGATCACCTCGATCGCTGGTAAAAAATCAAGCCTTCGCGCGATCCGCAGGCTTGAATCGTAAAGCGAGGGATCGCCCCAGATCAGAAGCGCAACGCGGCCGTCCTTGCCGAGATGTTGTTCGATCTCACGCGACCAGCTCGTGGCAACGGCGTCGTGCCAATCATCGACGCCCGCGCGATAGTCTTCCCGCGTGCCGTTGCGCACCGGAAGGTCGAATTCCACCACGCGCGTCGCTTCATTGGTCAGCACATCGGCGCAGATCTGGCGCCTGAGATCGGCCAGATCGGACTTCTCCTCGCCCTTGCGCGGGATAAGGATGAGGTCGGCGGCGTTGATCGCATCGACCGCCTTGCGGGTCAGATGCGCGGGATCGCCACAGCCGATGCCGATCAAGGAGAGCGTGAGCTTCATGGCTCTTCGGTCGCGAGCGAGCCGAACAGGACGATGGCAGTTGCCGTGACGCTCTCCTGTTGCAGCTGCTCGGCCAGTTTTTTGATGGTGGTACGCAGCAAGCGCTGGTCGGCGTGGCCGATGGATTCGGCGAGCAGCGCCGGAGTATCAGGCGACAACCCCTGTGCGATCAGCTTGGCGGCGAGCGAGGGAAACGTCCGCTTGCCCATGTAGACGGCGGTGGTCGAATGCGGATCGGCCAGCGCCGTCCAGTTGAGATCCTCGGGCAATTCGCCGCGCACATCGGCGCCGGTGATGAACTGCACGCGGCGCGCGGTGTGCCGGCGGGTGAGCGGAAGGCCGGCGACCGCTGCCGCCGCGCAAGCCGCAGTGACGCCGGGGATGATCTCGTAAGCGATGCCGGCGGCGCGCAGCGCCTCGATCTCCTCCTCGAGCCGGCCGAAGATGCCGCAATCCCCGGACTTCAGCCGCACCACGGCAGCGCCCGTTGCGGCATAGTCAACCAGAAGCCGGCTGACATGCTCCTGTTTGGCCGACGGCCGCCCGGCGCGCTTTCCCACCGAGACGAGCCGCGCGCCTTCGCGGGCATGATGCAGGATGTCGCCGGAGGCGAGATCGTCATAGAGCACGACATCGGCAGCCTTCAGCCGCGCTGCGGCTTTCAGCGTCAGAAGCTCGGGATCGCCGGGCCCCGCCGAGACAAAGGAAACAAAGCCGCTCACCTGTCCTCCGCGATAAGATGAAAGAATGTGCCGGTGACATTGCCGCGCCGCGAGCCGGACTCGGCAACATCGGCGCCGTTAGCGTCGCGCACGCTAGCGAGCACAGTATCCGGCTGGGCGAGGATGCTCGCATAGTGAAATTCATGGCCACGCAATTGCGCGCCGGCGGGCAAGCCCGGCATCGGCGATTGCAGCTGCGCCTTGCGATAGCCGAGGTGCATCTTGCGCCTGGCAAAACTGGTTTCGAGCCCGAGCAAGCCTGTCATCGCGTGCCGCGTTCCCTCCTTGTCGACGAGTCCCGCGCCCAGCACCATATAGCCCCCGCATTCGCCATGCACAGGGCGCGTTGCAGCGAAGGTGCGCAGCCGCTCGCGGAAGTTGTCGTTCGCTGCGAGCCGACCCGCGTGCAATTCCGGATAGCCGCCGGGCAGCCAGCCAACATCGGCGCCGTCGCTGGGGCCTTCGTCTGCCAGCGGAGAGAACGGCATGATCTCGGCGCCGGCCGCGCGCCAACCTTCGATGATATGAGGATAGATAAAGGAGAACGCCGCATCGCGCGCTAGCGCAATGCGTTGCCCCGGCGGGGTGATATGTCTCCCGCAGGATGGGTTGAGCTCGGCGAAACCCGTCGCGCTCTCAGCCAGCTTGAGCACCGCCTCGAGATCGACCCGCTCCGTAACCAGCCGCGCCGCCTCGCCAACGAGCTCGTGCAGACGATGCAGCTCCTCCGCCTGCACCAGGCCCAGATGCCGTTCCGGCAGCGCGATCGGCGCGTGACGGGGCAAGGCGCCAAGCACAGGAATATTGGCGACGGCCATCGCGCGCCGGATCAAATCCTCATGGCGCGCGCTCGCCACGCGATTGAGCACGACCCCCGCGATGCGCACCCCTGGCCGGAAATCACGCAAGCCGCACGCGACCGCCGCCGCCGTCTGCGCTTGTCCGGCCGGATCGAGCACGAGTAGCACCGGCCAGCCCATCATCTCGGCAATATCGGCGCTGGCGCCGCTGCCGGAGCGGCCTGGCGTCGCCACGCCGTCGAACAGGCCCATCGAGCCCTCCGCGAGCACAAGGTCCGCGTCCCGTCCGCGCGCGACCAGCGCTTCGATAGTCTCGCGGGGCATGGCCCAGCTGTCGATATTGACCGACGTACGGCCTGTGGCGGCGGCATGGAAGGCCGGATCGATATAATCGGGTCCGCTCTTGAAGCACTGCACGGCAAGGCCGCGATCGCGATAGGCGCGCGCCAGGGCTAGCGTCAGCGTAGTTTTGCCAGTGCCGGAGGCAGGCGCAGAGATGACAAGCGCGCGGGGCATCACGTCGTCTCCGGAAAGCGAGGCGAGGTGCCGAGCGGACGGTAGCGGCGGTCGTAATCGGCGGCATAGAGCCGGCTTTCGACAAAATCATCTGCACCAAGCGTGCGGCCGACCAGGATGATCGCGGTACGCTCCAGCTTTTCTCCAAGCGCCGCATCTAGCGAGCCGAGCGTTGCGCGCACGATTCTCTCGTCCGGCCAGCTCGCGCGCCAGACCACGGCGACAGGACAGTCGGCGCCATAATGCGGTGTGAGCTCCGCGATCACCTTGTCCAGCACATGCACGCTGAGATGGATCGCGAGCACCGCGCCGGTTGCGGCAAAGGCCGCCAGTGTCTCACCCTCCGGCATCGCGCTCGCCCGACCCGAGGTGCGCGTCAGCACCACCGATTGCGCAAGGCCCGGCAGCGTCAGCTCGGCCTGCAGCGCGGCGGCAGCCGCAGCGAAGGACGGCACGCCGGGCGTCACCGTGAAGGGAATGTCGAGCTGGCGCAGCCGGCGGAGTTGCTCGCCCATCGCAGACCACACGGAGAGATCGCCGGAATGCAGCCGCGCGATATCTTTTCCTTCTCGATGCGCTGCCGTGATCTCGTCGATGATCTCTTCCAGCGACAGCGGTGCCGTGTTGACGATACGCGCACCTTCCGGGCAATGCGCCAAGATTTCAGCCGGCACCAGCGAGCCAGCATAGAGGCAAACCGGAGAGGCCGCGATCAGGTCGCGTGCGCGCAGCGTGATCAGGTCCGGCGCACCGGGACCGGCGCCGATGAAATGCACGGTCATGCGCCCACTCCCTTCACAGCGCTCCATTGCACGACTGGGCGCGACGCCTCCCAGGACCGGAAACCGCCGAGCGGCGCCGCATGCGCGACCTCGATCCGCATCAAGCTGCCGCCATGGCGGCTATGCAATTCCGTCAGAAGCGACTCGGTCTCCAGCGTCACGGAATGCGCGACAAGGCGCGCGCCGTCCGGCAACAGCGGCCAGACGCAATCGAACACCGCGGCGTCGAGTCCGCCGCCGAAAAACACGGCATCAGGCTTTTCCAGGTCGGCCAGAATATCCGGCGCGCGGCCCGCGACGATCTTGATTCGATGTGCAAGGCCAAAGGCCGCAGCGTTGGCGCGGACGTTGCCTGCGCGATCATCGCGCGCTTCGATCGCGATCGCGCGCCCACCCGCCAGCGCCCATTCGACGGATATCGAGCCCGAGCCCGCGCCGATGTCCCACAGCAGTTCCGCGGTGCGCGGCGCCAGCGCGGAGAGCGCGAGCGCGCGCATCGGCCGCTTGCTGATCTGGCCGTCATGGACAAAGAGATCATCCGGCAGCCCGGAGCAGCGCGGCAAGCCACCCGTCCCCTCGGCTTGAAGCGCGACGGCGAGCGGGCCCGGCGCGGAGGACGTCACATAGTCACACGCCCTCCTCTCAACGATCTGCTCGTGCGGCCCGCCCAGCGCCGACAACGCCCACAGACGCGATGCGCCCCAGCCGCTCGCGGTTAGCCAGCTTGCCAGATCGGCGGCAGCCTTGCCGTCGCGCACCAGGCAGATGACCCTCGCCCCACGCGCAAGCAGCGGCACCAGCCGCTCGAACGGCGCCGCATGCAGCGCGATGCAAAGCGTGTCCTCGATCGCCCAACCCAGCCGCGCGGCGGCCAACGAGAATGTGGAGGGCGCGGGATGCGCAATCCATTCCTCATGCGACAGCCGCGCGGCCAGCCGCGCGCCCGCGCCATACCAGAACGGATCGCCGGAGGCGAGCACGACAGTCGGGCGCCCTTGGCAGGCGAGCACGGGTGCGATGTCGAACGGCACGGGCCAGGGTTTTCCGCGCGCACCGATATCGGCAAGGCGCAAGTGCCGCTCGCCGCCGAATACGATCTCGGCTTTCGCAAGCGCCTTTCGGCTTGCCTCCGACAGCCTGGAAAGGCCATCTTCGCCGATGCCAATGATGGTCAACCAGGGTTCAGTCATGACGCGCGCGCTCATTCTGGGCGGAACTGGCGATGCCAACCGCCTCGCGGACGCTCTTTCGCGCGCGCGGATCGGCGCTATCTATTCCTATGCAGGCCGCACCAAAATTCCACTGCCGCATGCATTGCCGACGCGCATCGGCGGCTTTG
>Ga0307474_10000896_pt1 | contig 21467 bp, 19 predicted proteins | sample atmos_gasesECM1C_2_FD_203312 | JGI IMG/M metagenome (GOLD analysis project Ga0307474, IMG submission 203312) | Hardwood forest soil microbial communities from Morgan-Monroe State Forest, Indiana, United States - atmos_gasesECM1C_05 | ecosystem: Environmental > Terrestrial > Soil > Temperate... | reverse complement strand
GCGCCTTGCCCTCATCGACCGGGAACTCGCCGAGATTCGGGAACGATCCAATACGCTCAAGGCGAACTGGAAGAAAGAAAAAGAGTCAATCGCCCGAATTCGCGAACTGAAAGAAAGAATCGAAAAGTTAAAGATCGAAGAGCAGGCCGAAGAGAGAAAAGGCAATCTGCAACGTGTCGCCGAGATTCGCTACAGCCTGATTCGCCAGGCGGAGGCCGATCTGGCCAAGCTCAGCGCCCAAATGGAGAGCAAGGGCTCAACTCGCATGCTCAAAGAAGAAGTGGACGAAGAAGATATTGCCCGCATTGTCTCCAAGTGGACCGGCATTCCCGTCTCCAAGATGCTGGAAGGCGAAGTTAAAAAGCTGGTCACCATGGAGGAGCGTCTACGCCAGCGTGTAGTCGGCCAGGATCAGGCTCTCGAGCGCGTAGCCAACGCGATTCGCCGTTCCCGCGCAGGACTGAGCGACCCTAAACGCCCCATCGGTTCCTTCATTTTTCTCGGTCCAACCGGAGTCGGCAAAACTGAACTTGCGCGCGCCCTCGCCGAATTTCTTTTCGATGATGAACGCGCCCTGTTGCGCATCGACATGTCGGAATACATGGAGAAGCACTCGGTGGCCCGGCTGATCGGCGCGCCTCCGGGCTATGTCGGATACGAGGAAGGCGGACAACTCACCGAGCAGGTACGCCGCCGTCCCTACGCCGTCGTGCTCTTCGACGAAATCGAGAAGGCGCATCCCGACGTCTTCAACATCCTGCTGCAAATCATGGACGATGGTCGCCTCACCGATGGCAAAGGCCGCGTCGTCGATTTCAAGAACACCATCATCATCATGACGTCGAATCTTGGCTCCAGCTACCTGCAAGCCGAAAACCTGCGCACGCCCGAAGACTTCGAGAAAGCCTCTGAGCAGGTGACCAATGCATTGCACGGCCACTTCCGGCCGGAATTCCTGAATCGCGTCGATGACATTATCGTCTTCCGCCCGCTCGGCAAAGAACAGTTGGTGAAGATCGTCGATCTTCGCCTCGAAGACGTACGACGATTGCTCGCCGACCGCAAGATTTCCATCGAGCTCACCGACGCTGCCAAAGAACTGCTGTTCACAGAGGGTTACGATCCGAACTTCGGCGCGCGTCCGCTGAAGCGGTCCATTCAAAAGCTGGTCCAGGATCCGCTGGCGCTGAAGATTTTGGATGGCGAAATTCTCCACGGCGACCACGTCGTAGTCGATGCCGACAAAAAAGCCGGCAAGATGAAATTCGAAGTCAGCAAGCGCGTCGGAGAAAAAGAGCCGGAAAAAGCAAAGCGATAATTACCGAGCCGAACCATGCGCCGTGGAATAAGCGGCCCTTTCAGGGCCGCGTCCATGCCTACTTTCCCCGAAATCCTTCGCGTGCATCCGGCGCAAAACTCAAATACCAAATCGCCGCAACTTTCACCGTCATCTCCCCGCCGTACCAAATCGAGTGCCATCCGGGATTGACCGCCGCCGCCGAGACTCCTGGTACTCCACCGGCGACCCCGAGCACCATCAGCGTGATCGCGCACCAGCGCGCCCAATTGCGCACCTGCAGCAGTCCCCATCCCACCAGCGCCCATCCCGCGCCGACCAGGAACGCGCTCTGTGGTCCCGCGAGCTCTCGTCCATACATAAACGGAACTCTCATTGCCGGCGAAATCGTGCCCGGCGCAACCAACTCAATGGTTCCAACCACGCACAGATATCCCGCCACCAAAAAGAACGCGATGCCAATCACTGTCACGCCCGCCGGCCGCTCCATGCCGATGAGCTTAACAGCTCCCACGCGCCGCTTTGTGGCAGACTAACTCCATGCAACGGCTCACTCTCGGCGACTTCGAACTTACCATCTTCTCCGACGGTACGTACCCGCTCGATGGCGGCGCTTTCTTCGGCGTTGTTCCCAAGATCATGTGGTCGCGCAAAGCGGCGGCTGACGAGAAGAATTACGTCACTGCCGGACTCAACTCTCTGCTCATCCGCACCGGCAAACAAAATGTGTTGGTCGAGACCGGCATGGGCAACAAGCTCTCCGAGCGCATGGTCAAGTTCTACGGCCAGCCCGCGAAGTTGCTCGCGAATCTCGATGCCGCAGGCATCGCTCCCGAAGACGTCAACATCGTTATCAACTCTCACCTGCATTTCGATCACTGTGGCTGGAATACTGTGCGGGATAAGAGTGGAAAGATTGTTCCAACATTCCCGCGCGCAAAATATTACGCGCCCGAAGGCGAGTCGCAATATGCGCGACGTCCCAGCGAGCGCGATGCCATCAGCTACATTCCAGATAACTACGATCCGCTGGTCGAGAGCGGAAAGATGACGCTGCTGAAAGGCGGCGAAGAAATTGTTCCCGGCATCTCGGTAAAAACTTTTCCCGGCCACACCGCCCACATGCAGGCGGTGATCGTCGAAAGCGGGGGCCGCACCGCCTGCTACATCTCCGACCTAATACCCACCACCGCGCACATCGACCTCACCTGGGGCATGGGCTTCGACCTCTACCCGCTCCAGACCATCGAGAGCAAGAAAGAGTATTACGCGAAAGCAATGCCGCAGAAGTGGCTGACGGTCTTTACTCATGACCCGAAAACGCCGTGGGCTTATGTGGAGAAGGATGAGTGGGGGAAGATGGTGGCGAAGGACGCGTAGCATTTCCAAATAGCAGTGGATCAGACGCCTCAGTTGCTTTGTCTTTTGCTGTCCGCGTTGGCTTGCTGGGGTAAAGGGCAGTGTTTAGAAAAGCGGTATCGATTGCGATTGAACCAACGATAGCCTCGCCACAACACCCGATTAAATCCCGGCAAACGAAAAATCGCGTAGAACGGCCATGCCCACCAGATTTTCCGGGTTACATAAAGGTAGGCGTCGGCGCCTGAAATTAGCTCGCCGGAGCGCGTCAGGACGAGGATGTCATCCAGCAGATTTTCGCTGGGAATTTCTAAACTGCCGTCCGCCGCAGCCGACTGCAAGTCCTTAAGCACAAATCCGCGAGTCTCAAGCACAGGCTCCCAGAAATGCACCCAGCGCGAGCAGAATCCGCACGCGCCATCGTAGAGTATCAATCCTCCAGGCTGGGCTACAGCCGACTGGTGGTTAAGAGAACTCATAGCACCCTTTCGCCCCTGTGGACGATGACCGCAGAGCCGTCTGCCATGAACGCACAATCAGGTGGACGCTGAACCACTGCTCCTAGCTCGGGTCCGTAAAGAACACTGCAGTCCCCAACGAAACCCGCAGAGGTTGTCGGGCATACCTGCCAAGGAACATGCGAGACCCGGTATTCGAGGCAACCCCCGCTTCGCTGAGCGGAATAACCCCAGTAGTGTTCGGTAATGAATTGTTCGAGGCTGCCGTCTTGAGGCTGCACCGGATCGCCCCCACTCTCAGCAAAGAGCATGCACCACTTAACACCGATCTTCCACTGGTACTCCGCGGTTCTTTTCAGCCCTTCTGTTTTCAGACTATGCCTCATGGGCAGGCAGGTATAGTTCTCTCCATACACGATGCGTGCGGCTGCCGCGATGGCGTGTTTCGGCACAATCTCAGAAACGAAAACAACGCCGCGTCGGTTATCATCTCCCTTTCTGCGGTGAACGTAGAAGCGCAGATTCACTTCCAGGAAATTCGCATGAAACGGAACATGGAGGGTGCCTAGAAGCTTCGTGTTGAGAAACCTAAAACCTACGAGGCTGATGTATGTTTTTCCCTCAAATGAATCCAGCAAAGTGCCAGGCGGCACGCGCCCATCCAGCAGACCAGGGTCAACTTCATAATTCAACATCACCAGGTCTCGCCATTCCGCGGACAAGAACACTGGTCCTGACTGAGGCACTTCCGGCCGGCCCGCAGTTGAGCCTATCATCAACCTTCGCGAGCGAGAGCGCCCGCGCCGCACAATCTTGCTTCGAAAAACTCTTCCACCCTCCCCAGAATCTCCACCGCGCTCTTCGACTCATAAATCGCCTTGCGCAGCCCCGCTCCCCCCGGCACGCCGTGTGTGAACCACGAGGCGAACTGCTTCATCTTGCCGACCGCGTCCGGCAGTTCTTCTTCGATCAGCATCTGGAAGTAGGTGCGGATCATCTGGTAGCGGTCACCCTCGCTGGGCTCGTCGTAAAGCTTGCCGGAAGCCGGCCTCTCCACCTCGACCCATGTAGGGACAGCCCCCGGCCGTCCATCGGGCCAAAGGCCCGAGATCTCACCCTCTATGCCACTGCCGGGCCCCGCACAATACTGCTGAATCTGCCGGAAGATCCACGGGTTCGACGGTGCCGTACGTCCGATCATCACCGCGTCGCAACCGGTCTGCGTCACCATGGCGCAAGCGTCTTCGGGCGATCGAATGTCACCATTCCCGATCACTGGAATCTTCACCGCATCTTTCACCGCGGCGATCCACTCCCAGCGCGCCTGGCCGCTGTAGCCTTGTTCGCGGGTGCGCGCATGCAACGCAACGGCCGCCAATCCGCATGCTTCCGCCATGCGCGCCAGCTCCACGCACACGATTTCGTCGTCGCTCCATCCTGCCCGGAACTTTACCGTGAAAGGAATCTTCACCGCCGCCCGCACCGCCTCAAAAATCTTGCCGATGGCCGGCAGATCGCGCAGCAGACCGGAGCCGCCGTTGCACTTCACGACTTTCTTTGCCGGACAACCGAGGTTTAAATCCACCAAGTCGAAGCCCAGGCCTTCTACCATGCGCGCGGCTTCGGCCATCACCTTCGGATCGCTGCCGAAAAGCTGCGCCGAGATAGGGTGCTCGTCCTCATAGAAATGGAGGTAGCGCTTCGCCTTCTGATCCTTCTTCCGCAGAACGCCGTCCGCAGAAGTGAACTCGGTCATGATCAGGCCGCATCCGCCAAGGTTCCGGATGAACCGGCGAAAGACCGTGTCGGTAACCCCAGCCATTGGAGCGAGCACCGTTGCAGGTGCGATGCGGACTGTGCCGATTTGTACATTCGCCGGGACCAGTTTCAGTGCCGCTGCCTCGCGAGCGGGGCCGCCCGCGGCTGAACCCGAATTGTCCCAGAACTTCTTCACCGCTCTATTCTACGTGGCCCGCCCCGCGTGGGGAATCTAGATTGCCACGAGTCTATGCAGTAACTGGTGGAACGGTAAGTGTTCGGGAGGTACGGAAATCCGCCGTGGATGGTTCAGGCCGCGAAGAAGTGGAACTTTTTCAAATGGGAAGCTCCTCCCACCGGGCAGAGAATCAGGCTGGTAATAGTGGAGTGCAATGTGCGATTTCTTTCGCCCTCCCTCGCTGCAATAACAGGAGCAGACCCGGCAAACCATGGCAGAGTGGTCTATATGAGTCTTTTCCGGTTGTTTTTGCCTTCACGATCCCCTTCACGATCCCCCAAATTTTAGAGAAGCGAATCCCTCGGCGGAACATCCAAGCCCGAGAGTGGAAGTTCACCGATAATCTGTTCACGCAAAATTTCAGGAGGAAGCGATGGCTGTGAGTGCAGACCTTTTGCCGGAGTTTGAGTCGGAGATGGCAGTAACGCGCCGGACGCTGGAGCGGGTGCCGGAAAATAAGTTGTCGTGGAAGCCGCACGACAAATCGATGCCGCTCGGTCGCCTTGCCGGACACATTGCCGAGCTGGTAGGAATGGGAACCCTCGTGGTCAAAGAGGATGGGTTGGATTTCGCCGCCCGCCGGGCTGCGCAGCCCGATAGCAAGCCAACCGTGGCGGAATCGCGGAAGCACGTGCTGGAATTATTTGATAAGAACGTTGCCAACACGCGAGCGGCGATCGCGGGCGCAAGCGACGATCATTGGTCTAAGAACTGGAAGCTCTCTGCCGGCGAGCGGACGTTTTACCAGGGGACGCGCTTGGGCGCGATGCGCAAGATGATGATGAATCACATTATTCATCATCGGGCGCAGTTAGGAGTTTACCTGCGGTTGAACGATGTGGCAGTCCCTTCTGTGTACGGCCCTTCTGCCGATGAAGGGAAGTAAGGCGCGCGCGGGATAATCGGATCATAATCGGATCACCCAGGGATCGTCTCCCGACAACATGCATTTCTTTATCTTCGGGTCAAACGTATTTTGATGGAGCATCTACTTTAGCTCCACCTTCATATCCATGTTGTGTGCCACGAACGCCCAGGTGTCCGCCGTCTCATCAATCAACTTCGTAATCGACTTCCCGGCCCCGTGGCCGGCTTTCACTTCAATGCGAATCAGCACCGGCGCCGGCCCAGCCTGATCGGCTTGCATCGTCGCGGCGAATTTAAAACTGTGCCCAGGGACTACGCGGTCGTCGTGGTCGGAGGTTGCGATCAGCGTCGCCGGATACTTCGTTCCCGGCTTCAGATTGTGGAGCGGCGAGTACGCATAAAGCGCTTTGAACTCCGCTGGATCGTCGGAGGATCCATAGTCTGAGGTCCACGCCCAGCCAATGGTGAACTTGTGGAACCGCAGCATGTCCATGACCCCGACTTCCGGAAGCGCAACCCCGAAAAGATCGGGACGTTGCGTGACGCAGGCGCCGATCAGCAAACCGCCATTGCTGCCGCCGCGAATCGCCAGCTTGGGCGTTGAAGTGTATTTTTTGGCAATCAGCCATTCGGCGGCGGCGATGAAGTCGTCGAACACATTCTGTTTCTTGAGTTTCATGCCTGCCTGGTGCCACTCTTCGCCATACTCGCCGCCACCGCGCAGGTTGGCCTGAGCGTAGACCCCTCCCATTTCGAGCCACACAACATTCGGCACCGAAAAGTTCGGCGTAAGTGAAATATCGAATCCGCCGTAAGCGTAAAGTAGTACCGGATTCTGCCCGTCGAGCTTGATTCCTTTCTTATAAGTCAGAAACATCGGGACCCGCGTACCGTCTTTGCTGTTGTAAAAAACCTGTTTGGTCTCGTAACGGCTGGCCTCGAAATCGACCTTGGGCTGACGGAAGATGCCGCTCTTCGCGGCTCGCGAATCGTAGCGGTAAATGGTGGTGGGAGAGATAAAGCTGGTAAAGGCGTAAAACGTTTCCTTGTCCTTGCGCTTGCCGCCGAAGCCCATAGCCGTGCCGATGCCCGGCAAATCAACGTTGCGCAGAAACGCACCGTTTAAATCATGCACACGGACTTCGGTGCGCGCGTCTTTCAAATATCCGAGCAGAAACGAATTGTCCACGACGTTCGAAAACTCAAGCGTGTCCGGCCCTTGCGCGACCAGAGTTTTCCAGTTCGATCGTTCGGCATGGCGCGTGTCGATTGCGATGACACGGCCACGGGGAGCGTCCAGATCGGTCTGGAACCAGAAGACTGAGCCGTCGTTGTCGATGAAACTGTAGCGCGCGTCGAAATCGTCCAGCAGTTTTACGACGGGCGAGTCAGGCTGGGTGAGATCTTTGTAGTAGAGCCGGTTCTTCGGCGAAGTGCCCTGCCACACCGTGATAATCAGATAGCGGCCATCGTCAGTGACGTTGCCGGAAAATCCCAGCTCCTTATTATCCGGCCGCTCGTAAATCAGTTTATCTTCTGACTGCGAAGTTCCAAGGCGGTGGTAGTAGAGCTTGTGAAAATAATTCGCCTCGCGCAGCGCAGCGCCTTTGGGCTCGTCATACCGGCTGTAGAAAAAGCCCTGGTTGTCCTTCGTCCACGAGGCGCCGGAGAACTTGACCCACTTCAGATCGTCAGGCAAATCTTTGCCGGTGTCGACGTCGCGCACGTGCCACTCATTCCAGTCAGAGCCGGAAGTGGCAATGCCGTAGGCCATGAGTTTACCGTCATCTGAAACCGCCGTTGAGGAAACTGCCACTGTGCCATCGCTGGAGAGCAGGTTGGGATCGAGCAGCACGCGCGGCTCGGTGCCCAGAGATTCGGCCACAAGTAGAACGTTCTGGTTCTGCAGACCATTGTTATGGTCATAGAAGTAGCGGCCACCTTCCTGGTGGGGAACGGTGAAGCGCTCGTAGTTCCACAGCTTGGTCAGGCGCTCGCGAATGGCCTGCCGGTAAGGAATTTTGTCGAGATAAGCGAAAGTGAGTTTATTTTCGGCCTCGACCCACGCGTGAGTTTCCGCGGAGTCAGTATCTTCGAGCCAGCGGTAGGGGTCGGCAACCTTCACGCCGTGGTAGTCGTCAACCTGATCGCCGCGCTTCGCTTCGGGATAGGCCAGCGGCGCGGATGAGTTCTGGGCGGACGACAGGACAGCCAGCATAGGGAGCACGATTGAAAACACGAGAATTGCATGGCGCGCGAAAAGCATGGAAGCCCTCTTCACAACGGACGGAATGAGCAACCTGAATTGTGCCTGAGATTGGGCGGTGAAGTACAGATGCGGTGAAGTACAGACTTGGTTAACCTGTCCCCTGGCGTCAACGTCCGGAGCGTGAATCACGTATTTCGCAGTGCGCAGCACGCAGCACAGATGACGGCGTCCGCGGCTGCGTGTTTATGACTGTGTTACGGCAGAGTGCGTCGGGCGGACCTGCCCGCTGCGGGCTTGTAGTCCGCAGGGTAGAGCACAACGCAGCGGTTGAAGCCTTCGCCGTCGCTCTCGGTGCGCAGATCAGTTTGATCGCGCAGGGCCAGGTGAACAATGCGCCGCTCGCGAGACGACATGGGCGCAAAGTGGAAGGGCGTGCCGGTCTGGCGAACTTTCTCGGCCGCAACGCCGGCGGCCATGCGGAGTTCCTGCATGCGGATGGAGCGCTGGTTCTTGCAATCAAACGAAATCTTCTCGTGCTCGCCAGAAGGCAGACGCAGAATTTCAAACGCGAGCAGTTCCAACGCGCGTAGAAGCTCGGCGCCGCGATCCAGCAGCAACGTGGAATCGGGCCCGGAGAAGTCAACAAAGATGTCCGGTTTCTCCCACTCGCTTTGCGCAGGAGGGTCGACCACAATGCGGTACTTCAGGTGAAGGCCGCCGTTCGTGACGACAGCTTGCAGGAATTCGTTGATTCTGTTGGCGGCGGCGAGTTTATCCATAGAACGCTCTTGGCTGTTAGCTTAAAACCCTTAGAACCTTTAACCGCAGGGGACACAAGGGTTCACAAAATAATCTTTGCCTGAAAAAACAAATCTTATCGCAACCACGGCTCTGGCGCGCTCCAGGCTAAGGGCCAAAGGCCAGGAGCTAAAAGCCATTTCACTTGTCTTTCTTGCGCGCGCGCTTTTCCATTATCTCGCGCATTTCGCGGCCCAGCTTGGTGCGGTTCATCACTGACTGCTGCACCATCGAAATCAAATTGGTTTCCGCGTAGTACAGATTTAATCCCGCCTGCAGATTGAAAAAAATGAAGCCCATCATCACAGGCATCATCCAGTTCATCATTTTCTGCTGCGCCGGATCCATGCCGGCTTGCGGCGTCATGCGCTGCATCGCAAACATACTCACCACCATCAGGATGGGCAGGATGAAATAAGGGTCGCGCGCCGAGAGATCGCTCACCCAGAGCCAGTGCGCATGGCGCAAATCGAGCGCCACGCCCAACATTCGGTAATAAGCGATGAGAAATGGGAACTGAATCAGAAGCGGAAGGCATCCGCCCGCGGGATTCACGCCTTCCGTTTTGTAGAGCGCGCTGATCTCCTCGTTCATAGCGGCTTTGCGGGGATCGCGCAGACTGTACTTCTTATATTTCTCCTGGATCGATTTGATCTGCGGCTGGATGCGCTGCATCTTGAGCATCGATTTCATCTGCGTGATGCGCAGCGGCAGCAGCGCGATCGTGATAATCAATGTCTGAACGACAATGGCCCATCCCCAGTTGTGAACGATGTGGTTGTAAGTCCACTTCAGCCACAGGAACAGCGGCCGCGCCAGAATGCCCCACCAGCCGAAGTCCACGATGCCGCGAAGATCTGGGTTGTCGTTCTTAATTGTAGGTACCGAGACGGCATCGAGGACTGCCAGTTCTTTCGGGCCTACGAACATCCGCTGCGTGGTCCGGCCGCGAAGGTCGCCGACGGCGGCGCCTAGCACGTCGACATTGGCACTGTCTTTAGAGCTTGCGCCCACAGGATTCAGGCCGGGCTTCTGCGAAATCTCCATAGAATTGTGCAGCGTGACCATGGCGGCTGTGGCGGGATCGTTGGGGATAAAGATGGCGGTGAAGTATTGATCGCCCGTGCCGGCCCATTCGAATGGACCTTTCAGAGTATTTCCGCCGCTAACACTTTTGACGGCAAGGCGCGAAACATAGCTGGGAAAGAAGATGTAGCCGCTGCGTTCGGTGGAAGCGTCGTTGTGAAAGTCGATGCGACCCGCGGCGTAGGCGGGGGGAGTGAGTTGATCGCCGAATCCGCTGGGCCACGCAGGCGGGGCAAAGATCTCAGAGCCCTTGTACACAACCGATGTTTCAACATTCAAAACGTAGGTGTGGTCGAAATGAAAAGATTTGCGCACCACGACATCCTGATCGGCATATTCGAAAGTCAGCTGCGCTGGCGCCGTGAGTCTGCCTTCGTTCGAGCCGACGTAGAGCGCGGAGTTGATCCGATTGCGCAGCGTCTCGTCGTAAGGATAAAGCGACAGCGGATAGCCGTATTTTTGTGATGCGATGGAGTTGACCAGATCGAGCGGGCCATTCTGCGCGTCGTTATCGAACCTTTTCAGGATCCAGGATTTCACCTGGGCGCCGCGGTTGGTAAACGTGATGCGATACAAATCGTTCTCGATAACCGTTTCGCTTTCCGTCGAGGCTTGTTTCGTAGTCTTGTTGACGGCAACAGCGGCGGCTTGAGTGGATGGTGGAGCAACGTCCGCCGCCGTGGCTGGCTGCGTCTGTGCCGGCTGTTTTTGCGATTCCTGCGCGGGCGGCTGCGGCTTTTTCAAAAATGTCTGGAAGACAATAAGCACGACAAACGTCAGAAGAAAGACGAGCAGAAGCCGGCGCTCGGCGCCTGGTTCCTGCTGAGGATTTTTGAATTCAGCCAAAGTTTTACCTGCGTATCTCGAAGCGCTCTTGCTTTCCCTGCACAGAGCTTTTCAACAGCGCCGGAAGCGTTGCGCCACCCTCAAAACTACTTAACCGTAAAATTCCCTGGGATCGGTCCCCGCTGGATCGTCTGAATCAAGATTTTCCGCATCCGCTTACCTGCTTGACCACCGGATCGAAACCACTCCCGGCGAACGGATGACAACGGAGGATCCGGGCGGCCGCCATCCATCCCCCGCGCAGCGCGCCGTAGCGCTCAACCGCCTCCATCGCATATTCAGAACAGGTCGGCACATAACGGCAGGCCGAGGGCAGCATCGGTGATATTGCCCATTTGTAGGCCCGCAGCAATTGCAGCGCGACGAATTTGGCGAAATGGTTCAAGTTCGGCTTCCGGCCTCCGGTTTTCGGCCTCCGGCCATTCGTTTCGTTTCTAGTGACGGCCCAGCTTTCTCCGACAACCTTTGTTCGATAACTGCGAAAGCGCGGCTCACTTCGCCTAGCACCGCGGTGAAGTCGGCAGCAAGTAATGATTTTTTCGGATTGATAACAATATCGACTCCAGGCCCAGCCACCGGGAGCGACATGCGAACCGCCTCACGCAAGCGGCGCTTCATGCGATTCCGCTGCACCGCGCCGCCAAGAGCGCGGCCCACAGTGAATCCAACGCGCAAACCGCGCACGCTCGCCCCCTTGCCGGGGAGACCCTGACTGCTCGCTTCTGCTTCTTCTGCCGCCGGCCGCAGCCAATAAAAAACCGTCATGGTCGCAGAAAAATGCCTGCGTCCCTGCTTATAAACACGCTCGAAATCCGCATGACGCAGCAGGCGCGCGGTGCGCGGAAATCGGGATGCTTTTTTTGGCGGCATGGCAAAGTCCGGCTGAGTCCTCAGCGCGGCGACAGCCATCATGCCCTCCTGCTGTGACAGACCGCTGAGTGTCTCGACGGTGGAAATGACCGGCACTAAGAAAATTACTCGCGGAAGCCGGGCTTCACGGAGACCCGCTTCCGTCCTTTGGCGCGGCGGCGGGAAATTACCTTCTGGCCGCCCTGGGTCTTCATGCGCGTGCGAAAGCCATGCTTCTTGCTTCGCCTGCGCCGGTTAGGTTGGAATGTACGCTTGGGCATGAAAGATAGCTGCTCCTGATTCCGTCAACAGTGTTAGGGCAAACGTTGAGTATAAATGACGGAGTGGCGAGAGAGCAAAGGGTGCATTGCGTCGCTTACAACGATAAATTCCCCGGAACCCCCATGGAGCCTGGCGCGCCGTTTTTTCTCTCGTTGCAAAACAGATGCTCGGCAGCCTGCGGAATCGTCACTGCACTGCTCGCGTTGCAGTTACATCCTCGGCACTTGACAGGCGCGCGTCTTAGGGTTCTGAATAAATCTTCACCAAAAAATTCGAGCGAAGATTTTCGCGCGACGAAAAAAAATTTGTGCTACTATGCCGCACGGTCGACTTTGAAATTCTCTTTCACAAATTGCAACCGCGCTCGTCACATTCGGCGCATTCCGCAGTACACTAAGAGTTCCACCAGTCAGTAAGTAAACGGCAGTTTTTAGACAGGCGCCCTCAAGCCAGCCGCCCGGACGCCACGGCGGGTATTTCATAATTATGTCAGCTCAAAGCACAGTCCTTTCCCCCAATCCGTGGACACGCATTCTGGATGCGCTGGAAAAAAAGGTCAACCGGCACTCCTACGACACCTGGTTAAAACCTACGCGCTACAGCCACTCCAGCGGTGGAATTTTATTTGTCCGCGTCCCCACTGCGGAGTTCCGTGACGCCGGCGATAAATATGCCGACCTCATTCAGGAAGCCATCGACAACCTGGGGATGGAGTTCAACGACGTGAAATTCGTCACCCCGGAAGACGATCCGGCGGCCACGGCAGTTCGGCACAATGGTGGCCTTTCGGCTCCGGCGGCACCGAACGGTCCGGCGCAGTCGCGATTCGACTGGGATGGCGCCGCGCAACTGAATCCCCGCTACACCTTTGACGCTTTCGTGATCGGCTCCGGCAACCAGTTCGCACATGCCGCCTGCCAGGCCGTGGCCGAGCGTCCTTCCAAGGCTTATAACCCGCTGTTCCTGTATGGCGGCGTGGGCATGGGCAAGACCCACCTCATGCAGGCCATTGGGCACGAGGTAAAGCGGCGCCAGCCGCAGGCCGCCATCTGTTACGTATCGAGCGAGAAGTTCACCAATGACATGATCAACTCGCTGCGCTACGACAAGATGACCACCTTCCGCGACAAGTTCCGCGGCGTCGACGTGTTGTTGATCGACGACATCCAGTTCCTCGCCGGCAAAGAGCGTACCCAGGAAGAGTTCTTCCACACCTTCAACGCGTTGCACGACACCATGAAGCAGATCGTGATTGCCAGCGACCGCTCGCCGAAAGAACTGGCGGAGATTGAAGATCGCTTGCGCAGCCGTTTTGAGTGGGGATTGATTGCCGACATTCAGCCGCCGGATCTCGAGACCAAGGTTGCGATCCTGCAAAAGAAAGCCGAGCAGGAAAGAGTTACGCTGCCGACTGATGTGGCGCTGTACGTGGCCCAGAACATCCGGTCCAACGTCCGCGAACTGGAAGGAGCGCTGATCCGCCTCGTGGCACACTCGTCCCTGATCGGCGCCGAGATCACCTTGCCCTACGCGCAACAAGTGCTCAAGAATTTCATCGATTCCCAGGCGCGAAAGGTCACGATTGAATCCATCCAGAAGATGGTCGCAGAACAGTTCGGCCTGCGCCTGGTGGAGATCAAAGCCAAAGACAACTCCCGCGCCATCGTTTATCCGCGCCAGATCGCAATGTATCTGGCCAAGCAGATGACCGAAGCTTCCCTGCCGGAAATCGGGCGCCAGTTCGGCGGCAAGCATCACACAACTGTGCTGCACTCGGTCGAGAAAATTGAAGAGGCCCGCAAGAACGACAAAGATTTAAACCGGCTCCTCAACAAGCTGACCGAGCAATTGGGCGGATAAATCGCGTTCATTTGGCGTTTTACACCCGGTAGCGCAGTCTTCCTTCGATACGGCTGTGGCTCGGATGTGGAAGCTGTGCAACTGTGAATGGTAGTGGCAGATGCGGAAATCTTCTTCTCGTAGCTCCGCCAGGTTCGGTACCGATTTCTCACGCGAAGGGTCGTAGGCAACGCCGTGAGAACAGGCAGGCTGGCAAAGTTTCCCACTTCTGCGCGCCGCCTGCTGTTACTGCTGGTTTTATAGGTTTTGTATTTGGTATAAGGGAAGTAATAAAAGTAGCACGCGGCAGGGGAGATAAAGTCTATGCCGGTGGAAGCGGTGATTGCAGCGGGTACGGCGGTGGGAACGATGGAGATCACGGTCAGCAAAGCTGAATTGCTTCGCGAGTTGACTGCCACACAAGGCGTGGTCGAGCGCAAGACCACCATCCCGATTCTTTCCAATTATTTATTCGAGGCCGCCGAGGGCAAACTCTCGCTGACGGCGACCGATCTCGACCTGAGCCTGCGCACTTCCTGCCCTGCCAAAGTGAAGAAGGAGGGCTCCTGCACCATCCCCGCGCGCAAACTTCACGACTACGTGAAGCTGCTCCCCGACGCCGATATCACCATCAAGCTGCTCGAGAATCATTGGGTCAGCATCCGCTGCGGCCGTTCCAATACAAAAATGGTAGGGATGGCGAAGTCGAATTTCCCCAGCCTGCCCGTATTTCCCACCGCAGGAGTGGTGAAGATCCCAGGCCAGGTTTTGCGCGGGTTGATTGCGCGGACCGGATTTGCGATTTCGAGCGAGGAGTCGCGCTACACGCTGAACGGCGCGCTGATGCTGCTGAAGCCAGAGGCAATCACGATGGTCGCGACCGACGGCCACCGTTTGGCGCATTGCGAGCGCAGCGGAGAAAAGTTTGAAGGCGTCTCTGGCGAGATGAAGACCCTGGTCCCCAAGAAAGCGATGGACGAACTGAAGACGCTGCTGGATTCAACCGACGCGGAAACCGTAGAGTTCGCCAAGGATGAGTCGACACTTTTCTTCCGCATCGGATCCCGGCTGCTGACCTCGCGCCAGCTCACCGGACAGTTCCCCAACTTCGAAGCCGTCCTTCCCAAGGACAACAACAAGAGCATCACGCTAAACAGCCACGATCTGAACTCAGCAATCCTTCGCGTGGCCCAGTTCGCCGACGAGCGCTCTCGCGCCGTGCGTCTGAAGCTGGAAAAGGGTGAAGTCAAGATTTCGGCATCGTCCACGGAAGCGGGCGAGTCCGAAGACTCCATTGAAGCGCCCTACGACGGCGAAGTGCTCACCATCGGCTTCAACGCCCAATATCTGGTCGACTTCCTCAAAGCCGCCGGCACCGATGAGGTGCGGCTGGAATTGAAAGATTCACAATCCGCAGGGCAACTGCGCCCGGCCGAAGGCGACGATTATAAGTACCGCTATATCGTCATGCCCATGCGGATCTGAGATATACATGTGGGAACAGCCGCCCCCGGCTGTCCATTCGAGCAAAGTTCGACCGTTCGCCCGCGACTTCTCATGCCCACTCACTCTTGACCTTCCGCTCCTCCTGTCATACATTTAGCGCCAATCCTGTCGGAGGCATCTATGCTCGACGGTTTCAAGAAATTCATCCTGCGTGGAAACGTTGTGGATATGGCGGTGGGCGTCGTGATCGGCGCTGCGTTTGCCGGCGTGGTCGGCGGGCTCACTTCGGCTTTTCTGAATCCTCTCATCAAGCTGGCTACGGGCGGCGGAGAAAAGTTCACGACGCTGCAGTTCACAGTGAACGGCGTCGCGTTTCCGCTCGACAATTTCATCAATGCTTGCATCTCATTCATTCTGATCGCGGCGGCGGTATATTTTCTCGTTGTTCTCCCCGTCAACGCGCTTGTGGCCCGCATGAACCGCGGCGAGAAGCCGCCTGATCCCACCACCAGGAAGTGCCCCGAGTGCCTGAGCGAGATTCCCATCGAAGCACGACGGTGTTCGCACTGCACGCAGCCGGTGATGGGAAGAGCGGCGTAAAGCTCCAGGCTCGCGTTGGCTCGGGTAACATAGCGGTATGAGCTGTCAACGCCTGCGATCTCTTCTCGCACCCCTTGCCGTCATCTTCATAGTTGGCACACTGGTCACCGTTTCACGGCTGGCCAGCGCCTCCGCACAAAATTCAACTCCTTCGTCGTCTGCCAAGGCCAAATCGCAAACCTCAAAGACGAGCCAGGCGGATCCTTCCTTGGACGCTGGTTTCGTGGCCTCGGGCGTATACCGCAATCGGAGTGTGGGATTTACCTGCAAAATTCCTGCGGGATGGGTGCTGCGAACCGAAGAGATGAATGCACAGGATCCTGAAGGCGACAAAACGGAGGCAAAGAAAACGGCCTCCAATTCTGCTAAGACCGGCCGCGTCCTTTTAGCTGCTTTTTCGCGCCCGCCAGAGGCCCGTGCGGAAGATGTGAATGCCTCCATTGTAATCGCCGCCGAAAACACCGCGTCCTATCCCGGACTGAAAGACGCGGCCCAATATTTCGGCCCGCTCACCGAGGTCGCCCAGGCGCAGGGATTTGAAGTAGCCGAGGATCCCTATGAGTTCGCAGTTGGCACCAAGACCCTGGTGCGCGGAGATTTTCAGAAAAACGTGGGCACCCGAGTTATGCGACAGTCCACCCTGGTGATCCTGGCGCGCGGCTATGCAGTCTCATTTACATTCATCGGCGGCACCGAAGATGAAGTGGAAGAGTTGGTGCAGGGGATGAGCTTCCCCTCAGCGGCCAAGACGACGCATTAATTGCGGGCAAATTCCGCCGTAGGCTTCAGCAGCAAAACGCCCTGTCATCCTGAGCGGAGCATGGTCGTCCGAAGGGCGATCATGCGTAGTCGAAGGACCCCATGCCTGCCGTCACTACCCACGGCCTCGAAAGGAATTTTCGTCCACGCATAGTCAATCCAGCGGTTCCGGCTCGAGCGCGATATTCTTCTCCCCAGCAGCTTTTTTCGCGGCGTATTTCTTCATCCACGCTTCCCAGCTTTTACCAGCGGCAGTATCTCGCCCGGTGAAAGCCAGCGCCGCAATGTCCGCATAAGAGACGGCGATCTTATCATTCGAATTCTTGGGATAAAGGCGCACAACAGAATCCTTCAGCGTACCCGCCGTACGCCGGTCGAAGAGATAGCCTTCAATCTTCGACCCATCTTTGCGGGTAATAGTGACGTCGCCGCGATAGTCGAATGCTTTCTCCAGCGCAATACGAATCTCTTCGTCGCTGGCAAGCTGCGGAATCCAACCCTCGAGCTGTTCATGCGCCGTGCCCGGAGCGATTTCAAGGGCGTCAGGATTGGCGTGCGGCACAGCCTGCGCCGCTTCGTGATCGATGTGGCCGGATTCTTTTCCTGTCATTTCTTGTACTCAATCGATTTCGCACCGAACGTTCGAGTTCGATGCACCCACATATTCTAAATCCTCCATAGCGTGATTGTTCGTCGGGCACGCGTTTAGTTGAATGCCCCTGAATTTGATTCTCGCCCCTGCAACGCGTAAGATTTGGGGCCGATTCGATTCGGTTCCGGAATCGTCATGCCCTTCACTCTGCTTCATTCTTTTGTCCTACTGGCGTTTGCCGTGTCCGGTTTCGCTTCGGCCGAAGACTGTGCGCCCCCTGCCATTGTCCTAAACGCTCTTGACCGCGATGGCGGAGTTGCGAGCGGTCTTAGGCCCACCGATCTCAGCATCGAGGCCGGCGGAAAACCGATTCCCATAAAGTCGATTACGCTCGACAGAAATCCTCGTCGAGTTCTGTTAATGCTGGACACGAGCGGCAGCATGTCAGCTGGCTCAAAACGGAATCCCTGGGGTATGACACTTGCAACGGCATCTTTTGCTGTTGACGCAATTCCAGATAGCTCAACTGCTGCGCTGGCGATCTTTGCGCGCGATGTGCGTCGCGAATCGCCGGACTTTGAGAGCCGGGATGCAATGGCGCAGAGAGTCTTGAGCCTCCAAGCGCGAGCGCCGTCCGGACAAACAGCCCTTTACCGCTCCCTCGAACGGGTCTTGGACGACTCGGCAGAATTGCGCTTTGGCGACGTCATCTACCTGGTAACTGACGGCGGCAACAACGAAGGCAACGCCACACGTTCGGATGCGGCCCGAAAGCTTGTTGCTCGCGGAATCAGGGTCTTTGTTTTTCTTGTCGAGTCGGACCTGCCTTTTTTAACCCCGGAGGAAATCGACGGACAGTCCGAAATTCAAGGTCTAGCTGAATCGACCGGTGGCGCCCTTATAAAAATCTCGTCTGCACAGCTGACCCAAAGCCAGCGCGAACCACTACGTAGACTTGGCCGCCAAGTTGCGGACGAGGCTGCCGCGTTTTACCGGCTTGACCTGGGTACGAGCCCACCTCGGAAACCCACACGCGTTAAAGCGAAGATAATTGACCCTGAACGATCGAGGAACATTCAAACAATAACGTATTCTCACGAGATACTCGCCTGCGGGCATTGACCGCGAGCCGATAGGTGTCTTTAAGGCTAGCCGCGCAGCACTGTGTTACGCGCGCGTCTCCTGTGGCTCACTCGTCGGCGCAATCTGCACCAGCGGATGCACCGGAGCCTGTGGCTCATCCAACATCCGGAAAGCTTCCTCATCGCGATAATCAGTAAACAGAGTCGACTTCACCGTGGCCAGAAACCCGCCCAGCGAACTGAATGTAGCGTTCACCGCAGAGGCTTCATACCCGCTGTGCACCATGCAATTCGCGCAAGCCGGATTGCCCGACTCCGTCCCGTAATTGCTCCAGTCCGTCGTCGACAAAAGCTCGTCAAAAGTCTCGGCATATCCGTCCTGCAGCAGATAGCAGGGCTTCTGCCATCCAAAAATGTTGTAGGTGGGCATGCCCCACGGCGTGCAGGGATAAGTCCGCTTGCCCATCAGAAATTCCAGGAACAGCGGCGAAAGATTGAACTTCCAATTCTTCTTGCGGTTCGACAAAATCGCGCGGAACATCCGCCGCGTGCGGGCCCTTCCGAGGAAGTGTTTCTGATCGGGAGCCTTGTCGTAGGAGTAGCCGGGCGACAGCATCATCCCTTCAAGGCCCAGCTCCATCATGTCGTCGAAAAAAGCGCGAACCGATTTCGCGTCGGCGCCGTCAAACAGCGTAGTGTTGGTAGTCACGCGGAACCCGCGGCTGAGCGCCTCTCGGATCGCATCCACCGCAATCTCATATCCGCCTTCCCGGCAAACCGCCAGGTCGTGCTCTTCGCGCTGGCCGTCAAGGTGCACGCTGAAAGTCAGATATTTGCTCGGTTTGAAAAGATCGATCTTTTCTTTCAGCAGCAGCGCGTTGGTGCACAGGTAGATATATTTCTTGCGCGCGACCAGGCCTTCGACGATCTTCTCGATCTGGGGATGCATGAGCGGTTCGCCGCCGGGAATCGAGACCATCGGCGCGCCGCATTCCTCGACCGCCCGAAAACACTCCTCCGGCGAAAGATCTTTTTTAAGAATGTGCGCGGGATACTGAATCTTCCCGCATCCAGCGCAGGCCAGATTGCAGCGGAACAAGGGCTCGAGCATCAGCACCAGCGGATACTGCTTCCGGCCGGCGAGCTTCTGCCGAAGCACATAGCTCGTCACAGTCCACATTTGTGAAACGGGAACAGCCATTATGGGTTGGTAACTCCTGTGCCTTTATTTTAGCAGGGACGGGTAGTTAGATGGCGGCGAACACACCCGAGGTGCCGGAAAATGAAACTTTGGCAGGATGGAAAAGCAAACGCCCAGCCGCCGCCGTCGGACAGCCAGTGAAAGTGCATAGTTTCCGGGCCGGGCCGACCACTGGCTCAGAATCCGTCGAACGTTGAAGCAACGCCAGGAGTTCGGCTCAGTTTATGCGGCTTCCAATGGCTGGTCCTTTGCTCCCCTGATCAAGAGCCACAAGATTATTGCGGGCTCCCCCAGGGTTAACGGGATGTTCGCAATCCGGCCCACAACATCTTCGTAACCGGGCAGAAGCAACGGCGTAAGACTATCCGCCAAGTAGCCGAAACATGCAGCAACCAGCAGTACGCCTAGGATGCGGGGAAGGAAACCCGACTTAAATACAAGCAGCCCGAAGAAGAAAAGCCACGGGCCAAAGATATAGCCGATAACATACCCGTAGCGATGCAAATCGAGGAACAGCATGGCCATGGCTTCGCGTTGCGGCTGGCCCAATACCGACAGGAAGTCCGCACCGCGCAAAAGCGTCAGGGCAGCGATCTCGTTTAGCAAGTTCACACACATAAGCGGGACGAAGGCCAGACCCAGAATCACCATCAGCGAAGCGTGCGTCTTGTTCACCCCGCCGAGTAATCGGTACAAAACCCAGAGCAGGAAGATAAATTCGACCGCACAGATCAGTTCGGAGACGATGCCGAAGCGGAAAAGCCTCTCCGAAGCGAGGATGTTGTTAGCGGTTGCAGCCGCGTCACCAGATACGATCAGTCTGCTGGGAACATAGATGATGCCGAAGAAGCCGGTCACCCCGTTCACGAGGTACAGCAGGCCCGCGATCCTTGCTGTCTTTTTGGTTGAGTTCATACCTTCTCTCCCTTGCCGATGATTCTCGCCTGAGGTGCGGCCACTGAGGTACGGCCACTCGCTGCAACCTGCTCTGCTACGTCACGTCCCGGGTCGATACAGCTTCGGTCATCATGTTGGCCATTTCAATTTTCCGAAAATCTCAACTCTCCCGACGCTTCTCAACCCCAAAGGCCACGAAGCCACACGCCATTGGCATGAGCCAGACGCCAAACAGTGGTTCCTTCCGTATGACGGGGAACCCTGACGTAACGCGATTAGGTAACGGTTGCCGACAATCCGGGAGCCGTAAAGTCCCTAGCGTAGTGCGCGGAAGAATTCCCGGATATCCTGTGCGAGAAGTCCGGGTTGTTCCAAGGCGGCAAAGTGGCCGCCCCTGGGCATGACAGTCCAACGCACGATATTGTAGCCACGCTCGGCGAGCGAGCGCGGAGGAATAGGAATCTCCTTTGGGAAGACGGCCATCGCCACGGGAACCTCTACGCGGTTTGAGGGCGAAAGCTGAAGCGGCTGCTCTCGCGTTTCATAATACAGGCGTGCAGAGGAGTTTAGGGTCTCAGTTACCCAGTAGATCATCACATTGGTCAGGAGTTCGTCCTTTGTGAAGATGTGCTCCAGTTCACCCGCGCAATCACTCCAAGTTCGGAACTTCTCGACGATCCAAGCCGCAAGACCGACAGGGGAATCGTTAAGCGCATAGCCTAGAGTTTCTGGCTTCGTACTTTGAACATGACTATAGCCGCCCTCAAGGTCCCACCACGCATGAAGTTCCGCGAGGAAGGATTTGGCAATCTCGTCGTTCGGGGTTTGGTTCAATGTGCCGCCGAACAGAAAGCGACGGGCGATGTAGTTGAGGTGTATGCCGATGATGCGTTGCGCATGCGCGAGCCCAAGGGCTGTCGAAATGGTTGAACCCCAATCGCCTCCCTGGGCAGCGAAACGCTCATAACCGAGCTCCGACATCAATCGGGCCCATAGTGCTGCCA